>JAEEGL013776360.1_pt1 | contig 14512 bp, 15 predicted proteins | sample 9134231 | NCBI WGS metagenome assembly JAEEGL01 (sample SAMN16246548, study PRJNA631951) | gut metagenome | biome: gut microbiome; feature: rumen; material: fiber-attached | host: Bos | place: Iran: Karaj | collected 2018-10
GCAAAGAGGTCACAACGACCGTCAAGAACTCTGTCGGATCCATCACCATCACCGGTGCATACGTAGACAGCTACCTGTCCATCTACGACATGGCCATCTACAGCTCGGTCGACGAGGGAGTCTACATGGAAGGAGCAGTTGTTGACGACGTAATCGGAACATACAGTATCCTCTTCGAGGGAATCACCGGAATGGACGGAACCGAGGTCAAGACCTCCATCAACTACGGCTACTACAACGATGGCGAAGAGATGATCGATACACCCACTATCATCTTCGACGGAGTTACCACCATTATCGGAAAGAAGGCATACATCAACGAGGATGAAGTACCTGTTAACGCTATGGCGACCGTCACCGGAACACTCTATGTTGATCACGCATCCAGGCTCACAGTCAACTCTGACATGCAGGTCCTTGGAGTATTCGCTGTTGCAGAGAGGGATGACGACGGTGTCGCCGGAGCAGCAGAAGTCAACGGAGACATCTTCATCGGTACTCTCAAGTCCATGATCTACAGCCTCAAGGACGCAGACGATGCATACGAATACGGAGCAACAGACAGGGGATACGGCCAGTATCTTGGTGACACTGCAGTTGTCAGTGGAAATGTCGAGCTCGGACACGTAACCGATTCTAGTGTGAAGCCTTACTTCATTACCGTCCTGTACGGAAGCCTTATCGATGACGCAATCGTCGAGGACCTCACCTCTGTTGACGTCAATATCGAAGGCGACACTTGGATCACCATCTACGGATACGGCGAGACCAAGTACTCACTTGACGGACTCAAGGCACCTATCGTGAATGCTACAGCATACCTCATTGTTGATGCATATGAAGAGGATGTTGCAGACTTCGACTACGGCTATAAGGTTGTTATCAACTCTGAGAACAAGGTTCTGAACTCCTACGGCGGATATGTCAACTTCTATCTCGACGAGTACATCTTTGCCATTAAGATCAAGACCGATGGATCCGTAAAGGCAGTCTACATCGATGGAATCCTCATGGAGACTGGAGATGTCAAGAACATCTTCACCATGAAGAACGTTAAGGCCGGAACCCACAAGGTCACCGTTGAGGCTGCAACCGGATACGATGCAGACAAGTGCGTCCTGTGCACTGAGATGGGAACCATCCTTCCTGGAATGGCTTTCACCTTCACCGAGTACGATGTTACCGATATTGTCGAGGGAGAGCCCGCAGTTGTCTACAACATCAACGGAACCGAGATCCAGCCCGAGCCCGTACCCCCAACCCCCGAAGAGGAATCCCAGTGGACCATCACCACCATCCTCCTCGTCATCCTCGTCGTCCTGATCGCCATCATGGCAGTCATCGTCGCACTCAGGCTGAACAGGAGCTGAAGGTAACTTCGGAATGATGTTGAAAAAAAACCATTAACCACAAGACAAACCAAGCCCTCCCCGGAAGGGGAGGGTGACCTTACCAAATTCTGACGATCATTGAAACACAAGACAGATAGTCTTGAATTGATAGTTGATTACAAATCGAATTGAGAGGGATATTTGAACCGTTTTGTTCTTGGTTCAAGAATATACTTATGAAATTGTTTTACAACAGATTTAGGTATAGTTTGAATGGGTGGTCTCTCCTCTTTGGCGGAGATACTCTAGGATCTGCTTATCGGTAATATCCTTAACATCACTGCCGTCGGCCCAAACTTTGGTCCATTCTACGGTCTTGGAAACAGCATCATTTATACCCCACATGGGTGATAGGGCCATCACAGTCCTGATCTTGGTGTTATCGAGCCTGAGGAGGGTAGCCTCTTTCATAGGGCTATCTCCGATGATATCAATATCAATTTTCTTTCCCCAGCAGTCCCCGAATCTGTCAACAATTGACTTGGTAGTTATGATATCATCGGTATTGGGGCCGATAATGTAACTGCCGGCGAAGGAAGGATTTTCTGTTTGCTTCTTCAGAATCGTAAGGTATGCGAAAAGCGGCTCGAAGACATGCTGATACGGGCGAACCGAATCCGGGTTGCGGAGAGTTATCTTTCCGCTTCCGATTGTTGCCCTTACGCAGTCGGGAACAATCCTGTCTGCAGCGAAATCACCGCCTTCTATCACGTTCCCTGCTCTTGCAATGGAGATGGGGAATTCTAAAGAAGCTCTTAGCGTAGCTTTGTGTGATGATATCAGAGCAGCTTTTCGAATTGGAATAGGGGTCTGCTCCGTTCAGGCGATCATCCTCGGAATATAGCTTTCCAGAACCGTCGTTAAAGTAGACTTTATCCGTTGTTACATTGAGGATTGATTTTGCTCCATGCTTCCTTGCGCATTCCAACAGATTTACGGTCCCCATTACGTTTGTTTCAAACGTCAGTCTCGGTTCTCTGTACCCTTCTCTCACCAAAGGCTGTGCGGCCATATGTACTACAATATCTGGCTTTACAGAAGAATAAAATGATTCTAAATGGTCGGAGTCACGTATATCGCCTATCTCAGAGGTTACTGATTCATTGAGTTTGAGCAACTCAAACAGACTGGGATCGGTGGGAGGCTCAAGTGCATATCCGTATACATCCGCATCAAGAATCTGAAGAATTCTGCATAGGTAGGATCCTTTGAATCCTGTATGTCCAGTAATCAGGACCTTCTTCCCTTTGTAGAAGTCTCCGATCATGATCATTCCCATATTTTCCACGGAGCGTTACCTTCGTTCCACAGTTTTTCTAAGGTTTGCTTATCGCGTATATTGTCCATGCAATGCCAGAAACCGCTGCGCCTGTACGCCATCAGTTCTCCGTCGTGGCTGAGTTTCTGAAGGGAGCCGTTCTCGAATGCCGTCTCATCACCGTCTATGTAGTCCAAGACCTTTGTTCAGTACCATGAATCCGCCGTTGATCCATTCTCTAATGGATTCGGTCTTCTCTTCGAAATGTGTGACCCTGTCACCGTCTAAATCCAGAAGTCCGAACCTTCCGACGGGGTGAGCTGCCGTCACCGTTGCCAGTTTTCCGTGGTGCTTATGGAAATCTATCAGCTTTTGGATATCTATGTCCGCGACTCCGTCGCCGTAGGTCATGAGGAAATCCTCTTCGTCAAGTATTTGCCAATCCTCTTGAGTCTTCCCCCGGTCATAGTATCCAAACCAGTGTCAATGACGGTGACCTTCCAATCTTCTTTCTCAGTGTCATGGATAATGGTCTTCTTTCCTTCGGAGAAGTCGAAAGTGACATCCGCGGGGAAGTATTCGGCGAAGTAATCCCTGATAATCTGTTGTTTGTACCCTCCGCAGATTATGAACTCTTTGATACCCTGATGGTATAGGATTTTCATAATGTGCCAGAGTATGGGACGGACGCCAATTTCGACCATGGGTTTGGGTTTGTTGACACTCTCTTCTGAGATTCTGGTTCCGTACCCGCCAGCAAGGATGACTGCTTTCAAAAACTACGACCTCTTGAGTCACAACGTTCTTTGACTATTAAATGGGGTTTGGACAATCGCCGATTAAATAATGTTTTCTGATTTATGGTGTCGTGGCATAGACGTTATTATATCTGAAAGTATAGCTCTTTGCTATGTCTGGCGGTTCATCATCGGATTTTGGGTCAATGGACGGAGAAATCGTCAGAGAATACTGTCTTGATAATGATTACATCAGTTGTTCTGTTCTGAATTATGGATGCATTTTGAGGACACTCAATGTTCCTGACAGGAATGGAAGGCCAGTGGATGTGGTCCTGGGCTATGATGATATGGATCATTATACAAAGCTTCCAGGAAGGATGGGTGCGATTATTGGAAGATATGCAAACCGTGTAAAGAATGGGCATTTTAGCATTGGTGATAATTGCTATCAACTATCAATAAACAGAGGGAATCACCACATCCATGGCGGTTTCGATGGGTTTGACAAAAAAATCTGGAAGGTTTTGGAACACGATTATTGCCATATTCTGCTGGGTTACAAATCAGAGGACGGGGAAGAAGGATACCCCGGGGAAATGAACGTCATGGTGGAGTATAGATTGTCCTTGAATAATCTGAGCATATGTTACATGGCATCATCCGATAAGGATACAATATGTAATCTGACCAATCATTCGTATTTCAACCTGTCTGGTGAAGGGCTGATTGACGATCATTGTGTGTTAGTAAGGTCGTCTAACTACATTCCGACTGATAATGATGGGATTCCAATGGAAGGAATGAAGGGGTTGTCTGATGATCTGGATTTGAATGAATCTAAAAGAATGCAGGGTTTTGCTTTTGATGTCGATTTTATTTTGGATTCAGAAGCAGAGTCCGCAGTTTGTTATAGTGATGCCACAGGTATTACTATGTGCATTTCTACAGACATGCCTGCTTTAAGATTCTATACAGGTGATGGTTTGAAGGAGACTTACGGAAAAAATGGTAAAATCGGTCCGCGTTCCGGAATGTGCTTCGAGACTCAGTTCCCGGTTGACAGTCCAAATAATTCCTTGTTTACGGATTGTATCTTGAAAAAAGGGGAGACATACTATCATAAAACTGTCTTTTCTTTTTCTTCTAGATAATGATCATCTGAACCATCAGCAGTATTTTGAAGAAGAATGAGTGAAGTAGCACAGAATCATTGGTAATGATCCTGTGCTTTTGAAGTTGTTTTTATTGTGGCGATTTAGTTTTTCTGGGATTCTTGTTCTTTTTAGGATTGTTGACTTTGTTGGTCTTTTCTTTGTCATTGGTTTTTTGTGCCTTGACCTTCTTTTCCGTAAGTTTTTTCTTAGGTTTTTCCACTGCTGTAGAGGCCGATTTGTGGTGTTCTATCTGCCTTTTGATTGATCTGTAGAACAGATAGAATAGCATGACCAGCATGAAGATCATCTTGATTGTTCCTACATATTTCTGGCCAAGTTCGAATCCAGGCATCATGCAGAAGACTCCGATGAAACAGATGACGCATAGCATCATCCCTTTGTCTGTGAACTTCTTGTGGGTTGCTAGGAGGATCATGAGCCCAAGCTCAAGATAAAGGAGTGTATAGCTGACGCTGACGCTGAAAATTAGCATCAGCATTCCCCCAAGAATTGTGGCCTCCTCCCACTTTTCCATCTCCTCATCCATCAGAATTAGCATTAGGACAGCTCCTAAAACGATGATTTCAACGGCTAAAGCTCCATAGATATTTAGGCCGAGAGCGTCAAGGAGATCATTGATGTTGAGGAATCCGAAGGACGAAGGTACTGATGATGCATATTCTATGACGTGTCTGATGTATGAGATTGGATCCCCGTCTGTGAATATAAATGGAATTAAGAGCAAAGCAGAGACGATTGCTACGCATTTTCCCAATTCAAGCCAGCCTTTACGCTTTAGTGTTAATACTGCTAAGAATGCTGGAGTGACCTTGGTTCCTGCGGCTACTCCGAGTGCTATGTATGAGAGATATCTTATCCATTTGTTCTCCGAGTCGTATCCGTAGATGTAAAGGATGCAGCAAAGGACTGAAAGGAAGATGTAATTACCAGTAGAGATTCCGAATAGTACGGGGTATGAGAATAGGAGCATGATGAACAGCATGTTGTATTCTGCACGTCCGACGTCCTTCTCCACGATTTTCTGGTAGATCATGTAGAATGAGATGATTAGAGCGATGATCAGTACTGTGAAGACCATAGCTGACATAGAAGTATCACGCATGGCTAGGGCGAGTTCCCAAGTGGAGCCCCCATCCCATTTGACGAACGGGATTGTGAAGTGACCGATTATTGCGTAGAAGCATATCCCAAGGGGCGGATATATCTCGCCTTGTTGTGAATAAGGGTGGTTGGATGCGTCAGCGACCATGCTGTAATGATCCATGAAGACATACGGCGGGTTGGGGTGAAGCATGTATGCGAATGCATCACCGCCTGTTAAGAGGGAAAGTATAGTGCATATAATCATCATTAAAAGCATTCCTGTAAGGAAAACGGTGATGACTTGGTTGTTCTCATATTTTTTGAGATACCATGCTTTGATATTCGCTATCTTGTCTTCATTTGATGTCATTGTAACACCTTTCTGATAATTCTGTCTCGATCATGTTCCAACAGAGAGGGGATGGCAAGGATGTTATAAATATGATGTCGCGGATTTTAGTTTCAGTCTTTTTTTTATATGTGCGCAAGGATACTAGTTCGATTCTATTGGTGAAGGATATCGTGAGCATTCCAAAGACTATTCCCGAGGATATGGAGGCGCAATTGTCACAGAAATACGACCTTTTGGGCGGCGCAACTTCCATATGCATTTACAATTTTGAAGGTTCAAATGTTGCAGCCGATGTGATATCTGCGTATGTCTATAATTATTCGAAGTTACAGATTCATACAATTGTGGACAAATCGGTTCCGGAATGGATTGGTCCGGATGTTGATGTAGTTATCATGTCCTACTCAGGTTCGAATAGATATGTTGAGTCCATTTTTAACGGTGTCAAGGCAAAGGGTTCTAGAGTGCACTGTATAACATCTGGCGGTTTATTAGCTGAGTTATGTAAGAAACATGGAGATGATTTACACATAGTTCCTGAGGGGTTGTCATCATTCGAAGCAACGGGATTTGAGATGGGCGCTTTGGTAAATCTTTACGATTCACTAGGTGTGGAAGGCCTGAAGGACAATGTTAAACAGATGATTCCTGCTCTCAAACAGTATCGCGATGAGATTTGGGAATCAAGAGACGTCTGGAAACTAGCCATAAAGGTAAATGGGGCTATCCCTGTTATCTATAGTTCTGGTGAACTCAGAGCAGTTCACAAGAGATGGAAATTCCTTTTAAACGGTGTAACTGGTAAGTTGGCTTTCTCGGGGGAAATACCTGAGTTTGATCATAACGAGATAGTTAGTTGGACTGAAGATGCTGATGCTAAAGAGTTCATAATCTTGGTCATATAGGCAGAATCAGGTTCGGACCTTTTGGATAGGATATTCAATTCCGTCACATCTATTTTATCTGATTATAAACTGAATCTGGAGGTCATCTCATTGGAAGGTGCTTTGTTGGAGAGGGGCATTCGTGGAATAATTATGGCGGATGCTGTGGTTTCATGTCTTTCGGAGGTGGAGTGACATGGAACAGACACAGGCTAGGATGAGGCTTCACAGTTTTATTGATGATATCGAGAAGAGCATAGATACTAAGATTGATCTAAAGGGACAGGAAGTCAAGAGTATAATGATAGGAGCGATGGGTGGTTCTGCTATTTCATCAAATATCGTTGTTAGTTGCTGTTCTGAGAATACGGCTATACCGATATACATCATAAGGTCACCCCAGATTCCCAGTTCTGTCGGCCCCGATACATTGACTGTCATATCGACATATTCGGGCAATACAGATGAGACACTGGAGATGTACAAGAGGGCCAAAGCCGCAGGATCTCCGATTATAGTGATAACATCTGGAGGGAAGGTGGAAGGTATGGCCGAATCAGATGGTTATACCGTTTTGAAGGTTCCGACAGGGTATCAGCCCAGATATTCTTCAGGATACATGATTGGATATCTTGCTGCAATCATTTCTGCTGCAGGTTATACAGCATTCTCTAACAATCTTAAATCATGTCTGGACAGTCTAAAAGCCTACAGGAATTATATGGAAGTTCAGGGGTCTTTGGCGTATCTTTTAGCAGATAAGTATAAAGACTGTGTTCCTGTAATCTGCACAGAGAGCAAGTTTAAGTGTATTGCTTTAAGATGGAAGTCTCAGTTTAACGAGAATTCCAAGACAATTTGCTTTGATTCCGCTTTGTCAGAATTGGATAGTTTCGAGTTGAAGCCTTGGACCAATTATAAGGGAAAGAAACTTAGATTGATTCTTATAGCTGGAGAATCAGATATGGCTGATGGCAGTCTTTTGAAGAGGGCGGCCAACAATCTAGAATCCATTGGTTTCCCATTTGACCTTATTGCTGTGGGTGGCAACACTAGAGAGGAGACGTTGTTCCGTGCGTGGATCCTTGGAGATTATGTCACTGTATATATGGCCGAACATTACGGTATAGATCCCGAGATTACTACAGTAATATCGAGACTAAAGCGTAGGATACGTGGAGAGGAATAATTTTTCTGGCTATTTCTTTGCTTTTTAAGTAGAATGTGGTAAAGATTATAAAAAATAGAACGATCTCAAAGTGTCACTCTATTTGGATTACATTCAGGGAATTATGATTCATGGAATGAAGGGAGAGTTTTTCTATTGCCTTTATATGAGTGTAGGTAATCGGGGACTTGCGTAAGTGGAGTTGATGGGGATATAGATGTTTGGACACAAAACTGAATCCTATAGGTATATGATCGTTAGTTTGATCAAGAGAGAGTTAAGAGGTAGATACAAGGGTTCGGTAATAGGTTTTATCTGGAATTATATATTCCCAATCACTCAAATTCTTGTTTATTATCTAGTTTTTTCAGAAATACTGAAAACGGGTATCGAATCATATGGTGTTTATTTGATATCAGGAATGGTGCCATGGTTTTTCTTTTCCGAAGCAGTTGGTGAAGGATCAGGTTCTTTTGTCACATATTCGGAACTAGTTAAGAAAAATTATTTTCCGAGGTATGTGATACCTCTGGTTACTGTTACTAGCAAACTCGTTAATTTTGTCATCGCATATATCCTTGGTATGCTTATTTTAGTTGGTTTCAACTATCATTTTCCGATAACTACTTTGTTAGTACCTGTTGTAGTTATTTTGTTATACTTATTTGCACTGGGTCTGGCTTGCGCTCTGTCTGCAATTAATGTATTTTTACGCGATGTTCAGTACATGACGAACATTATTTTAATGATCCTGATTTGGTTATCTCCTATTCTGTACATGAGGGATTTTATTGACAATGAATTGGTATTGGCTATTATTGATTTAAACCCTGTTTCATGGTATATCGATTTATTTCATGAGCTGGTTTATTTTGGTACCATACCGGAGGCAGGTACGTGGCTATTCGCTATTTTGTGGTCAATGGCTATGATAATAATCGGTTATGTGGTTCTAAAGATTACCAATAAAAGGTTGGCTGAGCTATTATGAGTAGAACTGTTATAGAATTCAATCATGTTTCAAAGAAGTTTACTTTCAATCCTGGAAGGAATATGACGTTGAAGGATTGGATTGTATATCGTAGGAAATATGATAATGCAACTACAATAAATGTTCTAGATGACGTGTCTTTTGTCGTTGAGGAGGGAGAATCATTAGGGATAATAGGTAGGAATGGTTCTGGAAAGAGTACCATTCTTAAGATTCTGTCTAAGATTTATTATCCGACTACAGGTAATGTTAGAATTGATGGCAAAGTATCAAGCTTAATTGAATTAGGAGCAGGTTTTCATCCTGAGATGTCCGGAAGGGAAAATATTCGTATTAATGCATCCATAAACGGGTTGTCTCCTAAGGAGATAAATGAGAGGATGGATGAAATAATTGAATTCTCAGAATTAGGAGATTTTATAGATAAGCCAATTAAAGTTTATTCTTCTGGTATGTATATGAGGCTGGCTTTTTCAGTAGCAATCAATATTCGTGCTGACATATTGTTGATAGATGAGATACTAGCTGTAGGCGATATTGCTTTTCAGAAGAAATGCTTCGATAAGTTGCAAGAGTTAAAAAAAACTGGGATAACAATCGTTCTAATCTCACATTCAACACAACAGATAATAGATAATTGCAATCGTGCTATTTGGATTGATGATCATAAGATTGTATCTGAGGGAGAACCAACTTGTGTTTGCAATGCATATATTGAACGGTATGGATAAGAACTGATTATGCCCTAAACATAACAGTGGGACATGAATCGAGTTATCATTACAGAATAATCACAAGTTTTTTTAGTTTTCTAGGATAGATTTTGCTTTTTTTACAAGTTTTTGAGTTATTCCGAAGATATTGTTTTTTTTAGATGAGAATTTTACAAATGCAATTTTTTTTGGAGTATTGATCGAATTTTTTTTCAAAAATCGGTGATAGTAATTGGGTTTTAATTTCTTCTAGCTTTTCATCAAACAGACTGGTAAAAGCTATCAATATCAAACTAAGAGCAAATAGTATCCTTTCAAGATGTTTGGATACTTGACATAAAAGCTGTATTAGGAAGGATTTTTGTCCTCATGACTTATTGTTTAAATGAATCATGTTAAAAGCTATTTTGATTAAGTGGGCATTTTTATGTATAATAGTAGCACCGATTTATAGCGGTAGTTGATGTAATTACAGATTATTATTGTAGTTTTGCAAAATTGAAGATTAATTATATGAATCAGCTATTTGTTTTAACCAGATACCAATTCTAGCTTAGATCGTTTTATTATAAAGAGGTACAAGCAAAGATTAATTTCAGTTTTTGTTTGAATTTGAGTATAAGATTGTATGGTTGTCATAGATTACGATTTGTAGGTTTAAGAGGGAGTATTCGGAATATTGTCATTTTTATATTTGCAGTAACTCTAGTATTATTGAGAAGATAATGGAAGAATTTGATGTATCTGTAATCGTTCCGATATATAACTCTTCTAAATACCTCAATGAATGTCTTGAATCGTTGAGTGTTCAGAAGATTTTACGCTATCAATTCTTATGTATTGATGATGGGTCGATCGATGAGTCTAGACAGATTTGTTTTAACTTTATTGAAAAAGATAGAAGGTTTGAATATCATTATTCGCAACATAGGGGGGCATCCCATGCCAGAAATGTTGGTATTCAAAAAGTAAAAGGCAAATATGTTTGCTTTTTAGATTCTGACGATTATTTAGGGAGAGATTCATTATTTAGACTCTTCACTTTGGCAGAGAATTATAATGTTGATTGTATAAAGTATAATGGAAAAATTGTTGGTGTAGCGAAAAGATGGATGTTAAAATCCTTTAAAAAACGTGATGAGTTACTAGATGATTTTTCATATAACGATATTTTTAAATATAGGGATTGCAGACCCTTCATCTGGATGCATTTTATAAAATCTTCACTATTGCTGGAGAACAGATTAATGTTTAATGAATCCCTATATATAGGAGAGGATCAGGAATATGTTATAAGGTATATGTCCTTTGTAAAAAGAGTATTATTTATAAGTGACAAGTTGGTCTATCACAGAATTAATCATTATTCAATAATGAAAACGATGGCGAATGATAGTGCTACTCTTTATAGCCAACATTTCTTGATGGTTAAGACCGTTCTTTCGTATAATGATTATATGTCTGAAGATGTTGCAAATTGGGTATTTGATCATTTATATTGGCAATTAATAAAAAAAAGGCCTAGCAAGGAGGAAATAGGACAATTGGTGGAACTGTTAGAGTATAATAGTATCATCGCATATTTGTCTGGAAGAAAATGTAGGTTGGCAAAAAAACTTGTAAATGAGTATCAGCACTAAATAATGGTAATAAAGGTTACAGTCTGTTCTACATTAACTGACTGGATCAGAAGTCTTTAAACTACAGATGGTCAAAATTACCTGGTTTATTGCGTCAGTTGACAAAAATAATTTCTTAAAACCTGATTGTATCTTACGACCTATTTATATGTGGCCCCACGGCTGTGTCAGAATGGTGGCGGCATGTTTTTGTTTAATGATAATGCCATGTACAATACTATATTTGTAAATGCGAACAGAAGTATTACGAACTTTTATGGTTTTTTAAGTATTGTGTGGCTTTTTTAACTGTATACTTAAGTCCTTGAGTGCGTAATAGATAGTATAACATTTTAACTAGTGTTAGTTTTGCCAGTAAAGAATTGTCGTTCTTGATTTCATTGTAGTAATACTGACATTCTTGTAGGCCTAAGTTATACTTCAGGTTCGGTATTAGGTTTGTATTTGAGAAGGATTCTATTATTAGTTTTATAGCCTGTCTACGTTCACTAGTCGATTCTATTCTAAAGAGGTCGGAAATATACATTTTTAAGAAACCTGAGCATTGGTCTCTTAATCTTGAACTGTATTGCATATATTCATCTTTAAAATGTAGTTTTTTTTCGCATAGCTCGTATACAACAGATGAATAGCATTCTTTTTTTATTCTCTCTATTGAAACTTTCCGTGGATCAGGATAAACTCCATTTCCAAGCTGATAGTGGTATAATTTCTATTCTGAAGCGGAGTATTTTTCTGAAAAGAAAGCTATGTAATAAGTTTCAAGATAATCTTCAGTGAACCACATTTTTATTGGCCCTATTTCTTGAAATGCAGCTTTAACAATTGATGTGCGATATATTTTATTCCATAAATTCCAAGTAAAATCTCCCTTCAAGAATGATTCAAGAACGCTGCATTCTAGTGGATTTTTATATGGTTTTACAAAATTGGTATGATTTTGTATCTCTTGAGGAATTGTGTTATTCCGACCATGAACAATAGTGTCAAAGTGCAGGATATCTGCTCTATTTTTAACGATCTCCTGAAGTGCATATTCGCATAAGGTTGGCTCAAGCTCGTCATCGGCGTCTACAAACATTATATAGTCGCCACTGGACGCCATTACGCCATCGTACCTTGAAATGTGTGTGCTACGATTTGTTTCATGTCTAATAATTTTAAATCTGTCGTCGTTTCTCGTTACAGCGTTAACTAATTCTAAGGAATTGTCAACAGAGCAATCATCCACTATTATAAACTCTACACTTCTTAGTGTTTGATTCAATAGGCATTTTATGCAGTTTTCAACATACTTAGATTTGTTGTATAGTGGTACAATAACTGATACATCTACCATTTAGTGTGGCTAGGATAGAATTATATTTAAATATTTATGTCCTGCACTTTTTTCATTTATTTACTTTGGAATAAACTTTTTAGCCGATTGTATCCGGAGTCTGTATTTGTTTGTTCTGCATGTATCTAGTGCTCTGTAAAATTTTATTTCTATATTTCAAACGATTCGTTATGATTATATGGTTCTGGTTGGTTGTTTTTATTTGTTGATTATGAATGGTAATGATTGTTATGATTGGCATAGTGAAGTAACGGGATCCAGGCTCAAATTGTTTTATTTTACCCTTTTCTTTGCAAATTTTAAAGACCTTTCGCATTATGGTTGGAATATTATTATTCTTATTATCGACCACAAGTGGAATGTTGTATTCAAACAACTTTTTCCAATATTCTATTGACGATGTATCCCTCATCACATGATTGTGCAAGAGACAATGATAATTCTAATGCCTTATTAGAATCCCTTTTGACACCTAATCCATATAAATACGATCTTGCTAGTCTTGATGCTGATCCAGGAATGTTATTGTAATAATCCTTTTCAAGTCTTTTGAACATCTCTTTGAATACTGCCGCTTTACCAGTATTCATCCCTATTTCATATAGAACATCGCATAATTCAATTTCTGCATCAATTGATCCGCCATCAGAGGCCATTCTAAGCCAAAGAGCTGCCTTTTTTAAATCCCAGTCAACAATTAGACCTTTGCGGTAGCTTCTGCCGATGTATAGTTGCATGTTTGTGGGGTCATCTAGGTGAATTGTCAAAGTATTTGAAGAGTTAATATCGTTAATTGCCAGATAGATCAGATTTACTATTTTTTCTTCATCGTTTTCTATTAGCTTATTAATCCAATAATTGGCACATTTTTCATCTTTTTTTACACCAGATCCATTAAGGTATGAAAAAGCTAGAAAAGCCATATCCTTAATAGATCCTTTTCTGGCTCTCTTTTTTGAAAAAGAAATAAACAAAAAAGACCGGCTTTTATTATGCTTGTGGTTTGAAAAAGCAACTCTCTTTACATAATCAGAATCCAATAAAATTCCAATTCCTGCTGCGGTTTTATATACTAAGCCATACCTTTTTTCACAGTCCCGATGGTAAACTATCGTATTGATTCTTTCTTTCAGCCTATTAGTCAACTTTTGTTTCTTCTTTCTATACTTTGCCTTCCGATTTGGTGTAACATAAGTGTTTTGATCATTCCAAGGGCTTAGTTCAAAATACTTCAAATATTCTTCACGATACGGTACATTGGAGTCGGCAATCCAGGGCTTTACTCCTATATAGTGTAGAATAAACGCATCCGGTCCTAAATTGTTTTGTTCTATTTCACCACAATATGTGCTAACTTGTACATCCCACCTTTTATCTAAATACGATATCCTGCCCCTACAACAGACGTTTATCACATCTTGGTCATGACAATCAATTCTATCTTCCCATTCAGATTCGTACCTAATATAGTCAATAAATCTATTTTGAATATTCATTGATCTCATTTTTTTGAGATTCATTAATACTAATCCGCCATTGATGTATTTGTCCACTCTCAACCTTCTACTATGCTTAATTGAATCAATATCCTATACACCCATTATAATGTCATTTTCATTAAATTCTACACTAAATAATTTAGATATATCTTCCTTACAAATCATGTCGCAGTCCAGGTAAAGTAAATAATCAACATGAGAAGGAATAAAATCAATAACGAATAGTTTGATGTATGTGGACAATGACAAATGGTCCCTATTTTCTATAGTTTTTTTCAA
>JAEEGL012183215.1_pt1 | contig 14511 bp, 12 predicted proteins | sample 9134231 | NCBI WGS metagenome assembly JAEEGL01 (sample SAMN16246548, study PRJNA631951) | gut metagenome | biome: gut microbiome; feature: rumen; material: fiber-attached | host: Bos | place: Iran: Karaj | collected 2018-10
AAAAGAGAAAGAGCGCCGTGATGACATGTGTCACTTTCCTGCAGAAAAAAACTCTCTTCTCTTTTGTACAACTCCTACAAAGCCGAGAAAACCGGCTGAAGCAAATCCGGTTCCGGCCGTGAAAGGCAGAAAGGCAAAGAAGCATGATCGAACATCACGAAGAAGCTGATTCCGGGATTCTGGACAGGCGAAACATAAGACCATAAACCGGCAGCGTGCCGATTGCCCTCTCTGACAATCGGCACGCTGCTTTCTTGACTCTTGCTCATTATTTACACATTTTCTGATGGATCCTCTCCACCAGCACGCCCACATACCAGACCCCGGCGAGCATGGCCGCACCGATCTGCAGCGGCATGGTCCCGAGTGCATGAAGGTCCATCGGTCCCATGACCGTCAGACCGATGGCCCAGCCGCAGAGCCAGGCGGGACAGTAAAAGATTTTGGGAAAGCCTGTCGCGATCAGCACGGCAAGGCCGCCCATCACAAAGAGCGTCACGAAAAGCGCGAGGCTCTGCCCGAAGGGAAGGGCGGCCATCAGGTGCAGGGCGAGTACGGCCCAGACATCTCCGGCCAGAAAGCCCAGCGACATGGGGAGAGCAAGCTTTTCGTCATTGCCCGCCGCTGCGTATACACCCGCGCAGATCAGGGCCACCGCCCCCACCTCGACGCCGAGGTGCGGCGAGAGAACCGCCCAGATGGGCGGAAACAGCGCAATGCACAGCGCCAGGGTCAGATTGTCTCGGTTCCATCTGTTCTTCATTGCTTCTTTCCTCCATGCAGATAATACATCAGATCGTCTGTGTTTTTCACGAGATAGACGCCCTTCTTCGTATGCTCCAGAACACCCAGCTCACAGAATTCCTTGAGCACGCGCATCAGCTGGCGCGGACTGACATTCAGCGTATGCGCCAGCTGCGCAATGTTGGTGATCTCCGTCCCTGCCTCCGCCTTTTTGAGCGACAGGATGACCAGCTGGCGCAGCGGCAGCCGCATGCTGCTCATCACGGCACCGTTGAGCTTGTTGGCCATGTTGAGGCAGAGGAAGCGCAGAAAGACCGGGTCGTTCAGCAGCTGCCGGCGGTAGGCATCGAGATGAAAGGCCAGGGTGTAGACATCCGTTTTCGCCTCGACGAAAAAGGGCGTAAACTGGCTGTCCAGCAGCTCCATATCTCCGAGGAGGCCGACCTCGTGATAGTTTGTCTGCAGCATGATCGTCGATTCTTCATCCGGCATGTTGTACAGCAGGAGTTCTCCGTCCACGACAAACTGCAGATACTTACTGGGTGAGAACGGCGTTGTCAAAAGCTCCCCCGGCTTGTAGTGGCGAAGAAAAAAGCGCGGCATTTCCCCTCTGAACAGCGCCCGCAGGCCGCGCTTGAGCACATAGGCGTCTATTTTTTTCTGGTTGCTGATGGTTTCCATCGTCATCCCTCCCGATGCGGTTCTTTCCTTTTGTCGGTGAGTTTTGTCACTGTTGCACAAAAACAGAAAGGACATTTCGGTCTCGAAAAGTGACACGCGTCACTACGCCGCTTCCTGTTCTTTTGTATACTAAAATCAGATAAAAAGCAAGTCTCTTTCCAAAAAAAATAGTGAGGTGGCCTATGACAGAAAAAACGATCGGTGTCGGGACGCCGGAATCCGTGTTGGAGTAATTGCCATGGAACTGCTTGAATTACACAACATCACCAAACGCTATCCCGGTGTTGTCGCATTGGACAACGTTTCCATCAGCTTTCGTCAGGGCGAAGTTCATGCACTGGTCGGCGAGAATGGAGCCGGCAAATCGACCTTTATCAAAACCATCTCGGGCGCCGTGCAGCCCAACAGCGGCCAGATTCTCTTTGACGGCATCACCTATGACCATCTGACCCCCCAGAAATCGCTGGAGCTCGGCATCTCTGTCGTCTATCAGGAGATGATCCAGTTCGAGGCCATGTCCGTAGCGGACAATCTTTTCATGTCCGGCGGCAGCGACTCCGGCTTCTTCGTCGACGATGCCGAGCGCTGCAGAAAAGCCTCCGAGCTGCTGGAAAAGTTCCAGTGCCACATCTCTCCCAAAACCTGGATCCGTGAGCTGTCCATGGCCAACCGCCAGATCGTCGAGATCTGCAAGGCCATTCTCCGCAATGCCCGCGTCCTGATTCTGGACGAGCCGACGGCTTCCATCACCGTCGAGGAACAGCGGCGGCTGTTTGATGTCATCCGTGACCTGAAGAAGCAGGGCGTCACTATCATCTACATCTCTCACCGTTTGGATGAGCTGTTCGAGATCTGCGACCGCGTTTCCATCCTGCGGGACGGCCAGTACGTCGACACGCTGGATATCCGGGACACGGACAAGCAGGGCCTCATTCAGCTGATGGTCGGGCGCGAGCTCTCGGAAAACTATCCCGTCAAGGACAATCCCCCGGGTGAGGAAGTCGTGCTGAAGGTCGAAAACCTCTGCGGCAACGGCGTGAAGAACATCAGCTTTGAACTGCACCGGGGCGAGATTCTCGGTTTCGCGGGTCTGGTCGGCGCCGGGCGCACCGAGACCATGCTGCTGCTCTACGGTGCGGCAGGCATGGAGGCCGGAACCGTCACCGTCAACGGCAGCACCATGAGTATCCGCACCCCCTCTGACGCCATGAAGGCCGGCATCGGCCTGATTCCCGAGGACCGCAAGGGGCAGGGCTGCTTCCTGGACAAGCCGATCTACTGGAACATCTCGATCGCCAACATCAAAAGCCTGTGCAGCGGTCCGTTCATCAACCGGAAGAAGGAAGCGGAGCTGGCCGATCACTACGGCGCGCGCATGCGCATCAAGGCGCCGGATTTCCGGGTCAAAGCCGGGTCGCTCTCCGGCGGCAACCAGCAGAAGGTGGTCATCGCCAAGTCCCTCGCCAGTCTGCCCGACATTCTGATTTTTGACGAGCCCACCCGCGGCATCGACATCGGCGCCCGCTACGAGATCTACCAGCTCATGATCGAGCTGACAAAAGAGGGCAAGTCCATTCTGATGGTCTCGTCCGACATGGAAGAGCTGCTGGGCATGTCCGAGCGTATCGTGGTCCTGCATGAGGGCGAACAGACCGGAACGATTGAAAAACCCGATTTTTCCCAGGAGCGCGTTCTTGCACTCGCTTCCGGGATTCAGTAAGGAGAGTACATTATGGAACAGAAAAACAAAAAGTCCGTCGGCCAGTTCATCTCCAACTTCTCGATGCCGATCCTGCTGCTGCTGCTGATCGTGACCTTCAGCATTCTGTCGGATAAATTCTTTACCCCCCTGAATCTCACCAATATTCTGGTGCAGAACGTCCACATTGCCATCTGTGCCACCGGCGTGTTCATGATCATGGTCTCCGGCGGCTGCGACCTGTCCATCGGCTATCAGATGTCCGTGGCGGCCGTGCTGGTGGCCAAGCTCCTCTCCAACGGCGTGATGGGCGTCTTCCCGGCGGTAGTCCTCGGCATTCTGATCTGCGTGGCGCTGGGCTGCTTCAACGGGGTCATGTCCATCGTGCTCAACAGCCAGCCCATGATCGTCACCCTCGGCACCATGGCCATCTTCCAGGGCATTTCGTTTTTGATCTCGGGCTCCAAGACCTATCACAACCTGCCGAAAAGCTTCATGTTTCTCGGTCAGGGCAAGGTCTTCGGCGTGATCCCCCTCAACGCGCTCATTGCACTGGTCGTGATCGTCATCGTCGGCATCATTATGAGCCGTACCCACGTGGGCCGCAAGGTCTATGCCGTCGGCGACAACCCCGACGCTGCCAAGCTCTCCGGTCTGAATGTCGCCAGGATCAAAATCCTGGTCTTCACCTGCGCCGGCATTCTCGTCGGCATCGCCGCCATCCTGCTGGCTGCCCGCTCGGGCTCGGCCGATTCGAACACCGGTGTCGGCATCGAGTTCACCGGGATCATTGCCTGCGTTCTCTCGGGCGTTGCCCTGAAAGGCGGCGAAGGCACCCTCTGGAAAGCCATTGTGGCCGTGTTCATCCTGGGCGTCCTCTCCAACGGCATGCAGCTCATCAATCTCGGCACCTATCCCCAGTACATCGCCAAGGGCGTCATCATGCTCGTGTCCCTGTACCTCAGCAACAAGACCGCAAAAACGGCCTGATTCCCGTCAGCACCTGCACATGTGTGCAGATGATATAGCAGAAAGAGAAAACCCAAAAAAGAAAATGGAGGAAACACCATGAAAAAAAGCCTTGCCCTGCTCCTCGCGCTCGTAATGGTCCTCGCGCTGGCCGCCTGCGGCCAGTCAGCTGCCCCTGCCGCTGCCCCTGCTGCTTCCCCCGCTGCGGAACCTGCTGCCACGGCAAGCGCAGAACCGGCTGCTGCCGAACCTGCTGCTGAGACGCCTGCCGAATCCGGCGATAAGAAGCCCTCTGTCGGCTTCGTCACCTTCGGTCTGGGCGGCGACTTCTTCCAGGCCCTGGCTGACAACTTTGTCACTACCATGCAGGCAGAAGGCTGGGAAGCCAGCTATGTCGACGGCGAGTTCAACCCCACCACGCAGATTGCCGCCATGGAAAACTACATCGCCCAGGGTGTTGACGAGATCATCGTCTGGTCCGTTGCTCCCGAGGCTATGACCACCGTTATCGATCAGGCCCGCAATGCCGGCATCAAAGTAATTGCCTTCGTCGCCCCGACCGAGACCGCCGATGCCACCATGCTGGCTGAGGATGCCAAGCTGGCCGCCTCGATGAACAAGCTGGCTGCCAAGTGGATCGACGAGACCTTCGCCGATGCCGAGGATCATTCCGTTCCCGTCGTCGTGCTGAGCTGCCGCACCGCCCAGACCGGCGTGACCCAGGCGGACGTACTCGACAAGATCGAAGACTATTCCGCCAAGGCCAAGTTCGTCAAGGAGGTCGAGCTCCAGGATGAGAACGCTGACACCGGCATGGCCGCTGCCGAGAACCTCTATACCACCAACCCTGAGGTCAAGGTCTTCCTGACTGCGCACAACGGTCTTGCCCTCGGCGTGAACAACTACTTCACCGGTCTCAGCTCCCCCGTTACCGAATACGCTGACATGGGCATCTTCTGCATCAACGGCAACGAGACCGTCGGCGAGCAGATCAAGGCCGACACTCCCTTCCGCGGCATGGTTTTGACCGGAGGCGTACAGGACACCTGCAACGACATGCGTGATGTCATCGTCGGCCTTTACGACGGCAGCATTCCCGTCGGCACGGTTACCGACGCCGCCACCGTCTTTGTCAACGAGTCGGTTGTCGACGACTACCTGAGCACCGGCAAAACGCCCCTCACCGAAGCCGACTTCGAAAAGTAAAAATCCTGCATTCCATTGCAAACGGCCCTTCCGCGGAGAGCGGAGGGGCCGTCTTTTTATGATCTGTACTTATCTGTTTTTCAGAGATCCTCATATTCCGCCCAGGCGAAGTCCGCGCGGTTTTCGCTGCAGCCTCCGTTTGCGCTGGCAAACATGCCGAGCATCTCGCCTACCATGCAGCCGACCTTTTCGGGGTTGATGAGGGCGCCGTCGGCACGGCCGAGCTCGGAAAGGTGCCGCTCGTCCGGGCCGAAGCGGAAGATATACGCATTCTCCTTCAGCTCCATTTCCAGAACGATCTCCTCCGTGTCCCAGGGTGCGGAGGCAAGCAGACGGCAGCGGGTGTCCGCCCGGAAGCCGGGGATGTAGGGCGGCAGCTCGTAGTCCGCCGTAAAGAGCAGCAGTTCCACCCGGGTCTGCCCCTCCGCCCTTCTCAGCTGCAGATGGATCTGATGGTTCATGGCCTGTACCACGGCGATGCCGGCGCTTTCCTCTTTCTGCGGAGCAAAGCGCATCCGGCAGGCAAAACGGCAGTGCGGCTGGAGGCGGCGGCAGGCCACAAAGGACACGAAGTTCTCTTCGGAATGCGTGGTCTCCATGCTCATCGGCTGCAGCGGATCGGCCAGTGCCTGCTTCAGGCAGCGCAGCGAGAGGCAGGAATCCCGGAGCTCCCAGAACTTCTCATAGGGTCTGCCCCAGAAGCTCCAGCGCAGATCCAGACCTTCCCCGTCAAAATCGTCCCGCAGCGGCTTTTCCGGCAGCGGCATCCAGGGAAGGCCCTCCGGGAAGGGATACTCCCCTTCCACTCTGCCGGTGTCCGGTGTGAAGAGGGGCCAGCCGTCCTCCCAGCGCACCGGAACAAGGAAGGTCTCGCGCCCCAGGTTTTTGCTGACGCCGCCGACCAGGCGCGAGGCCAGGAACACCGCATACCAGCTCCCGTCCGGCAGCTCAAGCAGGTCGGCATGTCCGGCGTTCTGGATGGCAGCCCGCCGTCCCATGTGGCGCATGGTCAGGACGGGATTGCTCCGGAAGCCTTCATAAGGGCCGAAGACAGAGCGGCTGCGCGCAACGGTGGCGGAGTGATAGTATTCGGTGCCGCCCTCCGCGATCAGCAGATAATACCAGTCGCCGATGTGATAGAGATGCGGCGCTTCCGGCGAGGCCACACCGGCCATCGCCCCGCCCCACAGCGCGGCGGGTTCGCCCGCCAGGCGAAAATGCGCGATGTCATACTCCGCAGCCCAGATGCCCTGGCGCAGGCCGCCCTTGCCGTCCGGCCAGTTCCGGGCCGTGCCCATGATATAGCACTTTCCGTCGTCATCGAAGAAGATCGATGCATCGATGCCCGGCACATCGTCGAGCCAGTGCGGCTCGGACCAGGGGCCGGCCGGATCCCGGGCCGTGACGATGAAGTTGCCGCGGTCGCTGAAGTTGCAGTTGATGAGATAAAAGGTCCCGTCGTGCCAGCGGATCGTGGGGGCCATGACGCCCCCGTTTCCGCAGTTCTTTTCAACATGAAAGCCGTTTTCCGGCGTCATGACGCAGCACAGCTGCTCCCAGTGCGCAAGGTCCCGGCTGTGAAACAGAGGAATGCCGGGGCAGAGTTCAAAGCTGGAGCAGACCAGATAAAAGTCCTCTCCCACCCGGCAGACCGACGGATCGGGATAAAAACCGGGAATCACGGGATTCTGCAGTTTGGGGATCATACTACCACCTCTCTGTATTCTGACGGCAGACTCTGTCCGGAAAACAAGTCTGCTGCTTCAGGCCATGCCGCTCAATATCTGTAGAGCTCCAGCATCAAAGCTGACGGCATGTCGCCGAAGCGCAGGTTCATTTTTTCGTCGCCGTTGAGTACCCTGCCTGGGATCCATGTGCCGTTTTCGATTCGTCCTTCTTCCATCCGCAGGATGTCCTGCCGCTTTCCGTCACCCGGTTTGACACGGAACTCCGGTGTGCAGTTCAGGCCAAGCAGCAGGAATCTGTTCTCTGTCAGCTCGAATACACAGCAGCATCCCAGGGGCTTCCCGCTCATGCGCGGACCGTACTTCACGACCAGGTCATAGCTTTCAAAGCGCAGGAAGGCGGAATAATCCACTTCCCCATGCCTTACGCAGGCCTGCAGATGCGGGGTTGCGCGATACTCCAGAAAGAGGGGCTCCAGCTGGGCAAGCAGATCATAGGTTGCTGCCAGACAGTCTCTGCTGCCGGTGATGTCAAAGGCGGAGGGGTCGATGTTCAGGGCAATCATCAGCTCCATCGGGGGCTTGTCCAGCTGGGCAGGATCCAGCGCCAGGTCCTCAATGCCGAAGGGAGAAAAGCACAGGGCATTCTTCGCTCCAAAGGCATAGATCGCATAGGAGGATGCCACCGCGTCCTTGCGGATCTCCGGGATGAAAAGCGGGTTATCCTCCGCTGCATACTCGTCCATCACATCCGCACAATAGGGCACGTAGATATCCGGTCCCAGGGTAAAGAGCGACGGCGCCGCCGTCTTCCAGATCGGGTGTACCTGCCTTACCGGGCCGCCGGAGGGATAGGAGCCCGGAAACCACGGACTCTGTCTCAGCCAGGCGTTGGCATAGCAGGGCAGGTCATATTCCGCCTTTCCGGAGGCGGCGATGGTCTCTACCGCGCCGGCAAAATGCCAGGCCATGAAACTCTCTCCCGCGTCTGCGCCGAATACCGCTTCCCAGGTACCGCTTTTTCCGACTGCGGCAGCCAGAGCCGAAGGGATCGGAGCTGCAAAAGCCGCATTGGCAGCGGGGCTGTAGTCCCGATCTGTCCCCAAAAGGCCGATCTCGTTTTCCACCTGGATGACGATGACGGTGTTCTCCTCCCCGTCCAGCTCCCGGAGGAAACGCATCAGGGCGGTAAAGGCCAGCCGGTCCTTCTCCACCGCCGCGGCGCAGAGCGGAGAAACGGTCGTCATTTTCTCTCCGCTGATCTTTTCTGCACGGAAATACGTCCGGCTGTCCTTTTTCATCCAGCCGGGAACGTACATGGACTCTCCGTTCTTCCAGAGTCCGAACCAGAGGAGGACCAGCTTCATACCCTCTGTTCGAGCCTGACGGATCAGGGTCTCCACCGTGGAAAAGTCATACTTTCCTTCCTCCGGCTCGATCAGTTCCCAGTAAACAGGGACGATGACGCTGTTCATGTTCAGGCCTTTCAGGGCAGGCCAGAGCTTTTCCTCCATAAATGTCGGATTTGATGCGTTGGAATTATGGATTTCTCCGCTCCTCAGAAAAAAAGGTCTGTCTTTCACATAAAGCGTTGGAATTCCGCTCGGGTCACGTCGAATGCATGGAATGCTCATGTTGATTCTCCTTTTCATTCGTAATCTGTCAAAGGACTGCCGGCAGCTTTGTCTGTGTACGCTTCCCCGCAGGCTCGGTGTTTAAAACGCAATTCGGATTTCCTGCATCAGGCAGCTGCGGCTGCTGCCGCCGACATAGAGGCGGAAGAGACCGTCCTCCAGACGGTATTTGCCCTCGTTGTCGTAGAAGCCCATGTCCTTTTTGGGAAACGTAAAGCGGACTTCCTCCGCCTCTCCGGGGCCGAGTCTTACCCTGCGGTAGTCCTTCAGTTCCTTCACCGGACGGACAAGACTCGCAGAAACATCCTGCATGTAGAGCTGGGCGACTTCCGTACCCTCCCGCTCGCCGGTGTTCTTCAGACGGACGGTGATCTCCAGCGCGTCGCCGCTCTCGCAGACCCGCAGGTCCTCATAGGCAAAGTCGGTATAGCTCAGGCCGTAGCCGAAGGGGAAGAGCGCCTCCCAGGGCGCGTCCAGATAGCGCGAGGTGAACTTGCTCCTGCTGCCGGGACGGCCGGTGCTGGGGTGGTTGTAATAGACCGGGCACTGTCCGGTCACCGACGGGAAGGAGGACGAGAGCTTGCCGGAGGGATTGACATCCCCCAGCAGCGCCGCCGCCACGGCATCGCCCATGCGGATGCCGAGGTGCCAGGCCTCCAGGATCGCGGGCAGATGTTCCGCCTCCCAGCCCAGTGCCAGCGGGCGTCCGTTCATCAGGACGGCTGCGACCGGCTTGCCGGACTGCAGCAGGCGCTCCAGCAGGGCGCGCTGACCGCCGGGCAGCGAGATGTCCGCCTTCGAGCTCGCCTCGCCCGACATGGCGTCGGTCTCGCCGACCACAGCGACGATCACATCGCCCTCGCGGCAGGCGCGGTCGGCCTCCTCGAAGTCAATTTCACCCTCCGGGCCGCCGCAGGGGAAATAGCTGACCTCGGCACCGGCCTCCTTCAGACCGGTCAGAATCGAGACGCAGTCCTCCGGCTTCCAGGCCATGGCCCAGGCGCCGCAGACCTCATTCACGTTGTCGGCCAGCCTGCCTACCAGGCTGATCTTCTGTCCGCGCCGCAGGGGCAGAAGATTCCCCTCGTTCTTCAGCAGGACCATGGATTCCTCCGCCGCTTTCCGGCAGAGTGCGGCATGCTCTTCAGGCAGGCCCTTCTCATAAGCCTCGATCAGCGCTTCCGGCACATAGGGGTCCTCGAACAGGCCCAGCCAGACCTTGACCGACAGGATGCGGCGTACCGCCTCGTCGATGACGGCCATGGGCACCGTGCCCTTCTCGACCTCTGCCTTCAGGTAATCTCTGTAGATGTGGGTACCCATGTCCATGTCCATACCGGCCAGGGCCGCCTGAACGCCGGCATCCCGGTCGTCCGCGGCAATCCCGTGGGCAACGCACTCGCGGATGGCGTTGGCATCGCTGACCACGAAGCCCTCCAGGCCCAGTTCCTTCTTCAGCACCTCCCGCAGCAGCCAGCGGTTCACCGTACAGGGCACGCCGTTGAGGTCGTTGAAGGCGGCCATCACCGTCGCCGCGCCCTCGTCCATGGCGGCGCGGAAGGCGGGCAGATAGACGTTGTAGAAGTTGGAGACCGACATCGAGACCGTGTTGTAGTCACGCCCGCTTTCACAGGCGCCGTAGGCCGCATAGTGCTTGGTGCAGGCGGCGACATAGCGGAGCGGGCTGCTCCGGTCGTTCTGCAGACCGCGGATCTTGGCCCGGGCAAAGCGGCTGCCGAGCAGCGGGTCCTCGCCCGGCCCCTCGGAGACGCGGCCCCAGCGGGAATCGCGCGCCGCGTCGATCATCGGCGCGAAGTTCCAGGTGATGCCGTGCGCGCGGGATTCCGCGGCCGCCATATGCGCGGTCTTTTCAAACAGCGCATCGTCAAAGCTGCAGGCCTCGGCGATGGCAATGGGAAAGACACTGCGGAAGCCGTGGATCACGTCAAAGCCGATGATCAGGGGGATCCCCAGCCGGCTCTCCTCCACGGCGATTTTCTGCAGCTCGTTGTTCTTGCGGGGGTCGTTGACCATCATGCTGCCGACGCGGCCTGCCCGGATATCGTCCTCATGATAGTCCTGTTTGGCGTTGGCCATGATGCGTCCGAATTCCTCCTGTGAAATCCGGCCGTCGGTCAGCATCTCGATGAGTTCGGAGAAGGGCACGTCAAAGCCGCCCACGATGGAGGGAGACTCCTGGTTCATCTGGCCGATCTTCTCCTCCAGCGTCATTCTGGCAAGAAGCTCTTCCACGAAAGCCTTCTGTGTGTCGTTCAGTTTCATTTTCCGACTCCTTAAATATTGGGGATGCGCCGAAGCGCCTCATCCCATTCGGCAAAGCGCTCGGTCTCGATCTGCCGCTCTGACAGAATCTCGCGCAGGGTCATGCGGCCGAGGGCCTGCAGCATGTCCTCAAAGCTCATGTCCGGCGTGAAGGGGACGAGCTTCTCCCGCATGACGGCAAGGAGCTCCTGCAGCACCCGCCGGGCCTCGCTGTTGCCGAAGATCCGGCTGACACTGCAGTCGAGCGAGAGCCAGGCTTCGGCGTCGTCGGTCACATGCCCGCGGCAGACCGGCTCGGCCTGTCCGTCCGCGCCGAACACGCCGAACAGATCGCGCAGCCACGCGATGCTGTCCCGCACCCAATCCTGTGCGCGATCCGGCAGCAGCACTCCGCTGCCGAGCACCGAGGGATCCCCCGTTGAAAAGCCGTGGGGGCCGTAGCCGTAGATGTGGCACTCGAAACTGGTCTGGTAACGGTTGAGGGCATTCAGCATGTCCAGGGTATTCTGAATGGGGACCACGCTGTCGGTGCGTGTGGCAAAGAGGAAGCAGGGGCAGGTCTTTTCATCGACCAGCTCGGCAATGCCCGGGATCTCGACGCCGATCTCCATTGCGGTTTCGCGCCGGAGGACCGGATAGCCGAGGATGGCGGCATTCGGCCGGTTTTCGGCCAGCACGGCGGCCGCCCCGGCCAGATGTCCGCCGGCGGAAAAGCCGATCACGGCGATCTGATCCGGGATCACGTGCCAGTCCTCTGCCCGTGCGCGGATCAGGGCCATGGCCTGTTCATAGTCCTCCAGGGGCAGCGGCCAGCGGAAGTGTTCCCCGGTGGAGTAGCGCAGGATAAAGGCCTGAAAGCCCGCCTTCAGATAGGGCATGGCGATCGGATCGGCCTCGCGGTCCGAGCAGAACATGTAGCCGCCGCCGGGCAGGATCAGCACAGCCGGTCTGGCCTTCAGGGCGCGGAACTCGCCGCCAACGCCCTGAACCATAGCGGTCAGGGTGACATTTCGCTCTTGATTAAGTACGATTTTTTCGTATTTCATACGTATCTCCTTGTATGGATATGACCGGATTCCCTTTTGGTATCCGGTCATATAGTGTGTAGAATTAGGGATTACTTATCCCAGGCATGCTTGCCGGCTTCCAAGTCGGCACGGATCTCGGCGACGCGCTTGTCGTCAAGCTTGTACCAGAACAATGGCACCATTGAGAGAACGCCGATCACGGCGGGGATGATATTGACAACGACGTTGATGCCGGTGCAGGCTGCGGGAGTCTGGACGGCGTTGGGAACGTAGCCGACAGCGGAGAGCAGCAGTACGCCCACAGAGCCGACGAACGCGGTGGCGAGCTTAACGCCGAAGCTGAGGAAGGATGCTACCAGGCCTTCCTGGCGCTTCCCAAGCTTCCAGTCGCCGTACTCGAGGGAGTCGCCGATCATGCCCGGGCAGATGTTGGCGCCGGAGTTGGCGATACCGCAGAGGAAGGACAGCGGGAACAGGAGCTGCTTGGTCGGGAACAGGAACATCAGGATGAAGCCCACGACCATGACAGCGTTCAGGATCAGCATCCAGTTGCGCTTGCCGAACCACTTGGTGGTCCAGGGCAGGATCGCCACACCGATCAGAGCGGCGACGGTCATGGTGGTGAAGGTCGGGGAAATCAGAGCAAAGGGGTTATCGCCGCCGACAACGTAGACGATGTAATAGAACAGCATGCCCATACGGCCGGAGACGCAGATAGCACCGAACACGGTGGCCAGAACCACCATCAGCAGCTGATCGTTCTTTACAAGCTCCTTGATGCTCTGCAGGAAGCCGATCTTCTCCTGGTGGCCAGCGTGGAGCTTCTCGGTGTAGGTCTCCTTGCAGCCGGCAGCGCACAGCCAGAACAGCGGGACCATCAGGACGGACAGGATCACGGTTGCAACGAAGTAACCCTTCGCGTCGGCGATCTTCGCGCCGTCGGCGTTCATGGTCTGGGAGAAGTGGAGGATCATGGGCATCGCAACGAGAGAGAGGACGACGCCGATGATCTGGGAGCCCAAGCCGCGGGCGGTGGCCAGGTTCATACGGACGCGGGAGTCAATGGCGATGACGTTCTGGAGCGCCTGATAGGCGATGGAGCAAGCCGTGTAGGCCATGCCGGCGCCTACATAGGTGACGAGAGCCAGGATAACCTTCAACAACCCGGTCACAGGGAACACGGTGAAGGTCAGGATGTTGAAGATGGCGAGGACAGGAGCACCGAAGATCATGTAGGGACGGAAACGACCCCAGCGGGACTTGGTGTGGTCAGCGATGTTGCCCATCATCGGGTCGTTGATGGTGTCCCAGACACGGGCGATCAGCATGATCATGGAGATCGCACCGGCGGAGAGCGTGACGACGTCGGTGTAGAACGCCATCAGGTAGGTGTTGATCATGTACCAACTCATCTGGCACGCGATCTCACCTAAGCTGTAGGAAACTAGCAGTTTTGGATCGGTTTTTTCCTGGGTAGGCATGTGGTTTCTCCTCCTTATATTCTCTATTTGCGCTCTGTGCGCAATAATAGAAGCTTAAATAATGAAGTTGTTCAGATACCGCTTGCTGAGCCGGATAGAGTTCAGGATGTCCTCCCTGCTGCCCTCAAAGGCCTTGTCCTCGACCTCGATGACGGCGTCGCCGTCATAGCGGATATCGTTGAGGGCCGAAACATAGGCGCCCCAGTCGACATCGCCGAGGCCCGGGATCTTCGGGCTCATGTACTCCAGCGGATAGGCCAGCACGCCGACCTCCTTGAGTTTCTCGGGATAGAGCTTGATGTCCTTGAAGTGGATGTGGAAGAGCCTGTCCCTGAACTCGTGCACGGTCTGGATGTAATCGAGGCCCTGCCACACATAGTGGCTGGGGTCGAAGTTGAGACCGAAGTTGGGGCTTGGGCAGATCTCGAAGAGCTTCCGGAAAATGGCCGGGGTGCACATCAGGTTCTGTCCGCCGGGCCACTGGTCGGGGCCGAAGAGCATCGGGCAATTCTCGATTGCAACCTTGACGCCGCAGTCCTCTGCAAGCTTGATGATGGGCGGCCAGACCTGCTTGAAGAGCTCGATGTTCTCGTCCACGGTTTTGTGCTGATCACGGCCGATAAAGGTGGTGACCATACCCACGCCCAGCTTGGCGGAGGCCTTGATGAGCGCTTTCAGATGCTCAATGGCGGGGCCGCTCTTTTCCGGGTTTGGGTCCAGCACGTTGGGATAATAGGCCAGGGACGAGATGTGCATGCCCTTGTTTTTCAGATAGTCGGCCACATACCTGGCGTAGGCGTCGTCCTACAGGACGCGCTCGGCGTCAATGTGGCTGACGCCGGCATAGCGGCGCTCTGCCTTGCCGGCGGGCCAGCAGGCCACTTCCAGGCACGCAAAACCCATTTCTGCAGCCGTGTCGACGGCTTCCTCGAAGCTCCATCCGTCCAGAATGGCGGTCAGCAAACCAAAGTGAATCATAGTCTGTTCTCCTTATCTGTTCGCAGGGATGTCCACGGCTTTGCCGGTCTCCGAGCTTTCCATCGAGGCGAAGACCGCGCGCATGGCGCTCAGCACGCTCTCGCCGGAGATCGGGGATTCCTC
>JAEEGL017050685.1_pt1 | contig 14510 bp, 12 predicted proteins | sample 9134231 | NCBI WGS metagenome assembly JAEEGL01 (sample SAMN16246548, study PRJNA631951) | gut metagenome | biome: gut microbiome; feature: rumen; material: fiber-attached | host: Bos | place: Iran: Karaj | collected 2018-10
AAATAAATGTCAGTAAACTATAAATGTGTATTATTCTGTGAAGATATTCGCCAGGAAGTTGGCGGTCGTGTTAGTTTAATGGGTATTCTCGGAACAAAGCTTCTTGTTCAGGACTTCCCTCTGGTTTTCCCAAAACTTTGCTTGTTTATTGAATGGGGTGAAGTAAAAGAAAATATTAATGTAACTCTTAATATTATTCCACCAGATGGAGTAAAGATGAATTCTGTTCACCCAACAGCTAATATTGCTGCTCAGCAGGGTGTTGTTTCACGCTCAATGATAGTTCTTACCAATTTTGCTTTCCCAAAAGCAGGTCAGTATGTTTTTGAATTTGTTGTAAACAATGAAGTTATAAGCAGAGAAGTCTTTGCAGTAGAAAAATATGAACCAAGTACTATTCCAGCTTCTAAAATAAATTAAAATGTCTGAAAATTTTTCTCAAATACTCGAAACAGCTTTAACCAAACCTGATTCTTTTATTCAAAATATTCTGCCAGAGCTTGAACCTCTTACTGATGAAAAGTTTAAGGCTTTGGCAAATGTTCTTGAATCAGGAACAGTAATAGATAAGCAGAATGTTACAAAACTATTTGTAGAGTATTTGAGAGAGACTGGTGCAGAATATTTAACTAAAACCCTTGATGTTAAACGCCCTAAGCTTTTTACACAGGCTGCAAACATAATAGGTGAACTCCATTACGGACAGGCATTAGAAGCTTTAAAACAAGCTCTGAAGAAAGAATATTCTGAACTTGTCTTGGCTGCGATAAAAGCAATTTCATTAATTCCTGTTTCTCAAGCTGTTATTGATACTTTGTCTTGTTTTTATCTTACTTTTGAAGACGAAGTTCTTTTATCTAAGAGCATAAGATATTTAGCGGCACGTTCAAATGAACTGGTTCCTGTATTTTTAGAAAAATATCCAGTATTAAAACCAGATAGGCAGATGTGGCTTTTGAATTATTTTTCTGTCGTTGCAGATAAACGTGCTGAAAAGCTCTTGATTGATGAATATGTAAAATTCCCTGATGAAAAGGGAGTATATTGTATTGACGGGTTAGGTAGAATAGGTTCTGATAATGCTGTTAATGCTCTGGCAAAAAGTCTGGATACACCTGAATGGTTCTTAAGAAAACATATAGTAACCGCTCTTGGAGTTTCAGATAACGCCAATGCTATTCCGCCTATTCTTAAAGCTTTAGAAGACAACCATGTTCTGGTCAGAGGTGCTGCTGTAAAAAGCCTTTCTTTAGTCGGGAACAAAAATCCTGATTTGTTGATAAAAACGCTTAAAACTGCAAATAAGCTTATGAAAAGTAATCTTGTGCGTGCTATGGGATTGCTTAAGAATGAAAAATTTGTTGAACCCTTAACCGAAGTTTTAAAAGATAGAAATGCTCTGTTTTATGCTATTGATGCTGTAGGTGATTTGGGTTTCCCACAAGCCGAATTTGCTCTTAGAAGATTATTAAAAGATGATGTATGGTTTAATCGTCTCAATGCTTTGGAAGCGCTTGCAAAACTGAATATTCGTGGACTTAAAGATTTTGCTCAGGAAGCTTCAGAAGATGAAAACGATATGGTTAGAAATTCGGCTTCACGTATTCTAGTGGCTTTAAAGACAAAACAAAGCCAGGAAAGCTAATAATCTGGGAATTATATAGATACAGATTGGCTTTTATTCTTCTTTAGGATTATCAAAAACTATTCTGTGTGCATTCAGAAGAATTATAATATTGTTGTCTACTTTACCTACACCACGTAAATATTCAATATCTACGCTTTCGCTTACTCTTGTAGGTGGTTCAATAGAAGTTTCAGGTAGATTTTTAACTTCTTTAACACTATCAACAAGAAAACCAACTTTAACTTTTTCTTCTTCAAAATTAAGAATAATAATTTGATTACTTGGAGATTTTTCTATTTCACCAAGTTTTAATCTTCGGCGAGTGTTAATAACAGGAATTATTTCCCCACGAAGATTTATGACACCATCAATATGAGATGGTGCTTTTGGAACTCTAGTTATATTGGTTAAATTGATAATTGTTTCAACCTGCTGGATTTCCAAAGCATAGGTTTCACCTGCTAATACGAATGTTATCAGCTGAGTAACACCGATAACTTCTTTTTCTTCTTTTTCTTCAGATTCTTCAGCAGCTTGCTGTTGAACAGCTTGAGGTGGCGGCGGGGTCGGCTGAGCTATAGCTGGCTGTGCCGGAGCTGTAGGAACAGAAACTGGTGTAGCAGTTTGAGGTGAATATGCTGGTTGTGCTGGTGCAACTGCAACTGGCTGTGGTGGAGGTGGTGGAGCTGCTGCTACTGGAGGAGCAGAGGGTGCAGGAGGCGTATAGACTGGCTGAGGAGTTGAAATCGGAGCAGGAGCTGGACCATCAGTAAAATCAGCTGAACTGAGTTCGGTTGTTTCTACTGTTTCGATTTCTGAAATGCCTTCGATAGCTTCTTTTACATCCTGACTGCTTTGAGCAGAAATCAAAATCATCTTGAAAGAACGGTCAAATTTTTCGTTTTCTAAGTCTTTTGCATCTGGAAGAGATTTGGCTATTTCTGCTTGGCATTCTTCTATTGCGCGCATTACCATGAATACGCGGGGACCTTTTAATAGACAGTCAGCTACTAAGGAAACTTTGAGAAGAATTACGTGTTTCCCGCTGTCTTTTGCTTCGTGTAAACCTGATAATTCAAAATCAGAAAGACCAAATTCAGAAATATCAGCATTACCTGCTGTAGCTGCGGCTGCTGGATTCCTAGATGCATTGGCAACCGGTGGAGGTGCTTGAACTGCAGCAGGTGCAGCTGCTGCCGGAACCTGACCGTTGGCCATAGCAGAAAGCTTAGCAGATATTTCAGACAGATCAACTGTTGATTCTGTTTGATTAATACTGTCATCAACTAAGGTTCTTAAGATGTCAAATGTTTCAAAAATCAAGTCAATGACAGGTGGTGTTACTGCTAACTGATTATTGCGGAGTTTGTCCAGAAGATTTTCCATTTCATGGGTAAGATGAGCTATCTTTTCAAAACCCATGGTGGCAGACATACCTTTAAGAGTATGTGCAGCTCTGAAAATTTCACCTACTGCCTCAATATTGGAAGGATTCTGCTCTAGCTCGAGCAGCTTTTTATCCATCATATCAAGGTTTTCACGAGCACCATCTATATAGGCACCCATATATTCGGAAAGATCTATTTCCAAAGCTTATACTCCTTTATTAATCAACTCTTGTCCTACATTGACTGCCCTTTTTGGAAGAACGCAGGAATATCAAGAATCAATGAAACATCACCGTCACCACGCATTGTGGCTCCCATTATTCCTGGAATACCGCTAAGCAGGTTCCCAAGAGACTTAATAACTATTTCTAACTGACCAAGAAGTTCGTCAACCATAAAGCCGGCTCTCTTTTCTCCAGAGGCACAGACAACTATGGATATTTCGTCTTCCTTGGCATCTAATGCTTTCTTTTCTTCCTCTGTAGTCGGAACGTTCAACAGGTTTCTTAACCTTATTATCGGAAGAACATCGCCACGTAACAATGTAACTTCCTGATGCTGAACTATATTTATGTCTGATTTGGTTATATCCATCGTTTCTTGAACAGAACCCAGAGGAATAGCAAATATTTCTTTGCCGATTCTAACCATCAGAGCAGGTAAAATGGCAAGAGTTAATGGCAACTTGATTGTAACTTTTGAACCTTCATTAACTTTAGATTCAAGCTCCAATACGCCATTTAAATCTTCAAGTTTAGCTTTAACAGCATCCATACCTACGCCACGCCCTGAAATATCACTAACTGTGGCAGCTGTAGAGAAACCTGGAAGATAAATAATTTTCTGTATGTCTTCAGGACTCATTTTATTAATCTGTTCCTGTGTAAACATACCCTTTTCAACAGCTTTTCTTCCTACTATTGTTGGGTCAACACCTTTACCGTCATCTTTAACTTCGATTAAAACGTTATTTCCTTCGTGGCGGGCAACAAGAGTTATGGTTCCTACTTCTGGTTTGCCTTTTGCTATTCTTTCTTCTGGTAGTTCAATACCATGGTCGATAGAGTTTCTTATTAAGTGAACCATTGGGTCACCGATTTCATCGATAACCGTTCTGTCCATTTCTGTTTCTTTACCTTCAACAACAAGATTAATCTTTTTATTAAGCTTCTTGGAAAGGTCACGAACCATTCTTGGGAATCTTTCGAAAAGCTGTTCAACAGGAACCATTCGGACTTGCATAACAACATTTTGTAACGTGTTACTTATTTGAGAAACACGTGTTAATGCTTCTGTTAAGTCTTTTAGTTTATGCTTGGTTCCGATTTCTTCTAGGCGTGTTCTGTTAATAACAAGTTCCCCGGCTAGATTCATTAATTCATCTAGACGGCGCATATCAACACGAACAGTCTGAGTTGCGTGCTTTTCTGCATTGCCTTTTGCACCAGGTTTAGCCGGTGGCTTAGCTGGCGGAGCTGGTTTGTTTGGCGGAGGAGGAGCCGCTGGAGCAACTTGTGCTGGAGGAGGAGGGGCTGCTGCTGGAGCAACTACAGGTCTTGCTGGTGCTGCTACAGGTGTTGCTGCTACTGGAGCTGCAACTGGAGTCGGTGCTGGTGGAGGTGGAACTGGAATAGAAACTTGTGGTTGAGCTGGAGCAGCTTGCACCATACTTGACTGAATCTTAAAGTCATTAGGTCTGAGTTTTATTATCAAAACAGATTCTATTTCAGAAATTCCTTCAATAGCATCCTTGGCTTCAGCCTCTGATTTAGGGCCAATAACAACCATCTTGAAGGATAAATCAAATTTTTCTTCTTCAATATCCTTGGTGTCAGGAACAGATTTTAAAGTTTCAAAACCAAGTTCTTCAAGACCTCTTGTAACCATGAAAGCTCTAGGAGCTTTTAAAAGACAATCAGATACAAGAGTTACTTTTATTAACAATATGTTGCTGTTGTTGTTGGCAGCTTCTAAAAGAACTTGATTTTCATATTCATTGATAGTTATGTCGGCTAATTCAGCTGCTTTTGCTGGGTCAGCACCTCCGCCAGCAGGTTGTGCCGCAGGAGCTGCTGGAGCAGCGGCTGCAGGTGCTGCTGCGGGTTGAGCAACTGGGGCTGCTTGTCCGTTTGCTGCAGCATTCAGTTTTGCTACAATGCTGTCTAGGTCAACACCTGAGTCTGTTGATTCGATACTATCATTGATTAAAACTCTTAATACGTCAAATGTTTCGAATACAAGATCTATAATGGGTGGAGTAACATCAAGCTGATGATTTCTCAGCTTATCAAGAATGTTTTCCATTACATGGGTAAGATGTGCAACTTTTTCAAAGCCCATAGTTGCTGACATACCTTTAAGCGTATGTGCAGCTCTAAAAATTTCGCCTACAGCTTCTAGATTGCTTGGATCTTGCTCTAATGCGAGCAAGTGTTTATCCATTAAATCGAGGTTCTCTTTTGAACCATCGATATACATTCCCATATATTGGGACAGGTCAATATCCATCAGTTTCCTCGAAAGAACATTTGTTTTGTAACATGGTTAGTCAAATATCAAATTATACCCCAAAACAAGTTAAAAGGGAAAATATTTGTTTCGTCATATTATTTGTTGATAATTTTGTGTGTTTTGAATTACACGGAATATTTTTTCCTCAAAGAAATCAAAACTTGCGATTCTATAATCTTCTGGAACTGATTGCCCATGGGTTATATAAGCCAAAGATTTATTTGTCTTTAATAGCATACCTACAGCAGGTCCAATTGTTTTAGTTTCATCGGTCTTTGTTAAAATAATATGGTCGAAACCGACTTGACCGAAAGAATTGATAATTTCTTTCAAATCTGAATACTTAGATGTGGATGATACAGTCAGATATTTTGTTGCATTTGGAATACGGCTAACATAAGCTTTTAATTCTTCTAAGTCTTTATAGGCATATTGGCTTCTTCCAGCGGTATCTACTATAATCAGGTCATCGTTTTTGTGTTGAGCTAAGCAGTAGTCTAAACTTGCAATTGAACTGATATCTTCTAAAGGAATATTGAATATTTCAGCATATTTTTGTAACTGAGCTTTTGCTCCTAATTTATAGAAGTCAATATTAATAAAACATGCTTTAATTGGTTTGTTTGGATTAAAACAGTATTTGGCTGCCAATTTAGCTATAGTTGTAGTTTTCCCAACACCTGTAGGTCCCATAAGAACAATAACCTGAGGATTAGAACTTTTCTTGATTTCGAATTGGGAAGAAATTGGCAAACGTTTTTTTATTAGATTATGTAATGCACATAGAGTTGATTTTGATTCGCAAAGAGTTTCATGGTCACAATTCATGCGCAAATCTCTAAATAGTTCTTTTATAATTTCATGAGGTGTTTCTAAATCTAATAATTCCTTTTCTAAATCGCATAAACCTTGAGGTAATTGATTTTCACAGAGAAATTTATTTGAATTATTTGAAATTTTAGTAATTGTCGCAGTTAGCATATCTAACTGTTTTTGAATTTCTTCAAGCTTCTGGGAAGTAATTCTGCTATTTTTTATATCTCTGCCTATATCTTTTTCTTTCTTTCTACCATTCTGCATATCTTTTATGCATTCAAGCATACTTTCAACATTCAATGAATCTTCTTCTGTAAATTTATTAGATTTAGGCTCACAATCACCTTCCTGTATTCCACGTATTCCATCAACGTGATTTCTTAACCCTTGATTTACTCTATGGTAACTTCCCTTTGCCATGATAGGGGGAACGGGAATAGGTTTTGGTTCGTAATTACTTTGAGTTCCTTGAAGGAAGAATGAATTATTTTCGTTAGGATTAGGATTATTTGGAAGTTTATAGGAACTATTCAAAGAATTGTTTGTAAGATGATTAGTTCTTTCTCTATTATTGAAAACTTTTATAGTAATTTTGATTTTTTCTTGTTTGCCAAGACCAAAATAAATATTGTCTTTTATTGTTTCTGTATTAACTATTTCAAAATTATTACCAAATTTTTCCTTAGCAATTAATTCTGCTTCATAGGAGGTGTCAGCAATGACGGTTTCGTATAAGTTAGTCATTTATCTTTCTTTACCTCCTTTAAATATTTTGGCTAGTCTTTTGAAAAAACCTTCATTTTCTTCTTCAGTTTTCTTGTATTGCTCGGGCAGCTCATAAAATGAATTCGATACAATTTTTCTCAATTCAACAGCTACCGGAGACATCGGTGAAAACAACATCAGTGGTGTTTGTTGTCTCACAGCGATGTGCATATTTCTATCCTGCTTGAGACATCCAAGATAATGCACCTCAAAATCGTTAAGATACTCTTTGGCAACCTTTGAAAGCCTATTATATATTTGATTGCCTTCTTCTAAGTCATCAACTTTATTAACTAATGCTGAAACATAAGCATCAGGTCGTTTATTGCTTAAAACTTTTATGATTCCAAAGGCATCTACTAACGAAGTTGGCTCAGTAGTTGTGATAACGACTACCTGGTCTGCTGCCTGGCAAAAGGAAATAACGCTTTTGCTTATTCCTGCACCAGTATCTATAAGAAGAAAATCTGTTTTGTCTTCCAAAAATCGAAGTTGGTTAAATAGACGTTCAGCTTTTTCATTGTCTAAGTCGGCCAGTTCCATAACACCAGAACCACCAGCAATTATTTGTATCCCATAAGGACCACTGACCATTATGTTGTCTATATCCATATCGCCGTTTATAACATCCATCAGGTTGTATTTAGGTCTTATACCAAATACGACATCAATATTTGCAAGTCCTAAGTCTGCGTCGAGAATAATTACTCTCTGGCCTGCTTGGGCGAGACAGATAGCTAGATTAGCTACAAGACTGGTTTTGCCGACACCACCTTTGCCAGAAGTAACTGTTATTGTGCGAGCAATTTTTTCCCCAGCTTTTCGTGGGGTTCTCGCTTCTAATCTTTTGAACACATAAGGCTGAATTTCGTGCTTGGTTTCAGCTATTATGGCCTCAATAGATTTCATTATCGGTTCTGGCATTTTAATGTGTTCCTAATGCTAAATTAACGATGTTTTCACTAAAAGCGTACATAAAATCACTATTTGATGAATCTATAATGGTTTTATCTCCGCAAAATTCACCTTCGTTAATCGGGGGAATGTATCTATTGCTAGAGAGTACCACCCCAACATTACTTAGGTCAATACCTAAAAATTGTTTTGCAACATTTTTTATTCGAGTAGTTGTGTTTGCCTCTGTTAGAAAGGCTTTCGAAGAAAATTCAAGAATTCCGATTTTTGAAGTTATTTTTAAATTATAAATATTTTTTACAATTTCATAACCTTTAATTATTGCTTCTTGATTGTCGGGAAGCATTATGTATAGCTTGTTTGCGGCGTTTAATAAATAAAGATAGTAAGAAATTTCACTAGCTTTTAACGTAATCCATACTTCGCTGTGTTTGTCAAGAGTATTTGAAATATTTTTTAAAAATTCAAAACGTTCTGAATCTGTCTTACCAGTAAGATCAAGTAGTGCTAATTGTTTTTCCAATATAGGGAAGGGAAGACTATCCTTTTCCTTTGTTGTTATTATTTTTTTCAGTATCAGGTCTGCTTGATCCCAAAGGTATAGTTGATTTCTATTCTGACTTAAAGCAGGAAGCCATTCTCCTATATCCGAAAAACTTCCATGCAAAGAATCTGGATATAGGAGCACGTAAGCAGAAAGGGGAGAAACACGTCTGATTTTTTCAAGAAAATCCTGAGTGGTTTCGGTTTTCTGCTTTGTAACTATTTTGTCAAAGTTAGCTCTTAATTCTCTTAAAGAGGTTGCTTGATCTCGCATTTATTATTTACCCTTCAAAGATATTAAGCCAATAGATTCTAATTTAATAGAATTTGGAATTTCATTGTAAGCCAGCACGACCAGCTTTGGAGCCATTCGTTCCGTAAGACGTTTTATGCTGAGTCTTAAGGCTGAATTACATAATATTATTGGTGTAAAACCTTCATTAATGACTTCTTCTATTTTTTCTCTGATACGTTCTAATAATTTAGAAGCAGAGTTCGGGTCTATAGATAGCTGAACTTGTCCGTCTATTTTTTGAAGAGCATTTGCCAGGCTTTGTTCTAATTGAGGTTCTAGAGAGAGAACTCTTAATACTTCATCAGAGCCTAGTAAGGGTTTTACAATATGTCTGGAAATACCCTGTCTTGCAACTTCTGTAAGTGTATCAAGGTCATTGATTCCTTTGCAGTCTGCAAGAGCTTCAAGAATACTTCCAATATATTTTATTGTTACTCCTTCTCTAAGAAGGTTTTGAAGAATTTTTAGAAGAACAGGCTGAGTAATAATGTTAGGAATTACTTCATCGTGTAGTAACTGGTTAGTCTTTTTCAAACTGTCGAGTAATTGTTGAACTTCTTCACGTCCAAGAATTTCGTCAGCATTTTTACGAATAATTTCTGTTAAATGTGTAGCGATTACTGTGCACGGATCAACAACTGTATACCCTGACATTTCTGCTTTATCACGCATTGAAGCCGGTATCCATATGGCTGGCATTCCAAATGCCGGTTCGTTACATTCTATACCATTAATTTTATTTGCAACTGGTTCAGTTTCCATTGCTAAATAGTTTTCTGGCATTATTTCGTAAGTGGCATATTCGCTACCTTTTATTTTAAATACATAAGAATTAGGGCTAAGTTGTATATTGTCTCTGATACGAATAGCAGGAACAATAAGACCTAAATCCATTGCAATCTGCCTTCTTATAAGTGCTATTCTATTTAATAAGTCTCCACCTTGGTTTGTATCGCAAAGAGGAATAAGATTATATCCAATTTCGAGTTCAAGCTGATCAACTGTTAAGAGAGAAGATACATCTTCAGGACCATTATTGGCACTTTCAGCTCTTTTTTCAGCTTCTTGGGTTTCTTGCTGCTTTTCTTCTGCTTCGTCTTCGCTTCTTTTGGAGACGTAAGCAAGAGTTCCGAATATTATTGATAATAATATGAAGCTGGCTTTGGGAAGACCAGGTATTAAAGACAGGAACAGCAATGAACCGGCTGTAATTCCGAGAATTTTAGCTTTAGAGAATAATTGTGTGGTAACTTCTTCTCCAAGACTGAAGTTGGAGCTAGAACGAGTTACAACAATACCTGTTGCGGTAGATACCAATAAGCTTGGAATTTGAGAGCACAAGCCATCACCAACAGTGTAGAGTGCATAGGATGAAAGGGCATCCATTGCAGCTTCATTTCTAAATAATACTCCTATTAATATACCGCCTAAAAGATTGATAACTGTAATAATTATACCTGCAATAGAGTCATTTTTAACAAATTTACTGGCACCATCCATGGCCCCATAGAAATCTGCTTCACGGGAAAGATTCAATCTGCGTCTGGTTGCTTCTTCCTGGTCTATTGCACCAGCATTTAAGTCTGCATCTATTGCCATACCTTTAATAGGCATTGCATCAAGAGTAAATCTTGCAGAAACTTCAGCAACACGTTCGGCACCCTTAGTAATTACTAAGAATTGAATTAATACTAGTATCAAAAATACAACAAATCCTACTACATAGTTTCCACCTACAACGAAATTACCGAAAGATTTGATTAGACTCATTGTTGCACCTTGACCAGATAATATTAGTCTGGTTGTGCTGACATTAAGTGCTAATCTGAATAGGGTAGTAACCAATAGTAGACTTGGAAATACAGAAAATTGGAGTGCATCCTGATTAAAAATAGAAACAAGTAGAATAGTTAGAGAAATAGCAATATTCAAAGTTAATAATGCATCTAACAGGAATGGGGGAAGAGGAATAATTAGAGTTAAAACAATAAGAACTACGCCGAAAGCAAAGATAATATCTTTACTCTTTAAAATCATAGCAAGGGGCACGGATTTTAATGTCCCGCTGCTTTTTGATTCTGTAGCCATTTAAAGTAGTAATCCTTAGATGTTTTATTGTTAAGTTCTCTGTTGATGCATGTTTTGAGATTGATTATTCTCAATAACTTATGCACAGAATTTAGTATAGTACAGGTAAATTATTTTTTGCAATAGTCTAAAAAAATATTTTTAAGATTGTGAATTATTTAACTACCAAAATTATGCACGGCTTAGGCTGCTTTTCTGTATTTTTCTCTAAAAATCTGACCAAGAATTTCTGCTACAGCTGTCCAGAGTTCTTGAGGTATTTCGTCCCCAACAGATGCTTTTTTAAACATTTCACGTGCAAGAGGTTTGTTTTCTACAATAGGGACATCGTGTTCCTTTGCTATTTCTTTTATTTTTTGAGCAATTAGACCTGTTCCCATGGCTACAATCAACGGAGCAGGGGTTTCGCCAGGGATGTATTTTATGGCAACGGCAATGTGGGTTGGGTTGGTTACAACTACAGTTGCTTTTGGAACTTCTTCCATCTGACGGCGTGCAGAAGCTTTTCTTTGTAACTCACGTATTTTTTGCTTTACATGAGGGTCGCCTTCTTGCTGTTTATGTTCTTCTTTGATGTCTTCTTTTGACATCTTTAAGCCTTCGTCATGACGCCATTTTTGGAAAAACCAATCTGCTATGGCTAATACTAGAAATATTAGAATTATTTTGATTGCCATATGATAACAAACATCTAAGAGTATTCCAAAAGATGGAAGAGGGTTTGTTTTTATGAACCCGATAAATTCTCTAAACTCTTCTTTTATTGTTGAGTAGGGAACGTAGGCAACAATAAAAATTTTTAAAAATGATTTTACAAGTTCTGCAACTAGTTTCCATGAAAACATATTTTGTATGTTGGAAACTGGATTCATACGGTCAAAATTAGGCGTCATCGGGTCAAATCTGAATAAAAAACCAACCTGAATGACATTTGCAAAAATAGCAGCCAGCATTATTACTATCATAAAGGGTAGTAAAATCATTAGAGTTACTACAATAAACTGATTTAAAAGAATTAAAGCTTCATCAATATTAAATCTATAATATAGTATATGGCTGAAACAGTATCTCATAAAATCTGCACATCGGCTATACATATTCTCGCCATATGCACGAAGCATTAAAAAACCAGCTAAAAGTATTAGAACTGAACCTAAGTCTTGAGATTTTGCTACATTACCTTCTTGAATAGCATCTCTTTTTCGCTTTTCAGTTGCTTCTTCTGTCTTTTCACCAGCGAACATCTGCAGGTCGAAAGGAATTTCAGAGATAGTTATATAGTTGGAATAGTTAGAGTTGTTAGAATCGATGAGAATAGATTTGATTCTATTGTCTGGCTTTGAGCTTGCAGCTTGAAGTTTATAGCTTAAATATGATTCTTCAATCATTATGCACCGCCCAAATGCTTTAATACTAGCATTACTTCTTCAAGACTTAAATCAAGTAAACCTTTAATAACGTCAGCTAGACAGTCTATGAAAAAGTAAACTACTATTAATCCGCCAATTATTTTGACCGCAAAACCTAACTGGAAAATATTCATTCGAGGAACTGTTCGTGCAATGATGCCAAGAGCAACATCGCCAACCAGGACTACCGCTATGATAGGCATTGCTATTTGCAGACCGCATAAAAAAATCATTCTGCTGTAAAGAAGAACTTCTTCAACAACACCGTTAGTTAATATCAAACCTGCTGGGGGAACCATTTGAAAGCTCTGATAAAATGCACGAAGAATAATTAAATGTCCATTTAAAAACAGGAAAAGTAAAGAACCTGAGAGTTGGAATAATTCTGAAATAATACCTACACTTTGATTAGAACCTGGGTCGGCAACCTGTGCATAAGAAAAACCAATTTGCATACCTATTATATTACCGCCCATTCTTAAAGCTGAGGTTAAAAACAAAACTATAAAACCCAGCATAAAACCTAATGTTAATTCTTTAATTGCCATAATGCCGTAACCGACAACGCTCAGGTTCGGAAGGGTGGTGGTGGCTATTAAATGGGGGAGCATTAGAATAGAACAGAGTGCACATAACCCTGCTTTGACTCTTGTAGGAGCGAGGTTATCAGAAAAAACAGGTGTGTTTAAAAAAAAGCCACTAAATCTTACTAGAGCGATTAAAAATAACCCAACCCCATTAAGAAATGCAGCTTCTGTCATAACTAAACCTAATTATAATCCGGCAAAGGAATCTAGAGAACCTAGTAGTTTAGTTGCAAAGCCAATCATATAACTCAGCATCCAGCGAGACATACCCATAATTGCTAAAACAGTAATAATAAGCTTAGGAACTACGGTTAAACTTTGTTCTTGAATAGAAGTAGCTGTCTGGATAATGCTTATAAGAATCCCTACTATCATACCTATTAATAAGATTGGTGTGGTTAAGAGAATGCTTATCCAGAAAGTTTCTTTAATTAATTCTAATACAACGTATTCTGTCATTTTTAACCACCGGTAAAGCTTGCAACTAATGATTTAATTACGAGATTCCATCCATCAACAAGAATAAATAATAGAATTTTAAATGGGAGGGAAATCATTGCTGGTGGCAGCATCATCATGCCCATAGCCATCAAAATACTTGAAACCAGCATATCTATTACTAAGAAAGGTAAGTAAATTACAACCCCCATCTGGAATGCAGTTCTTAATTCACTTGTTATAAAAGCAGAAACTAGAGCAACAGTGCTGAAATCATCACGAGTTTTTGGCTTTGGTGCACCTTCCATTTCTGCGAATAAAAGCATATCGCTTTCTCTGGTGTGCTTGAACATAAAGTTTCTAATAGGAGTTATTGAACGATTATAGCATTCTACATAATCTATTTCTCTGTCAATGTATGGCTTTATGCCGTTGTTATACACTTGGTCTATGACTGGAGACATAGTAAAAAACGTGATAAATAATGCTAGACCTATTAAAATCTGATTACTTGGTTCTGTGTTTGTTCCTAAAGCACGCCTTACAAAATTTAAAACAATTATTATTCTTGTAAAGCTTGTCATCATTATTAGTATTGAAGGAGCAAGACTTAGAACAGTCAAGAGTATCAGTATTTGAAGACCGGTGCCTATTTGTCCTCGTTCTCTGGATGGGTCTACATGAATTGTTATTGCTGGAATAGGGAAGGGGGTGTTGTCTACCGGTGTGCGATCAATTCTTGTGTTATCGTCTATATTGACTCTGGCGTTCCCTCTGGATTGCTGTGCAAAAGAAGGGGAGGTAATAAATACTGTAAATATAAGCATTACAGCTATAAAATGTACGCACGAAAATGATAGGTATTTTTTTAAAATTTGGTGCATAATTCCCTAAAAATTTATAAATAGAAATTTAATAAAAAAACAGTACTCTTTTTTAGTTGGTTATGTCAATAGGGTATTTTTTTTAGATATAAGATAGAAGATATAAGAATTGAGAATTGAGAATTGAGAGTTGAGAAATGAGAATTGAGAATTGAGAGTTGAGAAATGAGAATTGAGAATTGAGAGTTGAGAAATGAGAATTGAGAATTGAGAATTGAGAATTGAGAAATGAGAAATGAGAATT
>JAEEGL017372068.1_pt1 | contig 14510 bp, 9 predicted proteins | sample 9134231 | NCBI WGS metagenome assembly JAEEGL01 (sample SAMN16246548, study PRJNA631951) | gut metagenome | biome: gut microbiome; feature: rumen; material: fiber-attached | host: Bos | place: Iran: Karaj | collected 2018-10
ACCGCTACAACAGCGTTGACGACTTCATCAACGGTGCCGTTCCCGAGGTTGTTTGCTTGACCTACGGTTACGGTAGCGAGACCAAGCCTGCTGCCCGCGTGCAGTTCAACAAGGCCGGTATTTATGCTCAGGATGAGTGGAACATCACCAAGAACTTCAAGCTGACCTACGGTCTGCGTCTGGACGGTCTGTTCTTCAACAATGGTGACCTGATCACCAACAACGCTATCCTGGCACTCAATTATTATGACAATGACGGTATTGTTCGTCACATCGACACCGGCAAGTGGCCGAGCAGCAACCTGATTATCCAACCGCGCGTTGGTTTCAACTGGGATGTATTCGGCAACAAGAGCTTGAAGGTGCGTGGTGGTACGGGTCTGTTCTCGGGCCGTCTGCCCCTGGTATTCTTCACCAACATGCCCACCAACGGTGGTCTGGTACAGTATCAGGCTCAGCTCAACAGCAAGAACACCGACATGAGCCAGTTTGCTGGCGGTCTGGTAACCGACGCCGAGGGTCATGCCACCATCGCTGCCCTGCGCAACAAGCTCATCGCCATGGGTTATCCCGAGAATGTGACTTCAGACATGGGTACCGTTCCCTCGGCAGTCAATGGCGTGGATCCCAAGTTCAAGATGCCGATGGTATGGAAGACCTCGTTGGCTGTTGACTACAACATTCCCGTGAGCTTCCCCTTCAGCGTAACTGTTGAGGGCATCTTCAACAAGAACATCAATGCTGCCAGCATCAGCGACTGGTCTATCCCCAGCGTGGGTGGCTTTGCCCGCTTCAATGGTGTTGACAACCGTCCCATCTATCCTGCCGGTTTCCGCACGGGTACCAAGGCATTCGTCCTGGAGAACACCAGCAAGGGTTATGGTTGGATTGGCAACATCACCTTGAATGCTGATCCCACCGACTGGTTGAGCCTGATGGCTGCTTATACCCACACCGTACAGAAGGAGGTTACCGGTATGCCCGGTAGCGCTGCCGAGAGTGCCTTCACCTATGTTCCCACCATCGAGGGTCCCAACAACATCAAGCTGCACAACTCGCAGTATGTTACTCCTGACCGTTTCATTGTTTCGGCAACCGGTCATGACAAGAGCGGTAACCACTATGGCCTGATCTATGAGGCATGGCGCGGCGGTTACAACTACTCCTACATGATGGCCAACGACATGAACGGTGACGGTTACAACTACGACGCTCTGTACATCCCCACCGACGAGCAGGTCGCTAACCGCGAATTCCGTTTCGTTTCCAAGGATGACGAGACCCGCTTCATGGACTATGTACACGCTAACAACTACCTGAAGAACAATCAGGGCAAGTATGCCGAGCCTTACAGCCTGTACAACCCCTGGGTACATCGCATCGACTTCAGCTACAAGCATGACTTCTCGGTGAACGTGTGCGGTGCCAAGCACACCTTGCAGTTGCTCTTCGACATGAAGAACGTGCTGAACCTGTTCAACTCGAGCTGGGGTGTGAGCAAGTATTTCAACCCCGAGATTGGTAGCGATCCTCGCATCCTCAAGTATGAGGGCGTTGACGCTGACGGTTATGCCACCTTCTCGACTCCCAAGTCGGTTAACGGTGACGTCAAGACCTTTGTTCCCAACAAGAGCGTAGGTCAGTGCTGGAACGCATCTATCGGTATCAAGTACATCTTTAACTAATTCCTAAAGACTAAGACAATATTATGAAACTCAGATATTTTATTTCGTTTTTTGCACTGGTCGCCCTGTTGTCGGCATGCTCTGATGACGATGCGATGACTCTGCTCGATGAGATTCAGGTTTCATCTTCGTATGTGGCTATTGATGAGGCCGGTGGCTCGAACACGATTACCCTCAACGCTAAGGAAGCCTGGTCGTTTGACGCCGAGGAACTCCCTGAATGGTTGACCGTGAGCCCGATGAACGGTGGCGCTGGTGAGAACAAGGTGACCTTTAGCGCCGATGCTACTCCCGACGGTCGCACCGCTGTCCTGCACGTTTCTTGCGCTGGCAAGACTCAGACCATCAACGTGATTCAAGGTCTTTCGGTAGTCAGCGAGGCCACTTGCGCCGAGGTTATTGCCGGCCCCGAGAGCAAGACCTACCGTGTGACCGGTACTGTCACTAGAATCGAGAATACGACCTACGGCAACTGGTGGCTGGTTGATGAGACCGGTGAAATCTACATCTATGGTACACTGGATGCTAAGGGCCAGACCAAGAACTTCTTGAGCCTGGGTCTTGAGGCAGGTGATATTGTTACCGTTGAAGGTCCCAAGACTGTCTACGGTGATAAGATTGAGCTGGTTGACGTAACTGTGATCAACATCCAGAAGTCGCTGGTTAAGGTTGAGGGTTATGATCCCGAGGATGCCACCATTCCTAAGGAGGGTGGCAACGTGACCGTGAACTTGACCTGCAAGACCAATAACGGCATCTCAGTCGAGATTCCCGACGAGGCCAAGAACTGGCTGGGCATCGTGTCGATTGCCGGTGGCGCCGAGCCCGTTGTAACCTTCCATGCCAACGCCAACCCCGGTGGCGACCGCAACACAACTGTTGTGTTCAAGACCGTTGATGACAAGGGTAAGGAATATACTGCTCAAGCAACCATCAACCAGAAGGGTGCGATTGTTGCTGCAACGGTAGCCGAGTTCCTCGAGGCCGCCGAGGGCGATACCCAGTATCGCTTGACTGGTGTGCTCAAGGGTCTGTATATCTACAAGGAGCAGGTGCGTGGCTTCTACATTAAAGACTACTCTGGCGAGGTGCTGGTTTACAGCCCCGCAGGCTTCACGGGTACCGAAGCTAAGCCTGGTGATATCGTTACCGTGGTCGGTAAGCGTGGCTCTTACAATGGCAACGCTCAGATGACCTCATGTGTGTTTGAGGAACTGCTCCACGAGGTGATTCCCATCAGCATTGACGAGTTCCTTGACAAGGAGGATGATCCTAATACCTACTACATGATCACAGGTACCATTTTGGATATCGCTAATCCTGAGTATGGTAACGTGACGCTGGAGGATGATACCAACAGCGTGTATGTCTATGGCTGCTATCCCGGTTGGGGTGCAACTGGTGACAACCGCAAGGGTCTGTTTGAGCAGCTTGGCATCGAGGTGGGTGACAAGATCAGTATTATTGGTGTGCGCTACACCTTCAACGGTAACCCGCAAATGTCGAACGGTATCTACTTCTCACACGAGAAGGCTGAGTAAACCCTATCACTGAATTAAATGGGGGGAGTATCGTCAATGGTATTCCCCCTTTTTCATTGTGGAGGATACCGCTATGCGTTGTCCTCCACAATGGTTTAACAACATGTTTTGGTCTCCGACCAAAAGAATGCCGATGTTCTGTTTGCGAGATGGATGATGTCTTTCGGTTGTTGAGGTTGACACCGCGTAGCGGTGGGGTAGTGGTTAACCCATTGTGAGGCTTGGCCTCACTGTGGGTGTGAGAAGCGTATCGTGTCGCACCTTGTAGAGGTGCGGTAGTTTGCTCATTTTGATTATTATTACTATCTTTGTGCAAAATATCTGGCATCATGAGCAAAACCGTCTCATTGCATCACATAGTCATCAACACAAAAAACCGGAACATGACCATCAACGCCGAACATGCTGAGGACATGTATCGTTTCATCACGAGCATTGTGAAGCGTAATGGCTGTTTCTTGTGCCGTATAGGCGGTATCGAGAATCATATTCACATGCTGATTGATTTGGCGCCTACGGTGGCTTTATCTCATTTGGTATGGGACATCAAGCGCTCGAGCAGTGACTGGGCCAAGAAGAGTGGACTATTTCCTGAATTTGTGGGATGGGGCAAGGAGTATGGCGCTTTTTCGGTATCTGAATCGCATCGTGATGCGGTGATACAGTATATTATAGGTCAGCCTGAACATCACCAGCAGGTGGGTTTTGATGACGAGTACCGGAGATTGGCCGAACGTAATGGGGTGGAGTGGAACTACCATATGCTCACATGATGAAGTGGCCACTACTGCACGTCTCCGACGTGCAACCCTGAGGGGGCGGTGTGTCCACAGTGGAGTCCACCGCTAAGCGGCGTCCTCCACAATGGGTTAACAACACGTTTTGGTCTCCGACCAAAATGCTCCAGTGCAGCGTGCCTGACGGATTTAATGATACAATACTAAAACTGAATACAAATTATGCGAAGACTTTTTACTATCTTGTTGTTGATGGTTGTGGTGCCCTTGCAGATGTGGGGGGCGGGACGTGAGAATTACACGGTGATCATCTCGCTTGACGGACTGCGGTGGGACTATCTGGACACCTATGACGTGCCGTTCATGAATCAGCTGGCGCATGATGGAGTGAAGGCGGTGATGCAGCCGTCGTTCCCTAGCAAGACGTTCCCCAATCACTACACGTTGGCGACGGGCCTCACGCCCGATCATCACGGCATCATCTCCAACGTTTTCTGGGACCGGGAGCGCGGTGTGGAGTACTCGTTGCGTAACAAAGAGACGCGCAGCAAGGGTTATTACTACGGTGGTGACCCCGTGTGGCTCACAGCCAAGCACCAAGGCGTGAAGACGGCGACGGTGTTTTGGGTGGGTAGCGATGTGGCTATCCAGGGTGAGCATCCGACCTACTGGCGCGATTATCAGACCGAACAAATGGACTATCCTGGCCGTGTGGACGAGATCATCCGCCTGCTCAAGCTGCCCGAGAAGGACCGTCCACACCTGGTGATGGCCTATTTTGAGGAACCTGACCGCAGTGGGCACAACTATGGCCCGATGCATCGCATGACGCGTCGCGCGGTGGAAGACATGGACTTGCTGTTGAGCGGTTTGTGGGCCCGCATCCAGTTGCTGCCCTTTGCCGACAAGGTGAACCTCATCGTCACTGGCGACCATGGCATGGCCAGTGTGGACCCCAAACGCTTTGTGGACATCGATGACGTGCTGCCCAAGCACTGGTATGAGCGTTTCTGCAACGATTATCCCACGCTGATTTATGCCAGCGCTCCGCAATACATCGACAGCATTTGTGATGCCTTGCAGGGTGTGGATCACATCCGAGCTTGGAAAAAGGCCGATCTGCCTGCCTATCTGGGCTATGGCACCAACAAGAACATGGGTGATGTGGTCGTGCTGCCCGACGTGGGTTGGCTGTTTGCCGATAAACCCAGCAAAAAACAACGCGGCAGCCACGGATTTGACCACACGGCAGCCGATATGCAGGTGGGGTTCCGTGCGATTGGCCCCGACTTCAAGGTGGGCTATGAGAAGGCCGACCGCTTCCGCAACGTGTGCATCTATCCGTTGTTGTGCTACCTGCTGGGTGTGCAGCCGTCGCCCAATGACGGTGACCTTGACGAGGTGCGCGACATGCTGCGATAAGATTCAAGGCTTGTTGTCAAGGGAAAATATTTGTACTTTTCCCAAATTGGTGTATATTTGCGCAATCCAACGCGATTCTGCGGGTGGGATGACAAATGAGACAAGGCGCTATGATCAAGCTTATTATCAAGTATTTCAAGAGGATTTATCATGAGGTGACCGAACTGTCGCGACAGACGGGCCGTTGCAGGTATTACCACTTGTGGGACTACCTGACGGCATTTGTGCGCCACGGTGCACACATCGAGCAGTATACTGGAGGCGGTTTTTGGCGCTACAGTAACGCCATGCGCAGCAAGTGCCTCACTCATTACCGCCGTCTTGCTCTTGAGAAGCGCTATAACAGTCCAGCCGATGTCCACTACTTCAAAAATAAGCCCGAATTCAATCGGTTTTTCAAGGAATTTGTGCATCGTGGCTGGCTGTGGCTCAAGGAAGCCAGTTTTGCCGATTTCAAGGACTTCATGACGCGCTACGGGTCGGTCATCGTCAAGCCGATGGACGGCAAGCAGGGCGACGGCATCAGGCTGCTGGAATATAAAGGCCAGAGCGATGACGAACTGCAGCGCTTGTTTGATGCCTTGGTTCAAGAGGACGTATTGCTCGAGGAGGTGATTGTCCAGCATCCCGACATGGTGTTCGGCAACAAGTCGGTGAACACTATCAGGGTGCTCACTGCCTGCCGTCCCGATGGCAAGGCGCGCATCATGAAGGCCTTCCTGCGTTTGGGGGTAGGGGATGCCTTGGTGGATAACACTGCCACGGGCGGCTACTATTATGAAGTGGATCAGGAAACGGGCGTCGTTTGCTCGGGCGGCACGTCTAAGGCCGGTGACCTGGTTTACGTCCATCCTCGGACCGACATCGTCGTCCTCGGTTTCAAAGTCCCCCGTTGGGATGAGGTGAAAGCAACTTGCATCGCAGCCGCACAGCGCATGCCCAGCATGGCGCTGGTGGGATGGGATGCCGCCATCACCCAGGATGGTGTCCAACTCATTGAGGGCAACAATAGCGCCGACTACATCGGCTATGAGTTCGTGGGCAGCAACGGCTACTACGAGAAAATCAAGAGCTTCATGGAAGGGAAGGAATGAATCGCCTGCCTCCTTGAAAAACTACTCATTTCGCGAATTTAACTAATTGGCATCCGCGTTCTTTTTCACACGCTAAGACGCAAAGGGTATTTGTGGCATCCGCGCTCGAACTTTAAACTACGAATTACACGAATTTAACTAATTGGCATCCGCGTTTGAGTTTTTAAACACGGATTTCGCGGATTACGCTGATTTGGCCTCCGCGTTCTTTTTTTAAATGCTTGGGTAGGGGTACAAAAAAAAGGGCAAGTGAGCTACAGCGCGCCGCTACAACCTCGTTACCCTTGCTTCGGTCAAGACCTGGGGGATTGGGAGGGAGCTGGCCGTGTAGGACTTACCCGGCTGCAAAAGTACTGCTTTTTCCTGAACTGGCAAGTCTTTTCCCGGAAATATTTCTCTTGAAGGTTAGAAAACAATAAATACAAGAAATACAATAGTTTTATTATCAACCGATTAATTATAATTGTATTTTTTGTATTTATTGTTGTTTAAATCGGAGTGACAAGGTCAATCTTCTTCTTTTATGGGGGCGTGGTGGTCGAGTCGGTTCTCGTAGAGGTAGTGCTTGGTCTCGCGTGCGATGACACCACTGAGCAGCAACAGGGCGACGAGGTTGGGGATTGCCATGAGGGCGTTCATACAGTCGGCTGCGTTCCAGACAACGTCAAGGCTGATGATGCTGCCCACGAAGACCATGGCGACGAACAGGATGCGGTACCCCAGCATCCAGCGTTTACCCTTAAGGTATTCGACGGCGCGTTCGCCATAGTAGCACCAACCCAGAATAGTGGTGAAGGCGAAGGTGAGTAGCCCAAAGGTGAGCAACGGTGTGCCCACATAGGGAATCTTGGAGAAGGCCGCCTTGGTCAATGCTGCGCCATCGGTGCTGCTGATGTCGGGGTAGGCAATGATGGAACTGACGATGACCAGTCCCGTGAAAGCGCAGATGACCACCGTGTCCCAGAAGGTGCCTGTCGAGGAAACCAATGCCTGACGTACAGGGTTGCGCGTCTGGGCTGCTGCTGCGACGATGGGTGCTGAACCCAGACCAGACTCATTGCTGAACAGACCGCGGGCGATTCCCATGCGTGCGGCAAGGATGACGGTGGTGCCGACAAAGCCTCCACCGGCAGCCTGAGGCGTAAATGCCGATTCGCAGATGAGTTTGATGGCGGGCCAGACGTACTGCCCGTTAACAATCAGGATGTAGATGCAGCCCAGCACATAGAAGAAGGCCATGAAAGGCACCAACGCACCACACACGCGGGCAATGCTCCTGATGCCGCCCAGCAGCACAAGTGCCGCCAGCACGCAGACAACAGCACCTGTGGCCCATGTGGGGATGCCGTAGGAGTTTTGGGCGATGGTAGAGATGGCGTTGGCTTGCACCGTGTTGCCGATGCCGAAAGAAGCCAATGCGGTGAACAAGGCGAACAAGACGGCGAGCCACTTCCACCCCAGTCCGCGCTCGAGCGCATACATGGGTCCACCCAGCATGCGTCCGTCAGGAGCTTTGACACGGTATTTGATGGCGAGCAGGCCCTCGCTGTATTTTGTCGCCATGCCGAACACACCCGAGAGCCAGCACCACAGCACAGCACCCGGTCCGCCCAATGCCACAGCGGTTGCGACGCCCACGATGTTACCTGTGCCGATGGTGGCAGCCAGCGCTGTGGCGAGTGCGCCGAATTGCGACACGTCACCTGTTGAACCCTTGTCGCGGCTCACCGACAAGCGAATGGCCGTGAGCAGTTTGCGCTGCGGCACACCCAGCCTGAAAGTGAGATACACGTGTGTTCCCAACAATAATATAATCATGGGCCACCCCCACAGGTAGCCGCTCAAGGTTTCAAAAAAAGCGTTCAAGTTTTCCATCAAAGTGTGATAGTATTAAGGTTGAAAATGCAAAGATATGGTTTTGTGGTGAGAAAAGCAAGTTTTCTCACCATTATCCGATAACGACCCTCGCCGAGGCATGAACGCATCGGTGATATTCCTGATGCAGGATGTTGTAGGCTACATTTCGACGATGTTGCCGAAGTATTCGCTCCAGTCGGAGTTTTTGTAGGCCGCTGCCGAGCCGGCAGGCACATGCAGGGTGCGTGACGAGTAGTTCTCGTCTTCAAGATAGAAGACATGGAAACCAAGGCTCATCTGAGTCGGGTCGGCGATGTAGCAATACACGTCGGTGAGGCTCGTGCAGTTCTGGAAGGCCCATATCTTGATCTCGGTGACGCCGGCAGGGATGTTCACCTGGGTGATGGCAGTGCAACCCTCGAAGGCGGCCGATCCGACCTCGGTGAGTTGTGCGGGAAGTTCCAGTGCTGGCAAGGCTGTGCAGTTCTCAAAAGCGTGGTCGCCAATTTCGGTGACCGAGGCAGGGATGGTCACCCCGGTGAGTCCGTCACAGTTGCTGAACGCATAGGCGTTGATTTTGGTGACAGGATAGGTCGTGTCGCCGATGGTCACCGAAGCGGGAATCGTCACATTGCCGCTGTAATGGTCACCGTCCTCGCCCTGGTCGCAGACGATGGCAAAGTCGTCCCACAAGTCGGAGATGTAGTAAACACCATCGACTTCGAAATCATAGGCCATTGCAGTTGCGGGCAAGAGGACGGCCAGCAGCAGTAACAGGGTTTGAAGTAATCTTTTCATTTTCTTTCGGGTTGTTTGGTTAATGCCTTTTTGCTATTCGCTTGACAAAGTTATAGTTTTTTTCTTAATCAGAGGTTTTTTCCCGTTTTTTTTATCTATATTTGCACAATGAAACCGCAAGATTAACCGATATCTATTAATATTTAACAAAAAGGCTTATGAAGAAATTTTCATTACTTTTCTTGAGTGTTGCCATTGCCCTGGGTGCATCGGCAACGGCGAAGTTCCACGGTAACGCCTATCGTCCGCTGGGCAAGGCGACAACTGCCACCACAACGAAGGCTCCCTCGCGTGTTGATATCATCATCGAGCAGCCCGAGGGCACATTGGTGAAATACACCCGTGGGGGCGAGTTCATCACGGTGAGCCTGTATGGCTACAGTGCCGAAGATCAGTTGGGTAGAGTGAAGGTGGTCTATGCTGATGACGGCAAGACTGTTTACATCAAGGATCCGTTGTGCTATGCCGAGGGCGTGGGCGCTTGGGTGTATGGTGAATTGAGTGATGACGGCTCGACCATCACCGTGCCGCTGGGACAGTATGTTTCCTATAACGAGGATTATGGCTATGGCTTGATCCTGTCATGGGGTTCGACCATGGCCATGGACTTGGGCGAAGGCTTCTATTGGGTAGAGTATTTTGCTGACGAGACGGTGACCGAAGTGACCTATGCCGTTGATGCTGAAAACGGCACCATCACACTGCTGGGTGCCTCGGGCGATGCCAGCGCCGATGAGCCCTACTGCTATGAGGCCACCGGTCTTGCAGGCGTGTGGGACGATGACGGTTCGATGGCCACCATCGAGTGGGGTTCCACCTGGGCCGAGCTGGGCGATATAGCGCCTGCCGTTCCCGCCAATCCCGACGTGCTGGAGTTCTTTGACTGTGGAGACGACAGCGGTTACACACGTTTTGACTTCAACATCAACCTGGATGACGTTGACGGTAAGCCGATGGATACCGACTGCTTGACCTACAGTATCTTTATGGATAACGACCAGCTGTTCACCTTTGACTACAACACCTATGGTGCACAAAACGGCTTTGACACCGACATGACCGAGATTCCCTACGGTTACAGTGGTGCGGACTTCTACCTGCGTCGCGTTTATTTCTACGCTACAAACATGGGTGACGAGCCGTTGTTCACCTGGCGCATCGGTATCCAGCTGAACTACACGATTAACGGTGTGACCAACAAGTCGGACATTGTTTACCTTGAGGTTTATCCGCAGCCCACGGCAGTCAATGAGTTAGACGGAGCCAAGAGCATCACTGGCGTGCGCTACTTCAACGTTGCAGGCCAGGAGATGGCACAGCCCAACGGTTTGACCATCGAGGTGACCACCTACAGCGACGGCACAACCAGCGCTGCGAAGGTGGTTTTTTAGGCGTTAGGCTTTAGGTATTAGGCTTTAGGTATTAGGCATTAGGCATTAGGCATTAGGTATTAGGCATTAGGTATTAGGTATTAGGCATTAGGGTATCCGCGTATCTTTTGCTTCACGCTAAGGCGCTAAGACGCAAAGAGCATTTGTGGCATCCGCATTCCGTAGTGACGGGGTGCGGATGTTTTTCTGATTAAGGAAATGAGGCGGGTGTTGCCCATTGGAGGTGTTTGCCACATTGTTGCTTGTTGATGGACGGTTGGGGCCGCGACGGGAGTCGCGGCACAGGAAACCGGGCTGGCGCGGTTTGGTGAGGTGTTAGGTTTGAGGCTGAAGTGAGAGGGTGATGAATTGTAGAGGCGCTAGATGTGCCTCTATTTTTCTTGGATAATTAGAATTCATTTGCTTATTAGGGATAATAGGTGTATTTTTGTGAGCGATAAATCTTTATAAAACCGAAAACTATTAATAACCATCTCTTTAATTTTTAAGCTTATGAAGAAAATATTATTTGTTTTGTCGGGAGCTATTGTTGCACTGATGACGTCGGTCGGCATCAATGCGACGACTGTTCCCACCGACATGTATGTTGAGCCGGGGACCCATTCCTGTTTAGTCACTTGGGAGGATGAAGACAACAGCGCGTGGAACCTGCGCTACAGGCTGTACTCGGAGGAGTCCGAAGATCCTGTCCTGCTCAACTCGCTGAATGGAACATCTTATACCAACCAGAGCTATCAAGCTGTCACACTCTCGGCCCCATGGTCGGGCAACAACGTCTATGGCGGCTATGGAGCGATCTATTTCCGCAATGCTTCCCACCAGTCGGCGACCACCGATGGCTACATCAAGTTCACTATTCCCGCAGGCTACCAGAACAAGACCTTCACCGTGAATATTACCACGGCGAGTGGTCAATATGGCAGCGGCAGGTTTGTCGTGGGCTCTACCCAAACTGAGGCCGTCCAGTATAACATGAGTGCAACCGAGACTCACAGTTGGGTTGTAACTGGCAGCACAGGTGATGTGATTACCATCACCTCGCCCGAGGATCAGTACTCTCCTGATATCGCCCTGATTGCTGTTTATTATGTGCCGACGGCTATCGAGTGGACCTATGTGAACAACCTCACCAAGACGGAATACACTATCGAGGGGCTTGAAATTTCGACGGACTATGAGGTGCAGGTACAGGCCATCGGCGATAACGGCACCCTGAGCGATTGGACCAGACCTGATGTCTTTACCACGCTTGACGAAGAGCCCATTGTCCCCACTGTTCACATCCTGGGTGATGTTGATGACCAAGTGTGGGCTTCGGATGCCGGCACCAAGATGGTGTATGATCCCGAGACCGAGCTTTACACGGCGACAGTACACATTGAAGCTGATGCGACTTTTGGTTTCACTACCGAGATTGATCCGAACGACGAACTGGGTGGCTGGAATTACGTTAATCTCTATCGTTTCGGTCCCGAAATCGATGGTGAAGGCCCCTTTGATTTGACCGATGACTGCCTCGGCCAGGAGCTGCCTTTGAGCTGGGATTGGGACCACTTCTCGGATGTCCATGTTTTGAGCACTGGCGATTACGAGATAACCGTGAGTCTGGAGCAGTCATACGTCATCATCGGTAAGGTGAGTGGCACAGAGATTAAGCGTGGCGATGTGAACGGCAGTGGAGGCGTTGACATGGATGACCTGACGGCCTTGATCAACTACCTGCTGGATGCCAGCTATCCCATCAACATGGCCAATGCTGCTGCCTGCAACAACGCCGACGATACCACTCTTGTGGACATGGATGACTTGACTGCGTTGATCAACTATCTGCTGACCAACAGTTGGGATTGATGACGAGTCATTTGCTGTAGAAGCCTCATGCGAGGCCGCGACAGAGTCGCGGCACAGGGAACTGGACTGAGATTTAGTGAGGGAATCGTTATAAAATGGATCCCGCCTGGCCCAATCGCGGGTGAGGCGGGATCACGGTGATTGATAGGAAAAAGTTCTAATAAAATATTTGGGTATATAGATGGTTGGATATTCTTAGATTTTTTCCATTGATCCGTTCAACCATTAGAAGGTGAACTGAACACGGGCTTGAGCCACATGCATGTTCTTGTCATAGGGAAGGAAGTCCTTCTGCAGACGGTGGAAGGTATAGTCAAACATGCACTGCACATAGCGGTTGAAGCTGTAGTTCAAGCCGATGGTGTAGCTGTTTGCCTTACCGCCGCCGACGCTTGAAGAAGCATAAGGCCAATCCTCCATATAACCGTTGGGATAGTACTGGTTGCGGCCGATTGCGAAGTACTCACCGTCGTTGACGTCGTTGAGGCTGGTGTAGTTGTAGCGTGCTACAATCTCCAGTGCCTTGCCGTCGAGTCCACCGAGCAGACCTTCCTGCATGTTGTAGTGGTAGGGATTGCCGAAGATCATGAAACCAGCCTCGACATAACCACCGTGGAAGTTGTCGTTGCGCAGGGGGTTGGCAGCCAACCACCAGTCATAGGAGCCCCAAGTGTCGATGTTGTTGTTGCTGGCTTCCCAGAGGGTGTTGCTGTCGCGCTTCTTGGTGGTGTGCTTGTACATGTACTCACCACGCACGAAGAACTTCTCGTTGTGATAGAGCAACTCGGCGCCGGCATCAAACACATTGTTGATCCAGGGCAGGTCGCAGCTCACGAACTGGTCGTCATCGTCAACGTAGGTCTCGAGGGCCTGACCCAGGTGGAGGGTCTTCTTGAGGACGTTGTTGGTCACCTCGCCGCCACCCATGTGGGCAAAGCGAACGTTGGCGCCGACATGCAGGGTCTGGTTCTCGTCAACAACGGGACGGAACAAATAGCGACCGGCAACGGTCATGCCGTTGAAACCAGCGTCGATCTTGTTGTAGGCGTTCTCGGTGAACACACCCTGATAGGCCATGAAGTGGTTGCTGTTGAACTTGTAGCTGATACCGAGTTCGCGGCCCTCACCCAGCGCGTTGCTTGAACCGGGACGGCTGATGAAGTGGTAGCTGCCCAGCGAGGTGTTGCGTGCCATGGAACCGGCGGGGTCGTTGTAGTAACCCACCTTCACGGCATGGGTGTTGTCGTTGTTGTCAAGATGGCTGTACTGCAGGAAGATGTTCTTCTGTGCAAACTTGCCACCGCCGAAACCGAAGTCGGCATAGAAATACCAATTCTTATAGGTCATCGAGGTGCGGATGCGTGCGTCGGTGATCGAAGCGCCGCTCTGCAGTGGCGTGAAATCGCTGTTATAGTAAGCAGCGTCGGCCATCATGCGGGCACCCACGGTGAACTTCACTTCCTTCTCAGCGTTCTCGAGCTCCAGGGTGGGATCGGTGTCGAAATCCTGGGCAGCGGCTGTCAGGGCAAAGACTGCCAGAAGAGGCATCAAAATATATTTTTTCATATTCAAATGTTTCTATTAAATGTTGTTAATGTTATTACACCAGTGGCGGATTAGTAACCCAGACGATCGAGCAGAGCCTTGGGATCGGGCACAGTGCTGGGAGCCTGCGAGTTGTCGTAGGTCTTGCCGGGATGGAAGGGATCGGGCAGTGCGCTGTTGCAACGGAAACCGTTCTCGATCATGTACTGCAACGAGATCTCGCTGCGGTTGGTGAAGTAACCGTCCAGATAAACGGGAACACTGTTGGTGCCGGTGAAGTTGGTGAAGGGCGTTGCGGGGATGGTGAGACGCAGCAAGTCGTCGAACATCGTGGTGTTGCCCTGTCCGTAGTAGTCCACATAGTAACCCATGTACTTGGCCATCTGAGCCCAGCTGTCGAAGCTGTAGGGATGGTTCAGCATCTGGCTCTTGCGAATCATGTAGGCCTGCCAGGGCTGGTTCATCTCGGGATAGTTGTTGGGAGCACCACTGATAGCCGGACCCATGATGTGGGCACCGTACTCCTGTCCGTAGCGGATGAAGTCGGCATAGCCGGTGGGGGTGTCGAACGCGATGTCGGTAGCATAGG
>JAEEGL011436239.1_pt1 | contig 14509 bp, 13 predicted proteins | sample 9134231 | NCBI WGS metagenome assembly JAEEGL01 (sample SAMN16246548, study PRJNA631951) | gut metagenome | biome: gut microbiome; feature: rumen; material: fiber-attached | host: Bos | place: Iran: Karaj | collected 2018-10
ATAAGTGACGGTATCGTATGTAAAGACGGATATCTGTATAATAAGAACAGATCCCGATGTAAATAAGAACGGATGCCGATATATAAGAATAGATCCCGATGTAGATAGGGACAGACGCCGATATATAAGGACAGATACCGATGTAAATAAGGACAAATGCCGATATATAAGAATAGATATCGATGCAAATAAGAACAGATCCCGGAGTTCCATGAGCGGGAAGCTTGACAGGAATGCAATGATATTGTATTTAAAAAAATACAATTTAAACTTCGGATCGGGGGTTAGGTTTTCCCCTGCGATGCCGATAAATAAAGTGTAAGCAAAAGGATTTGCAAAACGAAAGAAAGGAGGAGACTTCTATGCGAGTTGATTTATTATCACAGGTTCAGCAGGTATACAACGTTGGAAAGCCCAGAAAGACTACAGGTACCAACAGCATTTCCAGAGGAACCGACGGTGTGGAGATCTCCAGTATAGGAAGGGACATCCAGACAGCGAAAACAGCAGTTAAGAATTCTCCGGACGTAAGGGAGAACAGAGTAGCCGAGCTTAAGAAGAAGATCGCTTCAGGTACATACGATGTATCAGGCGAGAGCTTTGCAGAGAAGCTTGCAGCAAAATATAACGAGGCAGCCGGCCTTATTTGATCGATCGGAGTGATGTGACGTGGCGAGTCTTGTAGAAGAACTCATAGACACCCTAACAAAAGAAGAGAATGAGTACGTCACATTGCTCGGTCTGTCATCGAAAAAAACATCCGTTATAGTGGCGGGTGAAGTAGATGAACTTCAAAAGATCACGGATGAGGAACAGGTAGTGATGGACGGGTTGATCGCTCTGGATTCCAAGAGAGCGGACACCATGAAGGACATTGCTGAAGTCATGAACAGGGACGTTAAGACTTTGAAGCTATCACATCTGATAGATATGTTGGAAAAAAGGCCATCTGAGAGAGATGCACTTGCTCTCTTATATGACCGGCTCAAAGCCACTGTGGGTGAGTTGAAGATGGTGAATGACCAGAATCGCGAGCTCATCAAACAGTCACTGGATATAGTTGATTTCAAGCTTAATCTTATTAAGGCTCAAAGATCCGCACCTGAGACCGGTAATTATACCAGGAACGCAGATGTGGCAGGAGCATCACTGGGAGGACCATCCGGCGGCTTTGACGCGAAACAGTAAAGTGTCGAAAGGAAAAAGCCAATGCCGTTAATGGGAAGTCTTTATGTAGGGGCCTCCGGTCTTACAACCAATCAGAACGCATTAAATACCACAGCACACAATCTTTCTAATATCGAGACCACCGGTTATACGCGTCAGCAGGTTATCCAGGCCAGCAAGCATTATGACACGGTCGGACAGGCTTATGTCAGTTCACAGCAGGTTGGACTGGGCGTTTCCTATGCAGACGTACGTTCTGTACGCGACTATTTCTTAGATAAGGCATATCGCCAGGAATCAGGAAGATCAGGATATTACGATACCACATATAATGCCATCACCGAGATGGAGACTCTTTTCGGTGAGCTGGAAGGGACTGCATTTCAGGAATCCCTGACCGAGCTGATCAACTCGGTACAGGAGCTGCAGAAGATCCCCGAAAGCGCTACCAATCAGGGCCTTCTTGTAAGCAAATCCCAATCCTTTATAGAGAGAGCTCAGGCCGTATATAACGGTCTTGCATCATATCAGGACAACATCAATCAGCAGATCACGGGCACCATAGACAAGATCAATGACTATGGCCATAAGATATGGGATATCAATCAGCAGATCCAGGCCATAGAGGTAGGCGGCGTCGAGCGGGCCAACGACTTAAGGGATGCCAGGGATCAGATGCTTGACGAGCTGGGACAGCTGGCCAAGATCTCCTACGATGAGGGCATCGGCGGCGTAGTGACAGTGATGCTCGAGGGAGTCGAATTTGTCACTCAGGACTACGTTAATGAGATGGGATATATAACCGGCGATGTATATAACGAGAAATTCGCCGAGGACATAGCACAGGGATACAAACATGCAGTAGCGGACAGCTTCTACGTACCTACATGGCCCAGATATAAGGATCAGGAGGTATTCTCCACAAGCGAGGTCATCTCATCCGACAGAAACACCGACATAGGATCGCTGAAGGCCCTTTATCATGCCCGCGGGAATAAGAGAGCAACCTACAGAGATCTTTATCCTGTAGGAGAAAGCTATCCCGAATTTCCTAACCTTAACAGGATCACCATAAACGGGACGGAATACATACCCACAAGAGATGCGGCAGGACATTATAATCCCATAGTAAACGGCGGTGTGACCTACAACATTTCGGATGATGGTATAGTGACCAATGCCACCACCGGAGAGAAGATAGGAAGCCTTTCGATCTCCGAAGGCGACAGCATAAATCTTTACGAGAATACCACACGAAGATCCGCCATCATGAATGTCATGGCAGAGTTTGATAACCTGATCCACGGGATAGTGACTCAGATGAACGATGTCCTCTCTCCCGACGGCACCAATCCACTGTTCGCAAGGATAAGTGACAAGATACTGGACGGCACCGACGGATGGACCACGGACAACCTCATGATAAGCCAGTCAGTACAGCAGGCCCCCTCATCTCTAAACAACGGGTTCATACTTGAGGCTGACGGCAGCTCCATCGATCAGAATACCGCAGATAAGCTGGCTGCACTTTTCAGCCGCCAGTTCTCGGAGCTCAATCCCGATACCAGGACAAGACTTACCTACGCGAACTATTACGTAGCGCTCATAAGCGAAAATGCCACTGCCGGAAATGTCTGCAGATCCATATCGGAGAACCAGCAGGCAACGGTCCGCTCCATAGACGCACAGCGTCAGGAGGTGGTGGGAGTATCCGACAGTGACGAGCTCACCCAGATGATCAGATATCAGAATGCATACAATGCATCATCAAGATATATCAATACCGTAAACGCCATGCTTGATACACTGCTCACCAGCCTGACCTGATGAGGCAGGAACACAGGAATACTGACGGGAGGAAGAGATATGCCTTCACAATTTTTCGGACTGACAATAGGATACTCCGGACTGGTAGCGGCACAGGCTGCTGAAAATACCACGGCGAACAATATAGCAAATGTGAATACGGAAGGGTATTCGCGTCAGAAGCTCACCCAGGACGCAGCAGCGGCGCTTCGTACATATACTCATTACGGTATGGCCGGCTCCGGCGTGGATGCCAAGAGTATAGACCAGATCCGGGACCAGTACATAGACATGAAATACAGGGCCAATGCCACTCTTTTGGGAGAGTATGAAAGAAAGAATACTTACATGGGTGAGATCGAAGATTTCTTCGTGGACAGCACACAGGTTCCCGGATTCAATACCATATATGTGGAGAACTACTACAAGGCATTATCGGATCTTACCAAGGATCCCGGGAGTGTTACTACCCGTGCTTCTTTTATAGGACAGGCCAAGAGCGTTGCGGAATATTTCAATAATATGGCCATAACTCTTGAGAAGACCCAGGATAACCTTAATCAGGAGATAAGAGATGCCGCTGACAGGATCAATTCCATAGCCGAGCAGATAGCATCCCTTAATAAGCAGATAAATGTCATAGAGGTCAGAGGCGTTACCGCCAATGAACTGAGAGACCAGAGAGAGAATCTGGTGGATGAGCTGGCAAAGTATGTTGATGTGGAAACAAAGGAAGTCGATGTCTATAACTATTCAGACCCTGATCACCCCACCGGTGCAAAGAACTTCTATGTAACCATAGGCGGCGCCTGCACATTGGTAGACTCCTACGATTATAATACGCTTGAGTGCAAGGCCAGAGAAGAGAAGATCAACCAGTCCGATATCGAAGGCCTGTATGATCTTTACTGGTCCAACAACGGCAGCAAGTTCTCACCCCTTGCACCTACACAGAGCGGACAGCTTAAAAGCCTCCTGGAACTCAGAGACGGCAATAATAAGGAATTCTTTAACGGGAATCTCAAAGATGCCGTTTCCATAGGAGATCAGACCATAACGGTAACGGTACCTGAGGGACATCTGACAAACCTTAACATGTCCGGCATACCCATAAGCGGAACCATCACGGTAAGCGGGTTCGAATATCAGTATGATTCATGGAAATTCGAAGAGAATGCTAACGGCACCGGAACATATACATTTAACAACATCTCATATAAGGATGTGGATCATGAAACGGTTACCGGCATGCATGACGACCTGGCAGCGGGAGCTACCGTACGTATAGGCCAGAGCATAGATTACATGGGCATACCTTATTATCAGGCTCAGATGAACGAATGGGTCAGATCCTTTGCATCTGCTTTCAACATTCTTGAGAGCAGGGGAGTGGATCTTGAAGGCAATTCCATGGAGGATGTCTGCTTCTTTAAGATGGTCGATTCCCAGGGAGTGGAGAGGAACCTCACACCCTATTATTACGAGGATAGAAACCTTTGGGAAGACCCGGCAAATCCCGGCAGCTATGTAGGCCCCGGTACAGGTTACGGACTCGACGGCGAGTCGTGTTCCTACGTGATGCTCACTGCAAAAAACTTTGTCGTGAACTCCGATATAATATACGACGCCCGCAAGATGGCAACCACCTATAACGAGGAATCCTCTACCGCAGTGGATGCCAGGGATCTTGTAAATGATCTGATGTCCATCAAGACAGATAAGGATAAGATGATCTACAGAGGAGGGACAAGTGCAGAGTTCCTGCAGAGCATACTCTCCGATATAGCATTAAAGAAACAGAGTGCAAATACCTTTGAAAAGAACTATACCACCATAGGTCAGGCTCTTAACAATCAGAGACTGTCCGTGTCGGGAGTAGACACGGATGAAGAAGCCATGAATCTGGTGAAGTTCCAGCACGCATACGAGCTTTCGGCCAAGGTGATACAGACCATGACCGAGATATATGACAGACTGATACTGAACACCGGCGTATGATCATAAGGAGATACAGCATATGAGAATAACCAATAAAATGATGACCGGGAACTCCATGGCCAATATCAACAACAATAAGGAATACATGGATAAACTCAATAATCAGATGGCCACACAGAAAAAGCTCACAAGGCCCTCGGATGATCCCATAGTTGCCATAAGAGCATTGAGACTTCGCAGTTCACTTTCGGAGGTCACTCAATATTACGGTGCAAACGTACCTGATGCTCAGGCCTGGGTGAGTGTTACCGAAAGCGCCATAGAGTCTACCAAGGAAATGATCTCCGGCATGAAGGCTCTGTGTGATCAGGGCGCAAACGGTACAAACACCGTATCCGAGAGAGAGAACATATATCAATCCCTCGAAGCATACAAGAAGCAGATTTATGCCAACGGCAATGCCACCCATGCAGGAAGATCCGTTTTCACCGGATATAGAACGGGAGAAGCCCTTACGTTCCAAGAGGAAACGACTGCCGATTATCGCGGCATATGGGACAGTTTCAATGCGTCCGATGTAGCAAGGAATTCCTACATCGAGGGCAGTCTTTCAATGACCGATATCAACAACCTGAATGTCACCGACAACGACGAGACCACCGTAAAGGAAGACAGAGTCAACCGCATCCGCCTCTCCTACGACAATATAAATACAAAGTTAAAAAACACACCCTATGGGATAAAAGGGGATGAGGTAGGAACAGTCAGCGGTTGGGGAGGAAGCGAAGACTGGCCCAAGTACGTTCAGGGAGGCAGGCTCACTTCAGATGGGACAGGGTTTAGTGCGAGTATTACCGTTGACACTACGGCTACCATACTCAAATTCGATTCCAGGTGCAATAAGGCGCTTACGTGGCAGCCGGATCCGGTAGGAACTCCGCCCGTTACGGAGATGGGACTGGATATAGTGACCGGTAAGGTATATGCGACACGGGAATCCGACAAGACCACGCTGGTATACCGCAATGCCCTGGAGCAGCCCGCCTCCATAGATCAGGATACGATCAAGAATGATCCCATCGATGGACTGCAGAGTTTTGAAATAGAATATGGCGGGAGGACGTACAGTGTAACGAAGAATTCCAACGGACGATTTGTGGGGGAAGATACAAGCAACCCGTCCAAGGAGATCATGGTCACGCAGAATAATGATAAGTCCTTTACTATCTCTGTAGGAGATCAGAATTCTTACAGGTCCAGCACTAATTTTAACGTATTTAATGTGAGCGCCAACGGACGGACAGTCACATCCTATTACGCAGAGCATAATCTTGAGGTGACGATCACCACTTCGGATGCAGCAGTCACTACAGATGGCAAGACAGCATATCAGTATCTGGCGCTGGGAGCCGATAATAAAAACGCGGATGCGGCTGCGAAAAATAAGATATATCTTCTGGCAGATACCGGAGAACTGGTCTTTGGAAGCGATGTTGAGAGCACACTCAGCGGTCTCAAGGATATCCCCGGCGTTGATACGATCTCCGTAAAATATGACAAGAGCAGTTTTGAAGCCGGAGACTTAAGACCTGAGCATTACTTTGACTGCAGACAGATCGATGACTCTCACATAGCGGTTCCTATATACTCCATGAATTATGATGATCATCGTCAGGCGATAAACTATGAGGTAGGCACAAACCAGACCATCCAGATCAACACAAATGCCGAGGACGTATTCGACACCCAGATCACCAGAGTGATCGATGATATACTGACAGCCATCACCGGGTACAATAATGCCGAAGAGAAGGTAAACAGGCTTACGCAGATGCAGGAGGATGCCTCAAGCTACACCCCGGCTCAGATGGAAAACATAGGGAAACTGTTGGATGCAGCAAATAAAGAGCTTGATATAGCCAAGAACAAACTTCAGAAAACATATGAGACTTCCATAACAGAGTACGGCAATTTCTTCAACCAGGCAAATCTTGCACAAACCACTTGCGGAACAGTGGAGAATAGGCTTACACTTATATCCAACAGGCTGGCATCGGAGAAGACCACCACCACCACCCTCGCTTCCGACAATGAGAACATAGATATCACTGAGGTGGCAGTAGAGGTGAGTCAGGCGGAGCTGGTATACAATGCGGCACTTATGGCTACAGGTAAGATAGCCCAGCACACGCTGGTTGATTACATATAATAACAGAATCATAAAACGGAGGGACACATGAGAGTTAACACAAAACTGTTTGGCGAGATCGACATCGATGATGACAAGATCCTTCATTTTGAAGGAGGCATAGTAGGTTTCCCGGATCTCAAAAGGTTCGCATTGATGCATGACAGTGAAAACGATGATGAGGGTAAGGGGTTATCATTCCTGGTTTCCCTGGATGAGCCCGCATTTGAGATGCCTGTCATGAACCCGCTGCTGATCAAGAATGATTATAATCCTGTTGTGGAGGATGATTATCTCATTCCTCTGGGAGACCTTAAGGAAGAGGATCTTCTGGTACTGGTCACAGTCACCGTGCCTCATGAGATAGAGAAGATGACGGTCAATCTCATGGCTCCCTTCATAATAAATGCCAATACCAGGAAGGCGGTTCAGGTCATACTCAACGATGAGGAGTCCTGCCCCATAAAGTATCCGGTTTATGAGATTCTGGCAAAGGCTAAGGAAGAAGCCGGAAAGGGGGACAAATAATGCTTACATTATCCAGGAAAAAGAATGAGTCCCTTGTGATCAACAACAACACCGAGATCACTATCCTCGACATAAAGGGAGATCAGGTGAAGATAGGCATATCGGCCCCCAAGGAAGTGCCTATCTACAGGAAAGAGATCTATCTGCAGATACAGGATTCCAACAAGAACGCCACATCGGTGGAGGGTCTTGCAGGATTGAAGGATCTGCTGAAAAAGTAAGAAAAAGGTTTGTTCTTATTCCCCGAAGTGCTCACTTCGGGGGATTTTTTAAAAAATCACTAAATTTTTCATAAATTTATCCGATAAACAATGTAGAAGCGTTAATTATCAGTTGCACAAGGAGGTAAAACTGTTATGTCAATAGAACCTATCAGCAGCACAATGACCTATCAGGCACAGAGCACGCCACAGGCACGTCCTGTAGAGGAGGTGGCTTCCGAGAATGCGGAAAAGACCGTTATCACCCAGGAGAGAGCAGATTCTGAGCCCAGAGTGGCAGAGGCCGGAAGGGCTTCCGAGGAAGGATCCGACAATGGCGGAAACGCAGCCGGAGAACAGGCAAAGCAGAACATTGAAGCCAAGAACGAACAGATAAAGAAAGCCGTTGAAGAGCTCAACAAGAAGATGTCCAAGAATTCCGAAGCGGTATTCGGCATACATGAGAAGACGAACCGCGTGACCATAAAGATCGTGGACAAACAGTCAAAGGAAGTCATAAAAGAGCTTCCTCCCGAGAAGACCCTTGATATGATAGCAAAGGTTTGGGAGCTTGCAGGTATACTCGTAGACGAGAAGAGGTAACTCCTGCCGGGGCTTCGTGCATTCTTAAGAGAAAGGAAGAGGGACCATGTCAGACAGATTACGTATGACCGGTATTAATTCCGGTATGGATACACAGTCCATAGTCGAACAGCTTGTGACGGTAAGAAGCAAGAAAAAAGAGACCATGGAAAAAAGCAAGACCAAGCTGGAGTGGAAGCAGGACGCGTGGAAGACACTTAATTCCAAGCTGTACAGCCTGTATAACGAGCAGTTCGGTACATTAAGACTCCAGGGAGCGTTCAAGGCGAAGAAGGCCAATATAGTGGACAGCTCCATAGCTAAGGTGTCTGCAGATAACAGCGCCGTTAACGGTACCCAGACGCTGGCTGTCAAGCAGCTTGCCAAGACTGCGTACATAACCGGTGCCAAGCTTGATAAGAATAAGGACGGAAATCCCACCACCGTCAAGGCATCTACGAAGATAAGCGATATCGTAGGCGACGAATACTTCACCGATACCGTAAATCCCGAAACCGGACTTAAGGCTACGGCTTTTAAGGTATATAAGAGTGAGAAAGACACCACGGGAACCAATGTGATCATAACCTCCGATATGACCATGGAGGGAGTTGCGGCTGCCTTTGAAAAGGCCGGGATCAATGCCAGCTTTGATTCCAATACAAACCGATTCTTCATGTCATCCAAGTCGGAAGGACAGAACGGCAACTTCAGGATCACCCAGGCTACGGATACAAATAAAGAGGACCTTTTAAGAAGAGCGGAGGGATATACATCCGATGATCCCAAAGCCAATGCGGCTTTCGGCCTTCTCGATACATTGGGCCTGACCAGGCAGAAGACCGGGGATGCTTTCATAGAAGGACGGAATGCAAAGATAGAGCTTAACGGAGCAGAGTTCTCAAGCAACTCCAACCTGTTTAATGTAAACGGTCTGAGCATAACCGCCACCAAGGTGTCGGATAAGGATGCAGAAGGCAAATATATCACCACCAACGTTTCCACTGCTACCGATGTGGACGGTATCTACGACATGATCAAAGGCTTCATAACGAAGTACAACGAGATCATCAACGAGATGGATAAGCTCTATAATGCCGACTCCTCCAAGGGCTATGAGCCTTTGACAGCCGAGGAGAAGGATGCCATGAACGACGAAGAGGTAGAGGAGTGGGAGAAGAAGATCAAGGATTCCCTCTTAAGAAGGGACGACAATCTGCGCACACTGATCTCCACCTTCAAGGAGGGCATGTCCTCATCCTTCAAGACAGCAAACGGAACGACTTACAGCCTTGCATCCTTCGGTATCAATACTCTGGGATATTTTGAGGCAGCAGATAATGAAAAGGGAGCATATCATATCGATGGTGATGCCGACGATCCCAAGACCAAGGGTAATACGGATAAGCTCCGTGAAGCCATAACCAACAATCTTGGAGACACCATGAGCTTCTTTAACAACATGGCCAAGGGTATATATGACAAGCTCGGAAAGCTCATGGCAAGAAGCGATTACAGAACCTTCCAGAGCCTGTATGATGACAAGGCCCTTAAGGATGAGATAGATAAGGCAACCAAGGATCTGGAGAAGGAAGATGAAGCCATATCCGAGTACGAGGACAAGTGGTATGACAAGTTCGCAGCCATGGAAAAAGCCATGGAAAAGGTGAACGCCAAGTCCAATGCCATAGCAGGTCTCTTCGGAACAGGCGGTTGACCGGGGATAGGAAAAGTCATCAAAAGATTTTGAAAAAAGGGTTAAGTATCCTGTGACCGATTCCGATATATATGGTGTAAGGATAATAAACAACCCAAGAGATTGTTGGAGGATAAAACCATGAAGGCAGCTAACGTATATCAGCAGTATAAAAACAACAGAGTTCTCACAGCTTCCCCTGCAGAGCTTACCCTGATGTTATATGACGGATGCATCAAGTTCTGTAACATGGCAGTGATGGATATAGATAACAAGGATTATACCAAGGCAAATAAGAATATCCAGAAAGCCGAGCGTATAATAGGCGAGTTCAAGATGACTCTGGATCACAGATATCCGGTTGCAAAAGACTTCGATAACATCTATGATTATGTACTGAGGAGACTTCATGAAGCAAATATGCTCAAGGATACAGAGATCCTTGGCGAGTGCATAACACACATGAGAAGCCTCAGGGATACATGGAAGGAAGTCATGGCAAAGGTCAATCAGGGAAATCATGTGGAGGCAGCAGAAGCATAAGATGACCTGATCCGGACCGGACATGCCGGAGGATTAAATGTCTGACACATACATATCGATGATGATAGAAAGCCTTGAGAAAAAGCTTAAGCTTCTGGACAGGGCGATAGAGATCGATAAGGAACAGGAAGAATTAATTACACAGGAAGACCCCGATACAAAAGCACTCGATGCAAATATAGATGCAAAGGGTGCTCTTGTTGATGAACTGAATACTTTGGATCTGGGCTTTGAGAATATGTACGCCAAGGTCCGTGAAGAGCTCATAAACAACAAGGAAGCTCATAAGGGTGAGATCAGGACTCTGCAGGAGCTTATCAGGAAGATAACCGAGAAGGTGGCAGAGGTAGAGGCTTTTGAGGCCAGATCCAAGATTAACGTGGAGAATTATCTGAAGCGCCGCAGGAAGAAGATATCCGGCAGCAGGGCATCGGCAAAGGCCGCCAACTCTTATGCCCTCAATATGAGGAGCATGGGCAGCGGAGGGTCTGTATTCCTGGATAACAAGAAGTGAGAAGTAAGTGATATATGGCATGTATGACGTGCCGCAGATATGATAAAATGAGGGCAGCAAAAGAAGCTGCTCTTTTTTATGATGTAAATTTATACCGGCGAAAAAGCAATACCTGCGATAAGGCATGCTTTGTTGCATTTGCTGGCAAGGCGCTTGATATGTTTTTCTCCGCGCTACATACACACTAAATTCAAGCATCGCTGCGAGACAGTCGATCTCATTACACGCTGCGACGGGACTAGGCCCGTCTTGCGTGAAAACTCGATCTCCTTCTTGCTCGCTTTCATTAAGTGGTATGTACTGATTGCTCCGAAAAATCATATCATCCGCTGGCCTCGCACACATCTACAATTCAGGATACAGTGTTGTGCATCTTGGCGATAGGAGGGGAGAGATGAGAGATGAGATATTACACACTAAGGCATAGCGAAACAGCCCACGTAGCCTGCTCAAAGGACGGAAAAAAGGCATATATACTGCGGGCATACATGACAATGAACGTCATGCTTCTTAAGGGGCATGACGGGACCATACCGCCGCTTTCCGAGGAAGTGGACCTTGAGGATCCGGATGTTAGGATACTGTCGCCTATGCCCCATCCCAGACAGGATGTCATATGCCTGGGGATCAATTACAGGGATCATGCAAAGGAGGCCAAGGAATTTGATCCGGGTGCCTTCTCAAAGGAGATGGAGGATCCCATTTTCTTCTCTAAGCGCGTCAATTATTCCCAGGGCACGGGTAGTGTGATACCGGCTCACGCAGATATCTGTGATTCCCTTGATTATGAGACTGAGCTGGGGGTCATCATCGGGAAGGAAGCCTGCAATGTCAAGGCCGAGGATGCTCTTGAATACATCTTCGGATATACCATAGTCAATGATGTATCCGCCAGGAATCTCCAGACCAGGCACAAGCAGTGGTATTTCGGCAAGAGCCTTGACGGCTTCACACCTATGGGACCATGCATAGTCTCCCGGGATGAGTTTGACGGTATACCGAAGCTTGATCTTAAAACGTATGTTAACGGTGAACTAAGACAGTCATCAAATACAGGGAATCTCATAACGGATATACCCAGGATCATAGAGGTGCTGTCAAGCGGTATGACTTTGGAGCCGGGGACCGTTATAGCAACAGGGACTCCTTCCGGAGTAGGCATGGGCATGGATCCGCCCACATTTCTGAATAAGGGCGATGAGGTCATATGCGAGATCGAGGGCATAGGACGCCTTGTGAATACTGTGCAGTGAAGCGGCAGGGATCTTCTGTATTATATATATGAATCATGGTATCATATAAAGAGGTCAGCAATATTTTGGACAAAGGAGGGAATTGATGTTTAAGTGTAAAAGCTGCGGCGGAGATCTGGTCTTAAACATCGCCGGGCAGGAATTGAAGTGTCCATTCTGCGACAGTGTCTTTCCCGTCAGCGATTTTGAAGACGCAAACGAGATCAAAGAGCAGGAAGTCTTTGAAACCACTATCTACACCTGTACACAGTGCGGCGCAGAGATCATGACCACAGACAACACGGCGGTCACATTCTGCAGCTACTGCGGTACGGAGGCTAATCTGCAGGGAAGGCTCAGTCAGGAGAAGAGGCCGAAATTCATTATTCCCTTTAAGCAGACAAAGGAACAGTGCAAGAAGATATACAGCGAGCATGCCAAAAAGGAACCCTATGCGCCTAAGGAGTTTTCGGACCCTGAGTTCCTTGAGAACTTCAGAGGCATATATATCCCTTACTGGGAGATGAGTGTGGGATTCGACAACGATCCTGAGCTTAAGGTCAAGGAAACCTATACCAGCGGCAATTATGATTATACCGATGAGTATACGGCCAACCCCCAGCTCAAGGGCACACAGATACCCATCCCTCAGGATGCCTCGGCAAGCTTTGATGATGAGATATCCGCGCAGATAGCTCCCTTTAACAAGGAAGACATGGTGGATTTCAATCCTGCCTATCTTGCAGGTTTCTTTGCGGATACTGCAGACGTGGATGCTGATGTCTATACGGAGAAGGCCATGGCCATGGCGCAGGACCACGTCATAAAGGACGTAGCATCCCAGTTCAGACCGGGAGCGAACGTGATGGTTCCATCCGATATGGCATCAAGGAATGAGATCTTCGGCAGCAAGATCGAGGGATCACACCTTAACCTCTTTCCTGTCTGGTTCCTTACCTGGAGGCAGGGAGACAGACTTGCTTACGGTGTGGTAAACGGCGAGACCGGTAAGCTGGCAGCCGATGTTCCGGTGGACGTTAAGAAATTCCTTAAGGTGTCCGCCATCATCGCTGTCATACTGTTCGTAGTATCAACTATAACCAGTGTGCTGGTACTGCCGGCAACAGTACTCATGATATCTGCCATAGCTGCAGCCATAGTGCACATCCTGTATAAGCAGGAGCTTGTATCCATAGTGGAGCGGGAGACCCACGCAAACGATCTGGGGGCTCTCAGCGGTGAAGACCTGGACAAAGCCAAGGATGATATCAAAAAGACAGGTGTCAAGAAGAAGGGCAAGGTCGGTACCATCGTGGCGGTATTTGCCGTCGCGGTGATCATATTCCTTATGTTCAGCATAGAGAATGCAGCTTCCCGTGCTTCCTTTACCTGCTTTGCCATAAGTGTAATGGGTGTGATACTTTTCGTGACATCCCTGAAGTACATAGGCAGGATCCAGGGAGGAAGTATGAAACTCATGTCCCTCCTGATGCTGGCGGCAGAGATCGCAGCCTTCTTTATAGCCGCGTCAAAGCCGGTAAGTGACTGGATATATTACGGAGGCAGCATCGTTTCCCTTGTTGCTGTAACGGTGGTGTCCCTGGCTATGATAAATCAATACAACCGTCTTACTACCCGGCCTTTACCGGAGTTCCATAACAGGGAAGGAGGAAACAAAGATGTGGGAGCATAAATTATCGATCAAGATCTTTGCCATACCGGCCCTTACATTGCTGTTCGCTATGCTTTTCATGAGAGCAGCATATGCTTATGATGCCTTATATACCAATCCCGATACGGGGTACAGTGCGTATATCGTTGATGATGAGGATCTCCTTACCGATGAGGAGGAAGAGTCTCTGCTGAATGACCACATGATCGGCATTACAGAGTATGGCGGGGTGTCCTTCTACACCACTTCCTCGTCAGACGTGGAAAAGACAACGCAGAAACTCTGTTACGCCCTGTTCAACAATGACAGCGGTACTACCCTTTGCATCGATATGGGAGACAGAAAGATATCCGTACAGAGCAGTGGTGCCATATACAAGAGGATCAATAAAGCCTATGGCAGCACCATAACCGATAACATCTATAAGTACGCTTCGTCGGAAG
>JAEEGL012405648.1_pt1 | contig 14509 bp, 16 predicted proteins | sample 9134231 | NCBI WGS metagenome assembly JAEEGL01 (sample SAMN16246548, study PRJNA631951) | gut metagenome | biome: gut microbiome; feature: rumen; material: fiber-attached | host: Bos | place: Iran: Karaj | collected 2018-10
CGGTAATAGCCGTTGTTATGAGCCTTTGCCAGCGGAACATCATATTCATCCACCAGCAGGACAACCTGCTTCCCGTACACGGCATGCATCATGCGCATGATTGTGACCAGAGAGTTTTTTATGTCAGTGACGTCGGACTGCTCTGCCTTCAGGATTGCAAACTTCTTCAGATCGTCTGCGTCGATTGCATCTGTCTCATCGGTGAACGGCAGCTTCTTGCACAGGTCCGCGATAACGGTTCGCAGCATTTTGAAGGCATCTTCAAATGATAAGCCCTCCACATCCTTGAGAGAGAGGAAGATGACGGGATACCGGTTTATGTGCTCGCGGCAGAAATCGGGATACTGCATAATGTCCAGACCGTCAAAGAGCACACCGCCGTCATTGCGCTGAATGTTGAAGAAGCAGTCCAGCATACTCATCATCAGGGTCTTGCCGAAACGGCGCGGACGTGTGAAAACTGTGACCGCGTTTTGCGACTTATGCACCAGCTCATATATTATCTGTGTTTTGTCGACATAGTAGCCGTTATCATTCCGAATCATTGCAAAATCCTCAATGCCAATCGGAATGCGTTTCTTTTCCATGCGTCATCCGCCCTTTTGTTTGTTCTCCTGTACATAGCTATGCTTTCAGTATACCATAACGCGGCACAGAATACAAGTACTTTCTGAAGCATTCCATAGAGGAAGCCTTCTTCGTTGGCAGCGCAAAAAAGAACATACATGTAAGAATGGGGCGTATACGTCCCTGCCTTCCGAACCATGAGGGAGCCTCGGGCTCCCCCGAATCTATCAATGCCGTTTCCGGCAGTATACTATATACGAAAGCGGGCGCCAAAGGGCGCCCGGGTCGTCGCATGGTCTCCGCTCCGTTTGGCAGCGAAAAATAATGATATACTGATGAAACGCATGCTATTGTAATATACAAAGAGAAGCTCCCCGCGCTGAAGAGCTTCTTTCTGTATCTGTATGATGTATCGGAATCAGATGCCCGGGAACTGGATTCTCTTATACTATTCGAGCCTTGCCGCAACAGTTTCCCGCTCCTGCGGGTCCATAAAGAAGCCGCCCTGTGTGTCGGCAATTTCGTCGCAGTGGACACCGCGTCCCTCCTCGGAGGTCCGGTCGCGCTCCAGACCGTTTGCCGCGATCACAAATTTCCATTTGCCGTCTTCGGTCTTGACCAGATCGCCGCCTGCGCCGCAGACCGCGCACTCGATCGGATACTGCAGACCGCGCCACTGCCGTATGGATTTCATTCGTATTGAATCTATTGTAGCACAACTGCGTGCAGAATGCAAGGGCTGTGATCTGAAGGAATCGGGATAGAAATGCCAACGCCTTTCCGGGTGCATGAGCCGCCGCCTGCATATTAGCAAGCGGCGGTTTTTTCATCCGGCTTAGTCGGTATGCTCTTTCTTATCATCCTTGTCATGTGCTTGATAAGAATGATAAGGACTTGATAAGAACGATGCGACTTCATGACGGAGACTCCTCACCGAAATCATTGACACAAGATGTCCGGTCCTGAATGTGGTTGGAATCATGAAAATGTCCACCTGCAGCTTCGCCCCGTCACTGCACGGATATATTGCGCAAAATCGTTCAGCTCCTTCGGTCCGCTGTGATACATCATTCCGTTTTTGTAGTTGACCGAATTAATGACGATATGGGTATGAAATCTGCAATGCCAGCGCTTGACCATGTGCAGGCACCAGACCACCTGATATTCTTCGGCAAAAAATCCCGCGAGCTTCTTGCTGATGTCAATCGCCTGAAACGGATCATCAACAGAGTCGTCATACGATACCACGAAATGGATGAGCGGGTTGCCGCTCGTTTTGCTGAAATAATACTTCACTGCCATCATCTGATGATAGGAATATGCCGGAGTATACGGTTCCACACCGTATGCACCTCTGCAGATTGCCCGTTCTCGATCCTCAACGTAGGAAAGCGCATTCAGCAGATACTCGCTATCCCGCTCTGAGTGGCGGGTTACTTTCAGAACGACCATAATTCATTCGCCTCCTTCGCCAGCCTTTCTGCTTCTTTGGGATTGCTGCACCGACAGGCATCACAAGCATCATTGACAAGTGTCTGCACCTTGGCCATGATGCCCGGTGTCAGCGACGCCGCGGGGTGTACTGCCGCATTGACCAGATATGCGGACACCGACACGCCTTGCTCTTTGGCACGCTGTTCGATGATCGCGTACTGATCGTTTGTCATTCTGATTGACGTTGACCTGGTCTTCTGTTCGGATGCTTTTCTCATAATGAACACTCCTTTGATATAATATAAACGAACGCATCGTATCCATGCCATCTTCCCTTTTGTCCCCGGAGAATACCATTATATGGCAGGCTCGCTTACGCTCGTTTTAACGTATTGTATTACATTTTGTAGTACATTTTATTTTTGTGATTGGCTTTTTCACCTCATAACAGAACTGAGAATCGGGATGGACAAACAACAAACAGGCTGGAGCGGCTTGGCGTATTTTACGAAACCATCAGGGTACTGTCCGGCATAGCACCGGAAGAAACCTTTTTGCCGCATCGGTAAAAATGCGCGCGCCGGAAAAATCGCACCCGCGGAAATGCGGCAGGAGCGCATACAACCGAAGACGCAGATCATCCGTGCAGGGCACGGTCTGCCATTGCTCCGCAAATGCCGGCAGTTCCCCGGCATATTCCGACAGAAGCGCGTCAATCTGCGGGTCGAACAGCGCAGAATAGCTGTCCGGAAAGCAGAACAGCATCCTCGTACCGTCCGGTGAAATGCGCAGGGAAACATCGCCGTCAATCAAGCCGAACAAGCTGGCTCTGCATCCGGCAAAGCGCGACGGGTATTCACCGTTCAGGCTGAATTTCCACGTTGCCGGAATCCACATCGGCAGCGGAGTATCACGGAAATCCGCCTCACATATGACATTTCCCCGCGCGACTGCAATGGTGCGCATCACGCTTTCCGTCAGACGGAAGGTCCGGATCTCCCGCGCCCAGTCCAGCATCGTGTCAAGTACCGTCCGCAGACGGAAAAAGTCCGCACACGGGCGGTTCTGGTCGTCGCCCGCAAGCTCGCCGGTCATGAGATATGCGCCGGTCATTTCCTCGGGAAACCACAGCTCGTCCAGACCGAGCCTCGCAAGTTCACGTTCAAGCGCGGACAAACTGTACCTCGCATACGCAGCATCAAGTGCTTCCGCCGCGCTGATAATATGCCTTGCCGCGAAGTATTCCGCATATACCCTGTGCGAAAAGCGCAGCAGATGCGGCTCGTTGGAATCCGCGCGCAGAAAGCTCATATTCCGCAGAACTGCAAACCAGTCGTCTTCTCTGCTCCCTTCGGGGAGCAGATTTTTTTGTAAATTGTGCGACGACGTGTAATTCTGATACACGCGGTCATTTTTAAGATAGAACGAGATCGCTTTGCCGATCGCTGCGGATAAATCGGCGCGGCTGATTACCGAACGTCCGCGGTGCAGTGTATCAAACGCCGCAAACGGCAACGCAAACCGGATCAGGAATTGCCGCATCTGCTCTGCGCGGGTATCCGAAAGCGGCTTTCCGCTTTTTAGGAAATAGGAATCCAGCAAAAGCGCACAGTTCTGCGTTCTTTCAGACCGCATTTCGTTTTCCCGCCATATTGCATAAAGCAGCGGGAGCCGCAGCAGCTCGCGCATCGTTTCCGGCGTATTCTGCGGTAATAGTTCTGATAACGCCGTGTTGGAAAAGCCGATACATTCGACCGGCGTGAAGCGGCTGAACAGTGTATGAGACGGCATCGCACTGCCGCAGATGATCCAGCGTGTATGCAGCCATTTCTCTGTATCATACGCAAGCTCTGAAAGCAGTGCGTCCGTCTGCCGGGGCGGCACAGTTTCAAAATCGTCGAGAATCAGCGTGCATGCGCTTTGCGATAACGCCGTATCTGATTCCGATAACTGCCGCAGAATGATCTGTTCATCCTCCGCCGCTGTCAGCGCATCATAGCTGTGATATTTCCCGCAATACCGAAAGCGCAGCAGAAGCATCAGCAAAAGCCCGATACTGTGCTGTCCGTCATACGCAGAATCGCACGGGTGATACCCGGAAAGTGACAGATACAGCGCGTCTTCACCGCGAAACGCAGTGCGCAGAAACGTGGATTTTCCGGCACCGTTCGCGCCGTACAGGAATACATTTCCCTGCTGCGGGAACGCGGAGAGTTCGTCGTCTGCCGTGCGGAAGGTCAGCTGACAGACCGGAAAACCGGTCTGCGCGTCATGTGCATAAAAACGGTGCGCATTGTCGGAAAGAATCTGCGCAAGCGCGGGCGTCCGATCGGGATCCAGCAGATCGGAAAGCGCAGCGACATCGGGACAGGCTTCTGTGTGATTTGTCAGCACGAACGGCGGAATCACCCGCGGCTCGTTAAGCGGCACCGGCGGCGCATAGAGCGGCTGACTGTGGAGCTGATACAGCAATCCGAAAACCAGCGCAGGTGCGCAGATTTTCTTTCGGTGTGCAGCATCTCCGAGCAGAGCCTCTTTCTTGAGATACTGTGTGCCGTACAGCACCCATTCCGCCGCCGGATCCTGCCGAAGCAGCTCCAGCAGCGTGAATACGAGCGATTCGGATTTTTCCGGCGCGATGATCGTTTCATAGACAGCGCACATCTCATGGAAATAGGGCAGATAGCGCTCATTGTCGTGAAGCGATGCAGCAAACGCTGCGAACCCGAGCTTTTCATAGGGATAAGGCGTACCGCTTTTGAAGAATTTGACGAGCTGCTTGTCGATCTTCTGATAGGCGCAGCTTTTGACCGGTTCGTCGCAGAAGCAGGAAAGCACCGAGCGCTCGCGGGATTGTCCGTCTATCCGGTCGGCGATCACGCGCAGCATGGCAACCAGCAGCCTACCGTTTCCGAGCTTGCCCTTGCCCTGCTTTTTTGCCTGTATGACGAGCGAAAGCAGCATATTCAGGGTGAGCCGCTCCGTTTTTTGCATGCAAACACCTCCCGGCGATAAATATCGCGTTTTCGGAGATAAATCCGTTCCGCATCCGTGATACAATGATTTTGTAAACATTGTAGCACCGGAACAGCGAAAAGTCAAGGCACATGACAAAAGCGCCCCCTGCTTTTGCAGGAGACGGAGCGGCTGATTTGTTTTCGCAAATCCCTGGCATTTGCGAAACAGAATCCATGGCTTGAATATAGTGATAGTATATCACATATGAACGAATATGTCAATACCATTTGATGAATTTTGTGTTAAATGTGCATTTGGTGCAAGAAAAAACACATAAATGCACGGATAAACCGTCAAAAATCTGGTCAGGAGGGACATTCATGCCGCGACGAGGAGAAAACATCTACAAACGAAAGGACGGGCGCTGGGAGGGGCGATATCCGGTCGGGTTCCGCCCGGACGGCAAGCGGAGATACCGCTCCGTCTATGGCAGCAGCTATCAGGCTGTCCGGGAGAAGCTGATTCGGCTGAAATCAGCGCCGCGCCCGTCAGTGATGCCGCATAACAAAACAGTCGGCGCGCTGCTCAGTGAGTGGATTCGGGCAATCCAAAGCACCGTCAAGGAATCAACATTTGCAAATTATGAGATGAAGATCAGGAAACACCTTTTGCCCGCCTTTGGCGGGCTGCGGTGTGATCTGCTGTCAGTTAGGGAAATCAGCGGTTTCATTGAACAAAAACAGCGGGAAGGGCTGTCGGCAAAGTATATCGCGGATATGGTCGTGCTGCTCAAATCCGCTTTCAAATATGCGGCGCGTGTCTTCGGAATGCCAAACCCGCTGCAATATGCCGTGCTACCCAAATCCGACCGAACGGAAAAGCCGCTGCTGACCGCAACACAGCAGAAAACGCTGCTGTCGTATCTGCTGCACAATCCGGACTCCACAGCGGCAGGAATCCTTTGCAGCCTCTGCCTCGGACTACGTATCGGCGAGGTGTGCGGACTGAAAGCTTCCGATCTTGATCTGGAAAACCGCACACTGACCGTGCGGAGGACCGTGCAACGCATCAGCAGTGCGAATGGGAAATGCAGAACAAAGCTGATCGAGACCGCGCCGAAAAGCCGCTCCGCGCTGCGCATGATCCCGATACCACAGTTCCTCGCTGATATGCTGCAGCACTGTTGCGGTGACCCGGCGCATTATGTGATTTCGGGCTGCGGACAGGTCACCGAACCACGCACGATGCAGTACCGTTTCCGGGCGGTTCTGAAAAAAGCCGGTTTGCCGTCAGTGAATTATCACAGTCTGCGGCACATCTTTGCCACGAACTGTCTGCAAGCCGGTTTTGATGTCAAAACGCTATCGGAGATTCTCGGTCATGCGTCGCCGGAAACCACGCTGAACCGTTATGTGCATACTTCAATGGCTCGGAAGGTCGCCTGTATGCAGATGCTTGCGGAAAAAAGCGATTTACCGTCAGGAATGCCGTCAGCGCACGGCGGAAATGCGGCTTAATACAGGAAATATCGGCGGTTTTTCCAGAATGCCAGGGATTTGCGAAACAACATATATATTCCCCAAAATCAGTCGAATAATCAATCTGATGCAGAATTCAGGCCAAAAAAGCTGACGATTTTCAATCCGAATTGAAAACCGCACTGAAATATGGAGGTGGCTTATGGAAGCAAATGTTGCGATACTGAGCACATCGGAATCCAACCAATCAGAGCTGCTGCAAGCATTTGATGCAAAACGGGATCTGTTCGCGCCGCAGTTATCAATTCAACAGGTTTCCGGTCAGGGCTGCATATCGGCAGCGCAGAATCAGTACGTTGTATCACTTGCCCGCCAGAATGCTGCTCAAAATGTGATGGTGCTCAGAATTGCCGATGCCGGAAACAGTGTTTTTTATGCTGCTCCTGAATCCGATGACACGGACGATGCCAAAATAATACTGCTTTCATCGGATTCATGGATTGTGGATATTGACGGAATCGTGTTTCAAAGCGGCGAGCAGAAGGAGATTCAGAAAAAGCTCAAAAAGCGTATCGCAAGGCGGCTCGTTCCGCTAATCTCACAATATGCCGAAACGCACAGCGAAAGAACTCCGTATCTAATTTTTGTGATCTCGAATGCAGGAGAGTATATGCTCCCTTACATGAACCAGAACGGTCATGCTGTGATTGCTGAAATCATTGAGAGTGCGTTCGGCGGAATTGTAACGGATATCAAGCAAACATTGATTATGATGTTCGATTCTTCATATCAGACTGAATGGATTGGGATTCTGTCCCTTATCTATAAGACTATTGAGTCAAATCTTCGCGCCAGCAGGGAAAAGCTGATCATTGAAAATCAGAAAATAGATCAAAGAATCAGTCATAACCGTGAAAAACTGAAAATGGAAAATGATAAATTATTCAGCAGTGGCAAGCTGATAGACAGTCTCGAGAGTGAAATCAGGTCTCTGACAGCAAAATCTGAATCTCTGAAACGCCAGATTGCCAGCACAAATACCAGTTATGAGCTGAATCACTTCGGCATTGCGCTGCATTATCTGATCCAGCGGCATTCCTCCATGCTGATCAGCGGATTTGAATCCGCCATGTATCCATACGACGATTCCTTCAAGGGAGAAATCACGGAACACTACTGGACGGATAAGCTCAGTAAGGTTCGTCTGATTATCAGTATCCCGTTCATCGCAGTAATGCTATGGATGATGTCAAAGAGACCGGATGATTTTATGGATAAATTGAGTACGGTTTTAGCATTTGCCATCATTGTTTTCGGTGGATTTGCTGCTTTGTGCCATATGGCAAACAAAAATATCAAAGGCATCGTATTTGGAGGATGTGCCTTATGGTACGGACTTACCCTTCTCGGAGTGATATCTTCAGTGTTGTCAATGGGCATCAGTATTATCCCGTTTATACTGTACATCGCGGCATTCTTTTTCAGCAAATGGATTCTGACCGAGATGGATAAACTCAGTTCTGCCGAGAAATCCAAGGCGATTGTCCGTTTCTACGAAAAAGCAGTTCAGAAAGGAAGTAAGAAAAATGGCTAGCTCGCACACAAGATTCACAGCACTCGGAATGTCCGGAAGCGGTAAAACATGCTATGTGCTCGGAATGTATTACATGATGATCACCGGATACAAGGGCTTTTCCCTCAAGACAGACAGCGATTCTGCCTCAAGGCTGGAGACATGGATGGACGTTCTGGATGAGGAAACCGGGCCGGAACGGTTCCCCGCCGGCACGGCTCTCACCGAGGTGACCGACTACCAATTCAAGCTGAAATATGCGCTCAAGGATATCATGACCTTCAACTGGATAGACTACGGCGGAGGCACCCTGCGCCAAAAGGAGAACAATCCGGAGGCTTACGCATCACTGATCGATTCAATCGAAAAATCGGCTGCACTGTACATCTTTCTCGACGGAGAAATTCTCTGCGAGGAGGACAAGGATAAGAGAATCGTAAAGCTGAAAAAGAGTGCGAGAGTGATCAACAACTTTTTGCAGGAATTCGGTGAGAACCACCAAGACAGTATGCCTCCCATCGTATTTGTGCTGACGAAGGGCGATCTGCTTGCAAGCTATGTCAAGAACGAGGATATTCCGGAAATCATGCACGAATGCTTTGACATGCTGATGTGCAAGGGTGTGCGCTTCTATGTCACTATGGTTTCGCTCGGAGAATCAATCGCCGAAGACGACTATTCGGGTGAGATTGAGCCGGTTAATATGCATTTGCCGTTCTTTATCGGGATCTACCACACGTTTCTGGCATACTGCTTGAGCTTGAAGCGGGAAATCGACGATGCGCAGCAAAGCAACCGGAACAGCATCGCACGGAATCAGAGTGAGATGAACGCCATCAATAAAAGGGGCTGGCTCGCCCGAACCTTTTTAGGCTCCGATATCTCCGGGCAGATACGCGCCATTGAACAGGCAAATGATATGATCCGCTCCAACGAACAGATTCTGCAGCACTACAAAACGCTGATGCAGGCGGTTGCCAGCCAGCTGCTCAGGGACAGCCGCAACATTATTATGTACGAGGACGGAATCGAGCGAGAATTTGATGTCATCGAAATCGCGACTCTTTGAAAGGAGCATTCACATGAAAGCATATCCGTTAATTTACAGCAGAACAAAAAACTTCGACTTTGTTCCGGATTTTTTGGTCCGCCCTGCGGATCTGGAGGTCGCGGAGGCACTGAAGTACATTTCCGATGCCATGTATGAAATCGACTTTGTTGATTCGGTGCGGTACACTGCATTCACAACAGAAAAATACTGCATCTGCGGCGGAATTTCAGCGATCAGCAGGAATCTCTTTGAGATCGTGCAGCAAACCGGAAAAGCCGTTGTACCGGATGAGGTCTCGGAATCGGTTCAGCAGTTTCTCAAGGACTGCAAGGGCAGAAAGGTTGCCTGTTATATCGGAATCGCAATCCCCCGCTCCGAGCTCAGGCACGGCGTGATTCCGGATCTTTCTCTGGAACAGTATTGGCATATCTATATGGAATACATCCGTCATCAGTGGGATTCTGTCACGGAAACCGCATCAGAAAAGATCGCATTTCCGCCGCTGGAGATTGACGAAACAACCTATATGACCGGAAGCAAGCCCCAGATGACAGAAATCGGCGGCCGCAGCGTGATCCGGCATTCGGCATTTCTCTCCGGACAGAAGCAAATTCTGGATTATGTATTCAACGAAATCTGCTCCGGCAAACGGGAATCGTTTATTGCCGAAATCGAGAAAAAGGCTCTGTGGGACAAGACAGTATTCCATACCGCTGTTGTCTCCGATGTGCTGTTCCCCGCGCTGCAGGCAGCACCCTCAGCGAAGCCTGCGCAGAGCACGTCAAGGCTCAGGCAGACCGATGACAGCCTGCAGATTAAGCGGGCTCCGCAGCCTGGGCCCTCTCCCATTCAATCTCCTCTGTTCGGGCAAAAAAAAAAGGATTCTCCAAGCAGCCTAGGAATTCTTCTGATCGCAGCAGCTATTATTCTGCTGGTGATTATCATCGTCCTGATCGCGCACAGATGACACCGGAGGAACAGGCAGTTTTAGCTATTTTAAGTTATCATCATATCCAACCGCGCATTCAGAACGGCTTCACTCGATATGAAGTCAATCATACAGAGGAATGTTACCTGGGACTCCTGAACTATCTGCGCAAAAACAGGGGCAGACTGATCCAATTCAGGGATTACGACACAAAGCTCTTTATCGTATATAGGGGGGAAATCTATGGGTGATCTGATGGGGAGCTTCGGAAAGAAATCCAGCTCAGAGAAAATGTCAGCAGCAGAGATCCTCGTCAGCTGCGAAGAACGCTATATGAAGCTGCTGCGCACCTATCAGACAGACATTGCAAAAATGGAAGCAATGATGGAGAAGCTGCGGGCGGAGCGCGAGACGTTTTATCTGACAAAGCTGCCAAATATCCGGCAGGAAATGATGATTGATGAGGTATCGCCCGAAATCCGTGCTGAATGGCTGGACATCGTCCAAAAAAACATGGAAAAGAGCTTTGCTGTCAGCGAAAGACTGATTGCCCACTATATGACAGAAACGCTCGACGAGTTCAAGGCACAATTGCAGGATGAAATGAGGAAGCTTTAATCATGAAGCCCGTTGAGAATTTCCGTGAGCGGATCATTGAGGCACTGCAGGTTATGCAGAAGCAGCGCGAAGCCATTTCCGAGGATATGAGGCGGCATTATTCCGGAATCTTCTTCGGACTGCATGAAACGGAATCTGCCAAGCTGCGCGCACTCTACTTTGAAGCCTATCAGATGGAATGGCTCGACAGTCATTGGACAGAATTTGCTGCGAGAATCCGACATCGCAGTCGATCCGAGCAGCGGTCGTTGACCAAGCTCTTTGCAGAGTTTTTCTCCCAGCTCTTGGAGCTTCCCGCGCAGGAGCATACCGCGCTCGCCGCGGCGCCGGAATTCATACATGCACAGCAGGCCGCTCTTCAGGAGCTGATTGAAATGACTGATGAATGGGATGAAAGAAGCAATCAGCTGGAGGTCGCCATGAAAAAGCACAAGGGGCATTACAAGAAGCTGATCGAAGAGGCCCGCAAAAAGATGAAGGAGGTCAAAAATGGGACTGCTTGATATGTTTGATAGAATTGACGATATTGTCTTTGCGCCCGTTCAGGCAATCTGCGATTGGGTTCACGAGCCGCTCAGGCGCATGGAGCACAAGCGCGAGCTCGAATTGCAGGCGCAGCAGGAACAGAATCTCATCGCACGCATGGAGGCGGAGGCGGAGCTGCAGGCAAAGCGGCGGCAATGGCAGATCGAAATGGATCAGCTGATTCAGGAGCAGGAGGATGCACGCCGGGACAGGCTGGTCGAGGCAGTCAAACGCTATCAGATCGAGCTTGCTGAGGCAATCCAGCATATCGTTGAAAATGTCGGTCTGATGTCGCTGGCACTTCGGAAGCGCGCCAATGATCTGGTTTTGGAAAAGACAAAAGCCTACATCGCGATTCAGGACCGCGCAAAGGAGCAGTCCAAGAAAGAGCTTGATGAAGCAAAGATGATGTTTGCAGAGGACGATCCCGAAACCTACCGGATGCTTGTCAAGCAAATTCTTGAAGAACGGCAATCCATGATTGACATGGCTGGGAAATTTATCGCGGAGCTTTCAGAGGATCTGCGCCGACTGAATCAGAATTCTGACTTGCTGCTGCAGCAGGGTATGACAGCCGTAACCGAGGCTTTGACCCCATTAACTGCTTCGCTTGCACTTTCATCTGCCGCCGCGCCGTCACAGCCTGCACTTCCGCTGGCAGAGCCGCAGGAAGGTCTGATTCTGACCGAACCGCAGCCCTCAGACGAAGAAGAATGGTAAGCAGGAATATCAGGGCGAATGGAAGCCTACCAAACAGCGGTGAAAAGCTGTGTGTTTCGTGTGAATGCCGGATCGGGATCGGAGGGTGACCGATAACGACCCTTATGGGATATCCGCAGCGGTGCCGGAAGCCCGGATACGGTTACATTCAAGGCATTGCGTTCGTATCCTCTGAAGATGGAGGTTCGTTTCCGGTTCCGGATCATATTCCTGTCGAAATGGATAACCTCGAAATCGGCGAAGAAAAGTTGTATGTATAATGGAAAAGGAGGATTCTTATGCTGATGAACGTCAATTCCTCGCACAAGTGCTGTGCATCCTGTGAATTCTGGGGCGGCGACCGTCAGGTGCAGCCGAACAGCGGCGGACGGGGATTTCAGGTGGATGAGTTCACTTCTGTCAAGACAGTCGGGTACTGTGAATGCGGTAGGAGTATGTATGCTTCACGCGAGCGGCCTGCAAATGCTGTTGTCTGCAACTGCTATCGGAAATGGCACGCACTTAAATAAAGCAAATGTTTACAGGCACATCATGAATCACCGAAAAAGGAGGCAGCATGGGTACTGTCACATTCCCTTTGAAAGGTACAAAAGCCTGTGCTTTTTGCAAATTCTGGTGGGATCTCGCATGCCGGCACATTGAGCCGAAATCCGCGCAGTTCTGGGCAGTGGATGCAGCCGCAAAATGCCTTTGCCTCAAGCGGAATACGCTGATGTCAGCGACAGCGCAGTGCGGAGAGTTCCGCTGCAAAATCGAATTGTAAGAGATTTGCCCGGCAGTAGCTGGGCAATTTCTATTAAAAATGAGTTTATCGAACGTGCCTGAAGAATTCGGTCAAAATCTCTTTGACATGATGATAACGCTGGGCGTTGGCGTTCTCGACATGAATGTGCATAAGTCCGTGCTGTCTGCATATTTCATTTTTCTCACGGCCACACACGACGGCAGGTGTTAACGCTCACCCTATTTGTCATTCAAAAGTTACTGTATCTTGTCATCTTTCGTCATAACCACCAATAGGCAATCATGCCGTCGCAAGCAAAAGAATGTGAACGTCAAAAATTCGATGAACAATTTGTAAAAAAAATATTATGTCGGTATTAACCCATCTAGATTGTCACTTTACATCAAATCAGAATGGGTTTATCGCTTTTGTTTTCCCGGAAGCATCACCCTGAAAGATACCTGTTTACTGTCATTTTCAGGTACTTGACAAAATACAGTAACTCGTCGTGACAAAATACAGTGCCTCGAAAGTGACAAAATGGGTGGTCTCTAACAGCAGGCAGTATCTGCTGGATAAGCACATCAAATACGGCATCAGTGCGCATGCACCGGTGCAATCTGCGGATGCGTGACGGTGATATCCTGCTTCAAGCCGCTCCCTCCTCTCATAGAATAATCCTCTTCATACATATTGTAATCCTGTTTATGGCACTTGTCAATAGCCGCTCCGGTATTCGTTCTTATTCACGAAACGAAACGTCGTTTTTCGCCCGGTCACATCTTTGACAAAAGCCGCAAAAGAACTCATCTCGATCATCCCGCTATGGAACATCTTCCCATCAACATAGCTGACAGAATTCAGAAGCAGATGCACATGATATCGCGAGACACCACGCGGCTTATAATGAACCGCCCATAACGTCTGGAATCTCGTGCCGTAAAACCCGGCGATTCGCCTGCTGAATTCAATCGCACTGCAAGGTTCTTTCGCACAATCATCAAATGACACGACAATGTGAATAAGCGGATTCCCGCTTTCCTTCCCGTAGTATCGTTTCACCTTCATCATCGCGTCATAGACAAATTCGGGGTTATATGGATCGACGCCCAACCCTCCAATCATGATGGCTCGTTCTCCATTGTCAACATAGTGGCAGGAGCGTTTCAAGTAATCCAATCCGCCTTCCGTGTTCCGAATCAGCATAATTGAGACCATAAAGCCTGCACCTCGCCCGCATCTCATTTACCTGGTCAGAATCATCGTTCTTTGCAATTTCACACGCCATGTTGCAGATGTTTTGAATCCTAACCATCGTAGCAGGATCAAGCTTTTTGTCATTATGAACAGCAGCATGGACCATATATGTCGATATAGTCATTTTGTTCGCTTCTGCGTTCTTTTCAATCTCTTTGAGTTGTAACGGACTCATCCTGATGGATGTGGAATGTGTCTTCTTTTCTGACGAATTCTTCATAGTCAATACTCCTTCATGTATATTTATAGCTTCATTAGGTGCTTCATGCTATGATATTTATCACCTTGGGGGCTCCTGAGTTATCTATATATAGCAGGCGCTCCTAACGGAGCTATTATCCAACTGTATTGCATTTTGTATTATGATTTAATAATCTACGAGAATGCCGGCCTCGTGCCGGCGTTTTTCTATTATTTCAAATTTGTAAATATATATTATTAATATGAAGCAACGGGGCTTCATGCACCGGCGCTTAACTTTCATGAAGGAGATGTTCAAAATGTTCAACAACAAGCGCTACCTGACCCGCGGAATCAGCACGACGATTCCCCCGCCATTGCAGGCGATTCTCTGGAATCTGATCGACCTGCTGCCGCCCGAATCAGATTACCTGCAGGTGTTCTGGCTGAAACCGTTCGGCGGAATGCAGCAGGTCATCCACACATCCGAAGAGCC
>JAEEGL015909534.1_pt1 | contig 14509 bp, 7 predicted proteins | sample 9134231 | NCBI WGS metagenome assembly JAEEGL01 (sample SAMN16246548, study PRJNA631951) | gut metagenome | biome: gut microbiome; feature: rumen; material: fiber-attached | host: Bos | place: Iran: Karaj | collected 2018-10
CCTTCGATGGCGTCATTCGTGCGCGCGCGACCTGCGTCATGACTGGCTTTAACCGTAGCCGCGTCGGTTGGTCGGCGGCGCATCGCGGGCTGATGACCGATGTGCTCCGCGACGAATGGGGCTTCAAGGGCGTTACGATTACCGATATGGCGATGAACGCGAAGTGGATGGATTACCGACTCGGCCTCCTTGCCGGACAGGACATTTGGTGCGGACAGAAGGGCAATATGGGGACGCTGGATGGCAGCGAGAACGACCCTGCCATTACGAACGCCGTACATCTTGCGCTCAAGCGCACGGTTTACGCGGTCACGCGCTCCAATGCCATGAACATCGGCAACGCGACGGTCATTGCCGTCACCCCGACCTGGCAGATCGCGCTGCGCATTGCGGCGGGCGTATTCGGCGCATTGACTGTGCTCGGCGCGGTGCTGTGGGTTCTGAAGGCAAGGAAGAAAAGGGAGACCGTATAATCATCCGCGTTGAGAAGATCCGCCGCCTAATGCTGTAAAGCATGCAGACAGAACTTGTTTTCAAACGGAATCCTCAGTAAAAACGGTTCGTGGAAATGAGCATTCCGATCTTTCACTGCATACCATGTACACAGCAGGGGGAAACGATCCTATGATTGCTTTCCCCATTTTTTGAGTTGTGCCCAAATTGTGCCCACGATGCATTTTCGGCACTTCCCAAAACAAAAAAAGCCCTAAAAAAGCGGGACACCGATAAGGAAGTAAAAGTCATATCAGGTTTCGAGTAAAGGCAAAGGAAATCGGAGAGAGTGGAATGGGCTCTCTGATTTTGATTCTCGGTGATACAGCATGAGAACTTTCACAGGCTTATCATTCAGCACGCGTTCACTGTTTTACGGGTTCTTGTCACGATTGCGTCTTGCGACGGAGCAACGAATTTTGTATAATACAAATAGAAGGCGGGGGTGAGTGCTGTGGTCAAAGCGGCGATAGTAGAGGATGAGGCGCAGGCGGCGGAGACGTTGGTGACGTATCTCGAACGGTTTTCCTCGGAGAGCGGCGAAGTATTTTCCGTCAGCCGCTTTTCCGATCCGGTAGCGCTGCTGGATCGGTACGCGGGCTATGATCTTGTGCTGATGGATATCGAAATGCCCAACATGAACGGCATGGAAGGCGCGCGGCGGCTGCGGGAGATCGACCGGAACGTGAAGCTCGTGTTCGTCACGAATATGGCGCAGTATGCCGCCAAAGGGTACGAGGTCGAGGCGCTCGATTTCATCGTCAAGCCGGTCGCGTATTCGGACTTTGCGTTTAAGATGAAACGCGCCGTGAATGCAATCCGCGCCGGACGCAAGCGCAAACTAATCATTCCGGTGACGGGCGGGATCGTGCGCGAAAACTCCGATGAGCTGCTGTTTATCGAAGTCGTCGGGCATCAGTTGACCTATCACTTCATGGACCACACGGTCGAAGCACGCGGCTCGATTGCAGCGGTTGAAGAGACGCTCCGCGATCTTCACATGCTGCGTCCACACAACAGCTTCCTTCTGAATCCGAAATTCATCGAGCGTGTACAGGGCTGTGACGTGCTGATCGGCGGACAGACGGTCCAGATCAGCCGCAATCGCCGCAGGGAGTTTTTACAGGCGCTCGGCGACTGGTACGCAAAAGGGGGCTGCTGATCGTGTGGGAAAAAATCGTGGGAACGGTGCTTCTTGCCCTGTTTCCGATGAAGCTGCTGATCGGCGAGCTTTGCTTTGCGCGGATGTTCACAAAACGCAGCGGCTTTGGATGGAGACTGGCGGTGTCGGCGCTGCTGCAAATCGTGTGCAGCGTTCTGCTGTATATGCCGCTTCGGAACGCGCATTGGCTTTTCCAGAATACATTGTATTATTTTTTGCAGTTTGCCCTCAGCGCGATGTGTCTGCTTCTGCCGTTTGCGGAATCGCTGAACGATCTGATTCCGTGTGCGGTTGCGGGGTATATGACGGAGCATATTTCGACGCAGGTGTTCGCACTGCTGTTCGGGCGGCTGCGCGCGGGGCTGGAACAGGCGTCGATCGGGCAATACACGGTGTATGCAGGCTTGCAGGTGTTTGTATTTGTTGCCGTATCCGCTTTGGTATGGTGGCTGTTTGCCCGCAATGCCACCGGCATATCCGGCTCGAACGCTATCAAGCGGAGTCTGCTCTGGCTGTCGGTGGCGACGCTCGGCGTGATTCTGTTCCTATCGAGCGCGCGCGACCGGTATGCGGACGAGAGTGAAGCGCTGATGGTGGTCACGCGGCTGCTGTCGATCTTTTCTTGCGCGACGTTGCTGTATATCCGCTACGGCATTTTGGAAAAAGCACAGTTGGAATCCGAAAAAGCCGAATTGGAACGCGTGATGGAAACGGAGCGCAAGCAATTCGAGCAAAGCCGTGAAAACATCGAGCTCATCAACATCAAATGCCACGATATGCGGCACAAGATCGAAGCATGGGAACGGCAGGGCATCGCGGTCGATCCGGACGATCTGCACGAAATGAAGGAACTGATCGGCATTTACGATGCGGCGATCAAGACCGGCAACGACACGCTCGATGTGATCCTGTCCGAGCGCTCGCTCTATTGCGAAAAGCACGGCATTCGCCTTTCGTGTATTGCCAACGGCGAACAGCTCGGCTTTATGAGCACGGGCGACATCTGCTCGCTGTTCGGCAATGCGATTGAAAACGCTATCGAGGCAGTTTCGCAGCTCGAAAATCCCGAGGATCGGATCATCAGCTTTCAGGTACGCGAGCAAAAGGGATTGCTTTTGATCACCGTGGACAACTATTTTGCGGGTGATCTGAAAATGGAAAACGGTCTGCCCAAGAGCACCAAATCCAACGACGGCAGCCATGGCTTTGGCGTCAAGTCGATTCGCAGAGTCGCGGAAAAATACGGCGGGGAGGCGAGCGTACAGCTCGACGAACTGTTCCATTTGACCGTGCTGATCCCGATTCCTGCCAAATAGGACAAAAAATGCAGAGTTAGGACACGTTCCTTGCGGGGTGCGTGTTCTTGTTTTATACTGCGATTGTAAAAACTATGTTGGAGGAAGCTATGGAGAAGAAACGTTTGAAGATGGCAAACAGCACGCTGCGCAAGCTTTTGATCCCGTTTATGGCGATCTTTACGGTGCTGGCGCTGATCCTGAACCTTGTCGGTTCGCTGGCAGGTCCGCTGCTCGATACCTATGTCGGCGCGGGTGAAAAGTACGTTACCGGCGGCAACGGCCTGGCCGGTGATTACTATGAAGTCAAATACAAAGATAACGCGGAGAGCGCCGATGCGGCGTATGCCGTGGCAAAGCGCGTTGCCGAAGAGGGCAGCACGCTTTTGAAAAACGACGGCGTTTTGCCCCTGGCAAAGGGCAGCACGGTCGTTCCGTTCGGCTACGCGTATCTCAACCCGATCTACGGACAGCTCACCTCGGGCGGCTCGGCAAAGTGGGTCATCAACCCCGTCACGCCCGAACAGGGACTTGCGGCGTTTGTGATCGACGCTTCGGCGGCGGATCGTATGCAGGCTGCGGAGGTCGAGATTTTGACCGAAGCCCCCGGCACCAAGGAAGCCGGCGCGGCAGGCAGCATGCTCGGCGGCGACTGCAAGATCTATGAATACAATGCTTCGATCTACAGCGGTATGACCTCGATTCCCGGTTCGACCGGCATCGTGTTCGTGACCCGCTCCGGTCAGGAGGGACAGGATCAGAAGTATGACGCCTATGCCGACGGCACGCCGCATTACCTCGCGCTGTCCGAGAACGAAAAGGGCGCGATCCGCGCGGTCAAGTCCGTTTGCGACAACGTTGTGCTCGTGCTGGTCGCATCCGCACCGATGGAACTCGGTCCGGTCGTGGAGGGCGAATTGGAATGTGATGCGATCCTGTGGATCGGACACCCGGGCGAGCGCGGCTTTGCAACGCTGTCCGATCTTTTGGACGGCGACGTGAACCCCTCCGGCCGCACGGTCGATACCTGGACGCGTGATTTCACCAAGGACCCGTCGTATCAGAACCTCGGCTTGTTCGAATATTCCAATCTCGAAACGACCTCCGGCGCATATGCCTATGCCGCCGGTCCCTATGCCCGCCGCTTTACCGAGTATCAGGAAGGCGTGTACATGGGCTATCGCTACTACGAAACCGCGGACGCGGTCGATCCCGATTTCAATTACGCGGACGCGGTGATCTATCCGTTTGGCTACGGCCTTTCCTATACGACGTTTGACAAGGAGTTTGTCTCCCTCGAAAACGACGGCTACACCTTTACCGCGACCGTGAAGGTCACCAACACCGGCGCGGCGTCGGGCAAGGACGTTGCCGAGCTGTATCTCACGGCACCGTACACCGATTTCGATGTGCAGAACAAGATCGAAAAGCCGGTCGTCGAGCTCGTCGCATTCGACAAGACCGACCTTTTACAGCCCGGCGCAAGCGAAACGCTGACGCTTTCGTTCACGCTTGACGATCTGACCTCCTATTGCTATACGCATCAGAATCCCGACGGCACGCTCGGCTGCTATGTGCTCGAAAACGGCGACTATATGCTGTCGCTTCGCAGCAACAGCCACGATGTGATCGGCGAGCAGGTATATACCGTTTCCGAAACGGTCTGGTATGACGGCAGCGACGAAGCGCATATCCGTAAATCCGAGCGCGACGCACAGTCCAAACTCGACGATAAGGGCAATCCGACCGGCGAACGCGCGAACCCGAACGCTTCGGCGTGGATGAACGCGACAAACCGGTTCCAGACCTCATCCGATTATATGAACACCGATAGCGTGATCCTCTCCCGTGCGGACTGGAAAGGCACGCAGCCAAAGATGCCGGAAAACCGCACCAAGGAGATTTCCGCGCAGTTTGCCGAAAAACTCGGTATCGAAACGAGCTTTGACGTGAACACCGACCCTGATTTCGGCAATGTTCCGGGCTCCAAGGTTTATGCCGAAACGATGCCGACCGATCGGGCCAAGAACGGCCTGACCGTTTCGATGCTGCGCGGCCTCGATTATTACGACGAAAAGTGGGAAGCTTTGCTCGATCAGATCGACTGGAACGCCGATAAGGACGGCTTGATTCTCTCGTTTGCAGGCGCGGCGTATGCGACCGGCCGCGTGGAATCCATCGGCCTGCCCTCGACCGTCGATCAGGACGGCGCAAACGGTCTCAAGGTCAACGGCCTCGGCGACGGCGGCTACGATATGACCAAGTCTTCCTCGTTCGGCTTCGCACCGCTGATGGCGGCGACGTGGAACACCGATCTCATTTACGAAGTCGGCGCGGCGTTCGGGCAGGAGAGCATCCAGAACGGCATCAACGGCTGGTACTGCCCTGCGATCAACCTGCATCGCAGTTTCTTCAACGGCCGCGTGTTTGAGTATTATTCCGAGGATCCCGTGCTGTCCGGCAAGCTCGCCGCGGCGGTCATCTCCGGCGCAGGCGATCAGGGCATGTTCTGCTATGTCAAGCACTTTGCGCTGAACGACACCGAAACCGGACGCGACGCGCTGACAAACTTCTGGGCGGACGAGCAGACGATGCGCGACCTCTATCTCAAGGCGTTTGAGATCGCGTTCAAAGAAGCCAAATGCACGCTTCGCTATTATGACGAAAACGGCAATATGACGAGCAAGGTCATGCGCGCCGCAACCGCCGTCATGCCCGCGCAGAACTGCGTTGGCACCGTCGTCGGTCATGCGAACTATGCGCTTTTGACCGAGCTTCTCCGCGGCGAGTGGGGATTCCAAGGGGTCGTCGTTTCCGATTACTGGGTATGGAACGGCAACAATCTCCGCGACCTCTGCCTCAGAACCGGCTGTGATACCTACCTTTGCATGGCGATGCCGATGATGTGGACGGTCGGTGATTACGACAGCGCGACGGCGCGCAGCGTCATGAGAAACGCGGTGCACAACCTTGCCTACACGGTCGCCAACTCCAACGCCATGCAGGGCTATGCCCCGGGCGCGGTGCAGAAGGTGCACATGAGTCCGTGGAAGATCGGCATTCTCGCGTTCACGATCGTCGTGCTTGCGCTCGACGCGGCGGCGATCGTTTGGATGGTGCTGCGCCAAAAGGACGACAGCAAGCACCCCGAAAACTATAAGCACAAGCCCACGCGCAAGGAGCGCCGTGCGGCAAAGAAAGCGAAGAAGGCCGAGCGTAAAGCGTTGAAGGCTGCCAAGCGGGAAAAGCGCCTTGCATCCAAGCCGCGCAAGATCATCAAGACCGTGTTCTCCGCGCTTGCGGCGATCGTGCTGTGCGCGATCCTGTTTGCGGTCAATACGCTGCTCCCCCAGTATGGCCGCATGGTCAACGAGATTTTGACCTATAAGCAGGGCTGGAGCACCCCTGCGACTGATCTCGATTTACAATATAATAAGCCCGACTTTACCGCGGACGAGTCCAAAACGCTCGGACAGAAGCTCAATGAGCAGATCGCGGGCGAGGGCATCGTACTGCTGCAAAACGATTCCGCTCTGCCGCTTTCGAAAGGCACGACGCTGTCCCTGTTCAGCCATTCGAGCGTGGATGTGCTGGCGGGCGGCTACTCTGGCAGCGGACTGACGCTGAAAAGCGCGCTCGAAAGCCGCGGCTTCGGCGTCAACGAAACGCTTTGGAAGTTCTATTCCGAAGGCAAGGGCAAGGACTACAAGCGCGGCGTCGGCTCGATCGACTACGGCAGAGGCGAGGACTTTAAGATCAACGAATGCCCGATCGACGTGATCACCGCGGAGGCGGGCATGGAGAACAGCTTCAACGGCACGACCGCCGTGTTCGTCTGGAGCCGCGTCGTCGGCGAAGGCCGCGATATGCCGCGAAGTATGTTTTTGCATACCGAGATCGCGGAGGACAAGAGCAAGAGCTATCTCGAACCCGATTCGGTCGAACTCGGCGTGCTGCAGTACCTCAACGATCACTTCGACAATGTGATCCTGCTCGTCAACAGTCCCGCAGTTATGGAACTGGGCTGGGCAAAGGACATGCCGCACATCACCGCCGTCGTGCAGATGGGACTGCTGGGCAGCTTCGGGCTCAATGCGCTTGCGGATATCCTTGCGGGCAACATCAATCCGTCCGGTCATCTTGTAGACACCGTCGCCTATGACGCATCGGCGTCCCCTGCCGCGCAGAACTACGGCGACTACCAGTATGTCGATGAAGCGGGCAATCTCACGCACTATAACTACCTCTCCTATGCAGAGGGCATCTACGTCGGCTACCGCTATTACGAGACCCGGTATGAGGACGCGATCCTCGGACAGGGCAACGCAGGCGATTACGATTACGACGCCGTCGTGCAGTATCCGTTCGGCTACGGCTTAAGTTACACGACCTTCGACTGGTCGGCGTTCAAGGTCAACGAAACCGAGGACGGCTTTGACGTATCCGTCACCGTCACGAACACCGGCAAGACTGCCGGCAAGGACGTGGTGGAGATCTATCTCCAAAGTCCGTACACGGAATATGACAAGGCGAACGGCGTCGAAAAGAGCGCGGTCGAACTTGTCGCGTATGCCAAGACCGGCATTCTGAATCCGAACGCGAGCGAAACCGTCACCGCACACTTTGACAAGGAACAGCTCAAGGCGTACGACAGCCGCGGCGCCAAGAAATATATCGTTGATGCGGGAGATTATTACATCACCGCCGCGTCCGACGCACACAAAGCGATCAACAATATCCTTGCTGCCAAGGGCGCAGCCGTAGACGGCAACACGGCACTTGTCGATACCTATACCGTTGCGGCACTCGATACCGTGACCTATGCAACGGACAGCTATTCGGGCGCACCGGTGTCGAACCTGTTTGACGAAGAAGCGGGGGACCTTGTCTATCTCACCCGCAGCGACTGGACCGGCACGTTCCCGCGGCATGACGGCGTTGTGTCCGCATTCCCGTCCACCTGGGGCAACGAGATCAACGGCGCCGACGGCGGCAGCTACGTCTATACCAAGACCGCCACAGCTGACGAGATCGCGCACATGGACGGTACGGATTCGGGCAATCCGGTTCCCGACAGCACGTTCACTTCGCTCCCGACCTACGGCGCGAACAACGGCGTGGAGCTTATCGACCTGCGCGGAAAAGATTACGACGATCCGCTGTGGGAACAGCTCCTCGACGAACTGACCATGGAGGACACGAAACAGCTCGTCAATTACTCCGGCTACGGCACGCCCGATCGGCAGAGCGTCAAAAAACCGTATGTGCTCGACGCAGACTCCGCAACGGGGCTGGTGTTCGGTAATACCTCGGGCGTTACGTTCCCGGGCGCGGAAGTGCTTGCCCAGACGTGGAACATCGACCTTGCCAAAGAATTCGGCATGTTTATCGGCAATACGGGCCTGCTCGGCGGCGTGACCGGCTGGTACAGCCCGGCAATGAACCTGCACCGCACGCCGTACAGCGGCAGAAACAATGAGTACTACTCCGAGGACCCGTTCATCTCCGGCAACGTTGCGGCGGCGGAAGTCGTCGGCGCGGCACAGAAAGGCATGTATACGTTTATCAAGCACTTTGCCCTAAACGATCAGGAGAACCACCGCGGCGATACCGAAACCGAATGGGGCGCGGCGACGTGGGCCAATGAACAGAGCATCCGCGAACTGTATCTCAAACCGTTCGAGCTTTGCATGAAGGCGGGCACGGTTTCGATGAACTATATCGAAAACGGCGCAATCGTTTCGCGCGAGATCCGTGCTAACCAAGCGGTCATGACCTCATTCAACCGCCTCGGCTACACGTGGACCGGCGGACATTACAACCTGATCACCGGCGTGCTTCGCAACGAGTGGGGCTTCAATGGATTCATTATCACGGACGCGGACACCCCGACGCACATGGATCCCGTGCAGATGATCAAGTCCGGCGCGGACGGCAAGCTGAACTATCAGGCGACCTACGATCTCGACCTCAACGATCCCGCGACCGCGCATTATGCACGTGAATCGAGCCACCGCATTCTCTACACCGTGGCGAACAGCAAGGCCATGAACGGGGCGATGCATGGCAGCACGCTGACCGGCACGCCGACGGCAAAGGTTTTGCAGACCGTGCTCACGATCGTGAGCCTCGTTCTGCTGGCGCTGCTTGTGTTCTTCACGATCCGGCGCTTCACGAGAAAGCCTAAAACAGTCGCATAATTCTCATCTCCTCCATAGACAGAACACGGCAGGCGTCGCGCTTGCCGTGTTCTAGTATATTGCCGGGACAAGAATGTAAACCCTTGCGAACAAATCTTGCCAAAATGCCGGAAACATTCACCAATGCAGCATTTGTCAAGGCGAGAAGGAAGTTTTTTCGCGGACCCCAAGCCATAAAGTATGAGCATATTCAGAGGTATAAGCCATGGAATACTATCGTCATTGTTGGAAAGAACCCACATAAACGGGATGCTCGCTTTGTTTATAAAACGCCTTTCCGCTGTCGTATTTTACCGCACAGCCTCATACAGTTTCCGAGACAACTTGGATAGAAAAGGTTCCCAACTTGGGAACATTTTCTGCATCGCAGAACTTCTGGCCAAGTTGGCCACAAGTTCAGATTCACGTAACTGTCCTCACTTTTTGAGGAGCAGATAGAATCGCACCGCCGCAGCGGGAACGGAACAGCAAGAAAACAAATAGAACGACATTCTTCGGCCGGCCTTCGGACCGGCTTTTCTTTTGCCGTTCGGAAAGGAGCATCAGTATCGCACTACCTGCGGGAGGGAATGGAACAGCGTCGATCGGACAGGTATCACCGCGTAGTGGGACGGCGGTGAGCGTATGCCCGCGTGCCGCACCGTTTAGTACTTGTCGCCCATTGGACGATAAGTGCTGCGGGAACGGAACCATCATGGAAATACATTCACAAGGAGGACACTCTATCGACCCATGACACACAACCATCACTGCCATGTATACGGCATCGGGCGATCTTCATTTCGGAGATCGTTCTTTTTGTATCGCACCGGTTTTCGGGAAGTGAACCACAACGAACATATCAACTACAGAAAAGAGGAGTACAAACATGATAGGCCAACTATCCAACAGCATCGTTGCACTGCACACATTCAACGGAGTCTTGAGAAAAGGGGGACGACGCGGACCATATGGAATTGATTCGACGCATCGGCAACACGAAGTATATCGACAAGGTGCATTTCGACGAAAACGGCACGCAAACACTCGAAGATCGGATTCTTCGGCTGATTTCACACGAAACGCTTGCAAACGACGGCAAACGTGATATAATATTATCACCACAGAGAGGTCGTCCGAAAGAAAGGACGGCTTTATGAAATCATCAGACACTATTACAGCACTTTATGAACGTCTCTCACGCGACGATGAGCTGACGGGCGACAGCAATTCTATTGTCACGCAAAAGCGCATCCTTGCCGAATATGCAAAGCAGCAAGGCTTTTTGAACTGCGTCCATTATACCGACGACGGCTGGTCCGGCGGTAATTTCGATCGACCGCGGTGGAAGGATCTGATCGCCGATATTGAAGCCGGAAAGGTTTCCACCGTCATCGTCAAGGACATGTCCCGCGTCGGCAGAGATTATCTGCAAACCGGCTTCTATACGGAGGTATTCTTCCGCCAGCATCAGGTGCGCTTTATTGCGATCTCCAACAACGTAGACAGCAACGAACAGTCATCGGCGGAGTTTGCGCCGTTTATCAACGTGATGAACGAGTGGTATCTGCGCGATCTCAGTCGGAAGCAGAAGCAGGCGTATCAATCGCGCGGCAGGGCGGGTTTGCCGACGACGAATGCGGTGATTTACGGCTATAAGAAGGATCCGAAGCAAAAGCATCATTGGCTGATTGACGAGGAGGCAGCTGGAGTCGTGCGACGGATTTTTGATCTTGCGCTGTCGGGCAAAGGACCGGTCATGATTGCCAAAGTGTTGCGGGACGATCAGGTGGAGCGACCTTCCTATTACTTGGAAACACGCGGCATTCAGCAAAGCCGGCATCCTGCGTGCCTGGAACGCCCCTATGATTGGGAGGCCAAGACGATTGCCGATATGCTTGCGCGGCCGGAATACCTCGGCCATACCGTCAACTTTCGCACGCAGAAGGAATCGTATAAAAGCAAGCGCTTTGTCAAGAATGATCCGTCGGAATGGCAAATCATCGAAAATATGCACGAAGCGATCATCGATCAGGAAACCTTCGACATGGTGCAGAAGATTCGAGAGACGGTTCGACGCACGAATATCACAGGCGCGGCAAATGTGTTGACGGGATTGGTATATTGTGCCGACTGCGGGCAAAGGATGCACAATCACAAGGGCGGACAATGGGCGAAAAAGCACGGCGGCGAGATCGACCCGGATTCCGGGCTGTACCTGTATGACAACTATAATTGTTCTACGTATTCGCTGACCAAAAACTATACGGATCGGAAATGCTCGGGGCATTATATCCGTACCGTCGTGCTGCGGGAGCTGATCTTGGAAACAATTCGTGCCACATCCGCTTACGCGATCGAGAACCCGGAGGCGTTCGTACAACGGATTCGGGAACAAACGCGTCTGAAGCACAGCGATGAATTGCAGGATCTGCAGCGGCGGATGCAAAAGACACAGAAACGCGTCGCAGAACTGGATAAGCTGATACAAAGGCTGTTTGAGGAATATGCGTTGGAGCACATTCCGTTTGCCCGTTACGATCAACTGGTCAAGCAATATGAGAAGGAACAGGCGGAGCTGAAAGCTGCCTTGGAAGCTGACAGCGCGGAAATCGATGCTTTTCAGAGCGATACCGACCGCAGCGATAAGTTCCTTGCGCTTGCGCGCAGATACACGGATTTTTCGGCGTTGACAGACGAAATGATTCTGGAATTTGTCGATAAGATTCTGGTGCATGCGCCGGATAAGAGCGGCACCGAGCGCGTGCAGATCGTTGAGATCTTTCTCAAATACATCGGCAAGTTCGAGCTCCCGCAATCTATCGAGACCGGCGCGGCGACTTCCGTTGAGGAGCAAAGAGCTATGGAGGAGAAGCAGAAACGGCGGGAATACAACCGTCAGTATTATCTAAAGCGAAAGGCGGAAAAGGCAGCGGGAGGACAGGCCGGAACAAAGAAAAAGACGGCAAAGACAGGCAAAAAGGATGCGTGACGCACTTCATCCCAACTTGGGATGCATTCTTGAAAGGAGTAAGCATCCAATACAGCATGAACTGGGATCAGTTCTGTCAGCAGCTGGAGGCAAAGGGGTATTCGATCGATCCTGTCCGTATGTCGGTCAAAGCGGATGGCTGGAGTCGGGCCGTGCGTTTGGATCGGGTCGGTATTACGGAGGAAAAGATGTATGAGCAGTGGGATCAGAACGAAGCCGATCCGGAGTTCCGGTATAAATACCAGAATCATAAGCCACATATCAGCAGCAGTGCCGTATTGATCACGACCGTTGTGGAATTGAAACAGCGCAAGCGAGCGCAGACACCGCTGAAGGAACTGTATCAGCAAATGGATTATGAACAGGAACACCCGCCGAAGGAACCGCGTTCGGCAATCGATAAGTATCTGGACGGGATAGTATATGAGATGAACCATACCAACGATACGGTGACGATCCTTGTCGATGCGATCTTTGCCATTTTTGTTGCCCTGATTGAGCTTGCAAGCCATTACACCAAAGAAGTGGTCCTGACCGCTGAATTGCGGCATGAGCTGAAGAACTACGCGCAGTTCTGTTCCGATCACCGGTTTCTGAAAGAGAACAAGCTGCACGCGTTCGACGATCTGGACAGGGACATCGAGCAAACGGAAGCGCAGATCGCGAAATTGGAGATCAAGCGTGAAAAAGTACGCAATCAGATCCGGCACGAGACCGATCCGACCGTGCTGAAAGAAAACAAGGATCAGCGTGCTGCGATCACCGATGAGATCACGGGATTGCGGAATCGTGTCAAGCGCGTCAAACGCATTCATAAAGATGCGCCGCGGCTGCTGAACCTTTTGAGAACGGAGCTGCAGCGTGAATATGAGCGCAAGCATCCGACCAGGGAGCAGCAGCGGCAGCGCATACAAAGAAATGAGCCGGAACGATAACCTCCTATCGGGGCAATTTCAGCTTCCCGCCACCAAAATACCGTCAATAATGACGGGGACAAAGTGCCGGGGATCGTGTATAATAGAAGCAGAAAAGGGAGAGGAGCGCCGCAGATGATCGTTGCGAAGGTCACAAAGCGATACATCGCGCTGTTTACGGCGGCGTTCCTGTTATGCGGTGTACTCCACGTTGTTCTGTATAGAACGGATTTCACGCTGTGCTTTGCGCAGTTGTATTGCGGCGCACTGACGGTGGCCTGGGCAAGCACCGTACAAAGGCGTGTCACGAATCGCAAGCTTCGCCGCCTCATGCTGGGGGTCGCGGTCTCGCTCGTGATGAACTTTGTGCTGCAGGTCGCCCGCTATCAGCTTTTCACCGGGCAGACCGATATGCAGCGCTATCTTTGGTACGGCATGTATCTCCCTACGATGTTTTCCCCGAAGGATCTGTACTGTTTGGGAGAAACGTTTTCCGTATAGAGCCATTCGGCTGCATTTCCAGACGCACCGCATATGAACAACGGCGGCATGATGAACTATTCCGTCACGGTCGAGCATTACGATCCCGCAACCCACGAGGCGATCATCACAATCACAAAAACATATTAACAAGACAGTGAAGGATGGCTGCGAGTCTGGTGAGAAAAAGACTTGACGGCTCCTTTTCACACAGAAAGCAGGATACGAACAAAAACCCATTCACACATACCGTCTCGACATGCCAACTGTTCCGCAAAGCTTCGAATTTCATAGAATTATAGCTTCCGGTTATCGGCGAGGGTCAATAATCGGAAAGTTTCTTTTAGAATTCAACAGATAGATTTGAAACGGGCTTTTAGGGACGGCCTCATCTCATAAACCGATATTTGCCCTTGCCCTGACCTTCCGCCTTTGCAATTGCGCCTACGTTTAAAAGCTTCGCTAATAGCGCAGATGCCGCTGCAGGGGAAAGGCCGGTAACGGTGCAGACGTCCGTCCTTCCGAAAACCGTTTGGAACCCGAATGTATCGAACAGAACTTTCGTTCTGCGCAATGCGGTTTCGTTCCCATTATCGGATTTCAAGAGATTGGCATAAGGGAAGAATGTTCCAATGTCTTGTTTTCCTTCTTCAATGTCTTGTTTTCTCTCTCCAATGTCTTGCTTTTTCTTCTCAATGTCCGGTTTGATCTGTCCGCTGATGTGCAGATAGCGATTCTTCAGTTCATTGTGCTCGCCGAGCAGGAGGTTCCGCAAAAACAGTTCCAAATACTCGGTCGTTTCATGGACGCCCTTTTTGAGATTCGTATAATTGGCACGCACCATCGCGTTACGGAAATACCAGGCGTTTACTGCAAAAATGTCATTGGTCACATCAAAGCCGAGCGATCGGAGATACTGAATGAAGAACACGGCTGTCGTGCGCGTGTTGCCCTCTCCGAACACATGAATCTGCCACAGACGGGAAACGAACACG
>JAEEGL016415165.1_pt1 | contig 14509 bp, 9 predicted proteins | sample 9134231 | NCBI WGS metagenome assembly JAEEGL01 (sample SAMN16246548, study PRJNA631951) | gut metagenome | biome: gut microbiome; feature: rumen; material: fiber-attached | host: Bos | place: Iran: Karaj | collected 2018-10
ATAAACATGTGTCCAGGATTCTGGGTACATATCACAACCGATGAGGCCTTTCTTTTTTCATTTTCATTTTTTCAAAACGGAATATAAGCAACAGATATCCCGTAATGAACGATCAGATGAGGAAATCTTCTCTGTAATTTACTTTAAATCCGTCAGCTATGATCTTAAGCTGATCGTTGTTTATGGTGGTAAGTCTCTTTCTTCCGCAGGACTCAACCTTCATAAAGAGCTCGGCTGCTTTCTCCACAGTCTCGATGAGACCGAAAGCTTCGTCGATGTCGCGTCCTGTTCCGTAGATGCCGTGAAGTCCCCATACAACGAGACGGAACTCTTCCATCTTCTTTGCGGTAGCTTCACCGATCTCATTATTGCCGCAGAGCATCCAGGGAAGCACTCCGACACCGTCGGGGAATACCACCATGCACTCGGTGCACATCTGCCAGAGAGCGTGTGTAAATGCGGCATCCTCAAGGGGAACAACAAAGTTCATTGCAAGAGTGTTTGTGGGATGGCAGTGCATAACGACTCTGTGGTCGGGATCTTTCTTTAAACGTGCGATGTGGCTCATCATATGAGCGGGGAACTCGGATGTGAACTTTCCGCCATCGGAATAGCCCCAAAGGAGCTCGGCTGTTGTGCCGTCTTCGGCGATCCTAACGATTCCGAGGTTCTTTTCGGGATCCTTTGTAACATTCTTAAAATATTTACCGGTACCGGTAACGATGAATATGCGTCCTTTAAGGTAGGAAGCATCAAAACCGGTGGGGATGGTACGGATCACTTTTGTAAGATCAAGGTATTCCTTAACTTCTTCGGGATCCAGCATGTAGCTGATGTTTCCGCCGTTTCTCTCATCCCAGCCCTGACGGTACATGTTGGCTGTGATCTCTTTCATTTCTTCTACGAAAGGTGCGTTTAAGATGTTCTTCATTTTCTCTCCTTAAGTACTGTATCTTCGTACTTTTTAACTTCCGGATAGTAGTCACTTACAACGTTTTCACGCTTTAAGTATTCTTCCCAAACTTCTCCGAAAGGCATTGTCTTTAAGTTTTCCTGTGCCACCATGAGCTGTGTGAAGTCGCCCTTTTCCTGTAATTCCTTAAGGCTTGCGGGCTCAAGGAGTGCATAGAGCAGAGCCTTCTGAACAGAACGGAGTCCCGTTACCCATGCGCTGATACGGTTTATGGATGCGTCAAAATAGTCTGTTGCGATGAACACTCTTGAAAGAGCATCCGCACGTACTATCTCCTTTGCGATCTCCTTTGTCTCGTCATCGAAAAGGACTACGTGATCGCTGTCCCATCTCATGGGTCTTGTAACATGGAGCGCAAGACGGTCGTTAAAGAGGAGCATTGAAGAAACCTTGTCGGATACCATCTCGGTGGGATGATAATGGCCGTTATCCATGAGAGGTGTGATATGTCTTGTGTTAACGTAGTTCATGCAGAACTCTGCGGAACCTACGGTATATGCCTCAAGACCGATGCCGAATACCTTGGACTCAAGTGTTATGAACACCTTTGTCTTGTCGTAGGGAACGGAAAGGATCTCATCAAGAGACTCCATGAAACGTCTTCGGGGAGCGAGCCTGTCTGCAGGCCAATCCTTATATCCGTCGGGGATCCAGATGTTCATTACGCAGGGCTTTCCGGTCTCTTTTGCGAAATATTCGGATATCTCGATGCATCTCTTGCCGTGCTCGATCCAGAATTTACGTGTCTTCTCATCGGGAGAAGAAAGGGTAAGTCCGTCTTTTACCATGGGATGTGAGAAGAATGTGGGGTTGAAATCGATACCGATGTTTCTCTCGTTTGCGAATTTTACCCATGTAGCAAAATGCTCGGGCTTAAGTGCGTCTCTGTCGGCGAACTCGCCATTCTTAAAGATGGCATAGCATGCATGAAGATTAAGCTTCTTTCCGCCGGGTGTGAGACGAAGGACTTCGTCAAAATCTGCCATGAGCTCTTCCGGAGTTCTTGCCTTTCCGGGATAGTTACCTGTTGTCTGGATGCCGCCGGAAAGGGATTCCTTTGAATCGAAGCCGACAACGTCATCGCCCTGCCAGCAGTGGATGGAAACGCAGACGTTCTTAAGCTTTTCAAGGGCTTTTTCGGTGTCTACGCCAAGTTTCTGATATCTCTCTTTTGCTTCACTGTACATATGCTTCCTCCTGAAGTAGTATATTCCCGAGTGCGGTGGCTTCGGGAGATCCGAGGATCACCTTTCTTCCGGTGATCTTTTCCGTAAGACGATTGAGATAAGCATTATTGGAACCGCCGCCAATGATGCAGATCCTGTCAAATTTCTTTCCTACCGTTTTTTCAAGTCCCTCAGCCGCATCCTTATAGCAATGGGCAAGGCTTGAATATATAGCATGAGCGAATTCTCCGGGAGTTTTCGGAACCGGATATCCTTTCTCTTCGCATTCTTTTTCGATCTCTTTTATAACTGACTCCGGTGCCATATAGCATGCCCTGTTCACATCGAGAGCATAGTCGAAAGCCGCTTCCTTTTCCGCCATTTCTGCAAGAGCGGGGAAGGAATACTTGTCGTTAAGCTCTTTCTTTAAGCACTGAACGAGCCAGAGTCCCATGATGTTCTTTAAAAATCTGATGGTGCCTATTCCGCCTTCATTGGAAAAATTTGAAAGCCTTGCGCTTTCGGAAGTCACGGGAGCATCGAGTTCAACTCCCATAAGGCTCCAGGTACCGCTTGAGATAAATATGGCATTGTCTGCATCGGTCTCACGTAATGATGCAACTGCGGAACCGGTGTCATGAGTTGCGGGAAGTATCACATCAGCGGAGAAGCAGACAGTTTCTGCGATCTCGTTCTTAAGCTTTCCGAGTTTAACGGGTGCCGTAACCGGCTCGGTCTCAAAAAATCTTTCGGGAAGTCCGAGTTTTCCCATTATCTCTTTATCCCACTTTTTTGAAGCAGCATTTACAAGGCCTGTTGTGGAACAGTTTGTATATTCGTGGGCTTTTTTGCCCGAGAGCATGAAAGAAAGATATTCGGGGAGCATGAGGAAATCCGCTGCCTCGGAAAGTCTTCCCTTCGTAACGTCGGAATACATCTGGTAAACGGTGTTAAAAGGCTGATACTGTATGCCGGTGCGGGCATAAAGGTCATTGAAAGGAATGATCTTATGTACCTGTTCAGCGGCAACCGCACCGCGTTCGTCGCGGTAGCAGTATACGGGAAAGACCGGCTTATCGTCTTTGTCGAGGAGCACATAATCAACGCCCCATGTGTCAATACCGATGGAATCCGGTGTGATGCCCGCGTGCTTACAAGCTTTAAGGCCGTTTACCACCTCACGGGAAAGCCTCTCTATATCCCAGATGAGAGAACCGTCTTTTTTGTCCGGAGAATTGGGAAATCGGTATACTTCTTTCATGACGATCTTACCGTCTTCACGCCATGCGGCGATATGTCTTCCGGATGAAGCTCCTATATCAATAGCGAGAAAGATCATGATAACCTCCGAAGAGTCAGTTCTTTTCTATTACGGCATCAAATGGCTTAAGTGTGTACGTCTTAACGCCGTTATCAGTTGAAACTGAGCATTTCTGCTCTTTTTCCGTATTGTTTATGACAACGATGGTTCCGCTGCCGGGATAGTATGCGCACTCGGTAGCCGGGTTGTCGGTTATGTACTTTCTGTCCTCTTCCGGCGCCCCGGAAAGAAGGATATTTAAGAGCATGCGGTTGTTACCGTTGCCCTTTTCGAAAGATGAAAGGTAAAAGGCTTTACCTTTCCCGAATGTGTTTTCGGTAAATACGGGGAATCCGTCCTTTTCGGCAAGGACTTTTGCGTTTCCGTCGGTAAGATGTACCTTTGCCTTAAGGTTAACGAATGATCCATCGGGCATGAGGGCCTTACGGTCGTTTTCGGAGAGCTCGTAAGTCCACTTTCCGTGACAGCATCTGTCGATGATGTCCTCGTCAACGCCGAGAACATGGGACATCTTGAATACGCTGTCTCCCTTATCGGTTGCGGAAGGCTCGTTCACACCGATGAATGTGCCCCCGTTATAAACCCACTTTGTGAGAAGGCTCACAACTTCACTGTCGTTCCAGCCGTCGCCGCCGCTCCATGCGGAGCCCTTTACGCCTGCGTTTATAACGATGTCGAAGTTATCAAGAGCGCCGTTCTTTATGTCCTCAAAATTGATGAAGGAAACATCGGTGGGAAGTCCCGACAGGGCTTCGTTCACATGGATCAGGTCATGCATGAAGGTCTCGTGAAAATGTCCGGAAAGAGACCAGCTTCTGATGCTCCCCCATGAATGAAGGACTGCGGTCCTCTTTTTCATGACTCTGGGTGATCCGGCAGAATGAAGATCCTTTAATGTCCTGAACTCATCGGAGATCTTCTCGATATAATCAACGAAATCAGGGAAGCCTTCAACAAGATGAAGATATCCGCCTAGTCCGATGCGGTCGATCTTAACGCGAAGGAGCGCCCTGCGGACATTTACCCAATATTCCGCAGCATCCCTTGTGGGATTTCCGCCTTCCTTGAATGTAGGAAGTCCGCCGAGTCCGACAGGAAAAAGATAAGGATGGAGTCTGAGCTCGTGGGTATCTGCCTCAACACCCGCACAGAGTCTTACTTCAAAGCCGGAAAATACGCATTTGATTATGCCGTCAAAGCCGAACTCCTTGAAGTTCTTCTTGTAAGGCTCAATGCCTACCCAGCTGTCGTCATAGAAAACATATGCTTTCTTTCCGTATTTGTGTACGATGTCGATAAGTTCTTTACCGAAGGAAATGACATTTTTATTGACGAATTCCATCCAGTCGGATTTCACTTTGTTGCCCGGAACATGGGTAACATGAAGCTTTCCGCCATTGATGAAATCCTCGGCCTTTATGCGGTAGCCGTACTGCTTCTCGAACTCATCGAGAGCAAGGTCGCTCACGGTGAAGTCGTAGGAAGCCCAGTCGGAATACTTGTTTCTGCATCTTTCGCTCTTTCCCCAGATCCATACGAAGTTATAGAACATGGATGTAAAGCGCACAACGGTGGTTGTGGGATGTGAAACACACCATTTCTCAAGCCAGTCGGAAAGGTATGCCTTTGTTTCCGGCCAAATGGGATCGATCTGCATGAGATGCTCTTTATCCCAGTTGTTTGTGGTGTGGTTGTACATGGATATCTCTTCCCATATTCTGTAAGCAAGGAAAGAGACGGTATATTTATGCCAGAGTGTGATGCCGCAAACGGTCACGGTGCCTGTCTTTTCATCGTATGACCACTTTGAGTTTTCAACGGGAAGTCCCGTTGTCCTGTCGTATACCTCCCAGTATTTCATCGCTCTTTCGGAGCTGTTCACCTTGAACTGCTCGGTGAAGAAATCCTCGAGAAGATCGACGGATACGGTGTCGGAAACCGCGGTCCTGGGCTCGGTGCAAAGAAAAGTCTGCTGGAGCTTGTCCGGGTTTTTCTTAGCCCATTCGTTATGATCACGGATTATGCATATGGTGGAATAAATGCCGTAACCCGCATTTGTGATCTCATCGGAAAGCTTTGTGCCGTCGCTGTCTCTGATAACATCGGCACCCCACTTTTCGGCAAGTTCAAGGGTTAATTTTTCGTAGCCGGCTTCTCCCGGTAATGTAAAACTGCCTTTTTGCATTTTATATTCCTTCCTTCGGACTTTTATCCGTGGTCATTGTTTTATGTGTGATCTCTATATGTCAGCTGCGATGCATAAGTCCGCGGCTCTTCGTCTTGTGACGGTGCTGTTCAGATCTTCGTTTTTGTCTATAAGCCCTACGGCAACAGCCGAATTTACATAATCGGCAGCATATTCGTGAAGAGGCTTCACCGTTTCTGTTACCTTCGGCAATGCTTTTCTTGCCTTGTAAGCGCTCATAAGGAAGCAAAGAACATCCTCCAAGGTCGCGTCGTCCTCCGGCTTAAGTTTTCCGTCCTTTACCATCTTTGCGGGGATCAGGCCGTTCTGGTAAGCTGTCTGGACTGCGCCGGCATACCATTCGTGTCCTACGATGTCATCGTAAAGATCGTTGAACACATTTGTAGGGAAGAACCTTGCGGTCTTTATGGCAAAATCAAGCATCTCGGCACGCTTTATGGGGTCACTCGGCCTGTCGATGTCCTTGAAAAGGTCATTATCCGCAGCCGGATCCTTTTTGTCCTTAAATCTTTCAGGGATCTCGGGAAGCACAGGAACAGTGTCCGTATCCCATTTTGTTTCGTTCTTTATGACAAAGCTTCCGAGTCTTGCATAAGGGTTAACGGTGGATTCATTCTTAAAGGCAAGAAGGGAATCCGCTATGAAACCTGCCATTTTATAGGCTCCGAAGTCATTTGTGTGAGTGTAGTCTTTGGGGAAATAGTACCTTTTTGCGCTCTCAAGCCCAAGGCGAACAACTTCTCCCATGCTGAAACCATGAAGATCGATCACGGGAACGTTGGATCTTGCGCCGAGCTCAATGCAGGCTTCGGCATATTCCTTAAGGAGATCGTTATATTCCCCGTCTGCCTTCCATGTATTTCTGGCAAGAGGTGTGACGATGATGGGATATGCGCCCGACTTTCCTGCCTCTTTTATGTAAGCGGCAAGTTTTTCGGTATAGCCTTCCCTTGCCTTTAAATGAGCCAGTTTCTGATCGTTATGAGCGAACTGGAACATTATGTAGTCACCGGGACGTATGTGAGCCTGAACTATGGAATAGTGGCCTTCGTTCCTGAAGGACTCTGTAGTCAGTCCGGAGTGAGCATGGTTTGAAATTGCAATCTCATCGGACATGTGAACGGAAAGCATCTGTCCCCAACCCGAATAACTCGTTCCCGGAGCGTAGGGCATGTCCGCGGACTGATCGGTAACGGTGGAATCACCGCAAATGTAAAGCGTCTGGCAATTCACCTGTCTCACGGTCATTTCGGAAAGAGTGACGTCTTCACCGAGGATCGAAACACCGATGGTCATGCGCTCATGGATGGTTGTCTTTCCTCTCGGGATTATCTCGCATACGTTGTGAACAAAGGAAACAACGTTGGGAACGTCTTTCTTTAACGTTCCTTTGAACACAAGCCTTCTCGTTGCGGCAAATACAAGTGCTTCGCCTTCACCGTAAAGTGTAAGGGTTATCCTGTAATTACCGTAGCGGGGAACTTTTGCCCTGAAATAAAGCGGTACGAGCCTACCGTCTTCTGCTGACAGGCGCTTTCTCATCTCATTCTGGTCGATGTAGCAGCCTCTGTCGTTGTCGAGGATCTTTGTGACAGTCTCCGAGCGAAGGAATGTAGGAACCGTAAAGTTATTGCAAAGGTCCGGATCGGTCAGTGTCTCGTCCTTGTACATGTTTCTCTGGGTCACAAAACCGTAGCCTTTGATCTCGCTGAAAAGGCCGTCACATGTAACAAGGCATCCGCCGTTCTTATTCTGTTTTCCAAAAACAAACCGTTCGGGGATCATTTATATTACAGCGCTCCGTCCTTAGAAATCGTTGCAGATACGAGTACCCTGTCAAAGAAAGCAAGAGCAAGTCCCTGGCCCCATCCCTGGATCCAGTCTCTTGAGATGTTTCTGTATCCGTCCCTGTCATTCATGACTGCGGTGCCGCCGGATACGTTTAACACTCTTCCGTCGGGGGATACGTTTTTAAGCATTCCCTGTATGGACTTGTTGAGATATTTTGTATGAAGGGGATTTCCGCGGGATACCATTGCGGCAGCGATGCCGGCGGATGCGGATATCTCTTCGTAAGACTCGGGATCGTCGAGGATCGTTCTCCAGAGTCCGTCTTCGGTCTGTAAGAGTTTTATTGCCGCAAGCTGCTCATTTAATGAGCCTGCGATATCCATGTATTTGGGATAGAGATAGCACTTGGGAAGGATGTTTCCTACCTGTGACATGGTAAATGCGGCCCATGCGTTTGCTCTCCCCCAATAGAAACCGGACATGTGGTTTCCGGCGATGTTGTCCCAGCCGTGATAGTAAAGGCCCGTATCGGGATCCTGAAGGTATTTTATGTGCCAGTAATACTGATTTAACGCATCTTCGATCATGTCTTCGTCTTTAAGCTCAACGCCTACGCGGAGAAGGAAGAACGCAGCCATGAAAAGAGTGTCGGCCCAGCACTGCTCCGGGAAATCGTTGTTTGCGGAAACGGTGTGCTGAAGCACATTATCGCCGAAACGAAGCGCATCGTGACGGATATAGTCGATCTTGCTCATGACGATATCCCAGTATTTCTTGTCGTCAGTAGCTTTATAAAGAGTGATGAGGCAGTGGCCCATAGCGCAGGCATTTACCGTCCACACCTTCGGAAGACCGAGGTCGATCAGTTCGTCCACTCTGTCCTTAAGAAGCTTCAGATATTCCTCGTTCTTAGTTGTTTCATATGCGTCGGCAATTCCGTAATATGCCACTCCGCACGGCCAATCCCATGTAAGATCCATTTTCATCGTACGTTTAACGATACGGTCGATAACGTCGGCGATCTCTTTTTCGTTCATCTGAAGATTCATTATGAGCCCTCCTGCGATCCAAATGTTTGATTTTTATGCCTTTGAATCCATGTAGAATTGTATTTCATCCGCAGGTTTTTTTCACATCACGCCAAAAATAATACATTGCACTTTCGACCATTTATGATAAAATATAGAAGGCATAGCAATTTCGTTTTTTGCTCCGCTATTTATGAGGTCATATCATGTCAAAGAAAAAAACATCCGTCGTAGACTACAGAAACTACTATCTTCCATATGATTTTCCGGTGCTCCTGCTTTCGGGAGATTATTGGCGTATTTCAAGCAAAAAAAGCTCCTCTCTCCATTTCCACAACTGTCTGGAGATAGGGGTCTGCCACAGTGACTCGGGATATATGGCTTTTTCAGGTTCGGAAAAGCCTTTGTTCTTCAAAGCCGGTGATGTCACCTGCATCCCCCAGAACGTTCCCCATACCACATGGTCGTCTCCCGGTACCGAAAGCCACTGGTCATACATCTTCATAAACCCCGACGAATTCATGCGTCTCGTTGTTCCCGGCTTAAAGCCCCGTACATACGACCTTCAGATATCCGGCTTCCGCGATTACAAATACATAATGAGCAGGGATGAATATCCTGAGATCTACTACCTTGCAATGGAAGCCATAAAAGAGCTGGAGCAAAAGAAAGCCCACTACCACACAAGCTCCGCAGGGCTTTTGTCATCCCTCATAGTAAAGCTCTACAGAGTACAGAGCGCCGGCGGTGAGCTTGCCATAAAGTCCGACAATCCGCCCGAAAATGCAATGGTGCTCTCTCCCGTTCTCGACTACATAGAAGCAAACTATTCCGAGAGCATCGACATAGACTATCTTGCGGAGATATGCCGCTTAAGCCCCACACACTTCAGGCGCCTCTTCCATCAGATAATGGGTACAAATCCGCTGGATTTCATTAACAGCACGAGGATCAACAAGGCCTGCAACCTTCTTCGAAGCACCGAAGACTCCATCCTCGACATTTCCGAGGCTGTGGGATTCCACTCGGTATCAAGCTTCAACAGGCATTTCAACGAAGCCATGAAAACAACCCCCAGGGATTACCGCAAGGAAACGCTGCAGTTAAAAGAAAACACGGAGAAAATGACAATAAGAGAATATAAAGGGTGGATGTACCCGGAAAAATAGTTGTCGTTCGCCGCTTTGAATGCACAGTTTTGTGCGTGCATTCAGGCGAATGACCAAAAAAAGAGCCTAACGGCTCTTTTTTTAGCGGTAGAATTTTAAAAAGTCAACAAATTCTTTCTTCGGCAAAGGCTTGGAGAAGTAATATCCCTGGATGTAGTCACAGCCCATCTCTTTAAGCTGTTCCACAACTTCTCTTGATTCAACGCCTTCGCAGGTTACTTCAAGGCCGATGCCGTGCATCATCCTTATTGTGTTTGCGATGATGCTCTTTGACCTTTCATCCTTTATGGTGTCGATGAGTGATTTATCTATCTTAACGATGTTCAGCGGCATGCGCAGGATGCGCACCATGTTTGAAAAGCCCGTGCCGTAGTCATCAAGTGAGAACGAGAAGCCCATTCTGCAGATCTTTGCCATGTTCATTGAAACTATCTCAGGGCTCATGGTACTCATTGTCTCGGTAATCTCATAGTTGACCGTTGAAGGATCGATCTTGTACCTTTTCTGGAGCCTGTCTATCTCAAGGGGAAGGTCCCTCTGAGTGCACTGCTGTATGGAAAGGTTTATCTCAACGGTATCAAGTCCGAGATTTGCGTCCTTTATCTCACTCATGAAGGAGAATACCGAATCGAGAACGAAATGACCGATGTGGTTCATAAGTCCCAGGTTTTCGGCCTCCTGAATGAATACTGCCGGAGAGATGAAGCCGAATTTCGGATCGATCAGACGGATAAGTGCCTCTGCATAGCGGAATGTGCCGGTACGGAGATCGAATATGGGCTGATAGTACATCTCGAAATTTCTGTCCTTGATGGCACGGTTAAGAATGCCGATCAGGTGGTTTCTGAGACGAAGGTCCTTGTTATGTTGGAAGTCAACTTCAGAGAGGATGTCTTTGTCTTCCCTGACGAATTCCGGGAAACGGACCGTAAAGCCCACCGCATTTTCGGTGTGCATGATGTCGGTGAGGAAGCGGATGACCGCATATTTAACGTTCATTACCGAAGCAAGGCTCTCATTATCGGTCTTCATTGCCTCAAAGCTGGATGTGAGCATGTCCATAAAAGCAGTCTCATTATATTTGTCATCGTCGAGAACGATGCAGATACAACCTACAGGACCGTAATACAGACTGTAAAGAGTCTTCTCTTTCTTTAAGAACTTTCTTATCTCACTTGCCCGTTCCCTGAGGAAAGCGTTATATCTTCCTTCACCGAATATGGAGCGTACCGAAAAAGCATTTAAATATCTGATGACTACGATCTTTAACGGATGGTTTGCTATCTCACAGCGCCTTAAGTGCTCTCTGTACGCCCACCAGCTGTACATGTCGACGTTGACATCCATCATCTCTTCGGTGCGCAGCACAAGGAGATGGTTCATAAGGATGACGAGTGAATAAGCCAGCATCTCAACAAGTATGCCTTCAACCAGTCCCTGCCAGATCACCGCAAGTATGGTCATGATGTACATGGAAACGATGACGTACCATTTAACTTTGTCAAGATAGTTATAGCATTTGAGCAGGTAATAAACGCCCACAAGAACATAGAATGCGCCCAGAAGGTAGACGATTATCATGTCCGCGCCGCGGATGTAGCCCTTCTCGAAGCTGATGGTAAACACCCTTCCGGTTATTATGTTTGAAAGGACCATCAGGGCGGAAACTATGAAGGGGCAGAATATGAGCACCCTGTGTATCTTTCGGTAAAGAGCGAACCTGATGCCGGAAACGGAGATGATGTAGAGCACATACACCACGTTCATCAAATGCCTTGAAAGGAAATACAGGTATGTCAGTATATTTGCTGTAGGAAGCCACCATGCCGCATCCACGGGATTGCGATTTAAGAGCTCGCTTGTAAGGTCAAAAATCGCCATAAAAATCGTTACAACCTGAAGCCGCAGGAAAGATCTGTTTTCCTGACCTTCGGTCATATGCTTAAAAAATGTGGAGAAAAATACTATGGCGAGTATTATGAGCGCCACAATGTCCCATGCGAACGGTGAATTCATATGCAGACTGCCCTTTTAATCAATCGAGGTGAAATACGTTCTTAAGGTCTATAGCCACGGGGCTGTTGTCGGGATTTGTCTCCATGATGTCTGCCATGAAATCCCACCATTTGCGGTTGATGGCAGTGTCGGCACCCTTAGCCCAAAGTTCTTCGTCTTCTATCTCAATGTAGCCGAACAATGTGAGTGTTTCTTTGTCGAGAAAGATCGTGTAGTTCTTTCCGCCATGCTCATGGATCATGTCCTTCATTTCGGGCCAGAGAAGGTTGTGCCTTCTTTCGTACTCCGCTTCCTGTCCCGGAAATAATTTCATTTTAAATCCCTTGATCATAAATAATCTGTCCTCCTGATATCTTTTAAGAAAAATATCGAAACATTGTTATCATAATATCATTTATCAGTCTTTATGGCAACAATATTACGCTCTCCTGAAAATTTTTTCTCCGTCGTGTCCGATAAGTTCTTTTACTTTGGAGAGGCTTTCCGGCATTTCCTCTCTTATGAAATCCATTGCAACTATGACATTTAAGCAGAACTGAGCCGTGAAGTTCGTGCTGATCCAGGGGATCTCTTTGAGCTCCGCCAGGTTTCCGGCATCCTTCACGACAGATGCTTTGAATCCGTCCTCGTCATTAAGGGTTATGATGCTCTCAAACAGCACTCTCCAGACTTCTTTCGCAAGTTCTTTGTTGTTAAGGTATTTGGCGGCATAAGCTCCCAGTCCCATTGCGAACATCGGGAATGTGAATTCACGCTTTCCGATAAGACCGTTGGTTTCCTTGCGCTGTTCATCGTAAGGAAGGAAGTATATCCGTCCGTGGTTTGCGAGCATCTTCTTCCATTCTTCGTCTTCAAGAAGATCTGCCATCTCAGCCCAGATCTCCGGAGCTCCCATGCATATCTGGAGATGGGTGCCGCCTGTTGTATTCTCACCGATATAGCGCAAATGAAGTGACACGGGATCGAATTCAAAGTCGGGGCCTGATGTGAGTTTGAGAGGCGCCTGTTTTATATCATCGGAACCGATGAGTATCTTATTTTTGTATGCCTCGTTGCCCGTTCTCTCCCACTCGGTCATCCAATTGGAGCAGAGCGACGACCAGTCGGGACCGCTTCTCGCATGGCTCTTATAGACCATCTTCTCTTTGTCGTAGAAGTCTCCGAGAGGATCTCTGTTAAGAAATGTCTCTTCGTTGTCCTTAAGCTCGTCAAAAATGTCCTCTAATCTTCTGTCGCCTGTAAGGAAATACAATACCCTGTGATGTCCCGCCATTGCGATACGGGCTTCCTTGCAGGGGCATCCCCAGTGACGGACATTATGTCTCGATCCCATTCCCTTGTATTTGCCGATGTGGTATACATCAACCTCGGAAGTATGTCTTGACAGCTTTTCAGCAAGCTTATAGACGTCCTTCCTTCCGGTCCTTATGAAATACAGCCAGAGCCAGAGTGTAGGCACAAGCTCGGTATTGTCCCATGCGTAGCCCCCCACATCATAGCGCCATACATGACGCACGTGGTCATAGGTATGCATAAAGTCGCCGTAATCGAACATGCCGTACCACTTACGCTGCTCAACTTCTTCCTCATAGAACTTAAATGCCTTATTTAACTCTCCTTCAAGGAATCTGCCGCTTTCCGTGGTCTCATCGGGAAGCGACCAATAGCCGAAAGCGCGAAGTTCGTGGTAGTACTCCGGATCTGCGATATAGAGCGCAGGATCGTTCACGTTTTCCGAGAATAAGGATATTTCCTTATCCTCAGGTATAAGATCTTCAAGAAACTTTACGGCAAGCTCATTTGTGCATGCTATTCCGTAAGGATCCGCCCCTTTATAGTCATAGCCTTCATAGCATACCTTGTTATAGCCTCTTTTGGCATAATGTCTGAAATCCATGGGTCTTGCGGAGGGGCTCCAGAGCCATACGGTGCATTCCGCTTTTGTTTCGGTAAGTCCTTTTACGGTATAGCCCGTAGGATATTTTTCCCAGAAGTCACGTACCGACAGGATAACGCTTCCCTCTTCCGAACCGAAGGCGAATCCGCCTCTTGAGCGGTTTCCTCTCACACTTTCGATGTAGCAAAGGTCTCCGGCGAGTTTCTTCTTAACGGTGAAGCTCTCGCTGTCGGTCTGGCACATGTCGTACTCATCCCAGTGAGGCGTTTCGGGGATGACCTTAGAAAGAACATCAAGTTCTTCGGGAGTTGTTCCAAGCCCTTCCCCTGCCATCTGCTTTGCCTGCATCTCAAGGGGAACCCTGGGCTTCCAGCTTATGAGTGTTATCGGTCCTTCATGAAGGAATCCGTGGTCAAGCTCCGCCTTCACATGACGGTTGTACAGTTCGCCGCAGAGAGGCTTTTCAAAGCGTATGCCGAGGCCTTTTAAAAAGTCTTTGTTCTCGTCTCCGTCATAAACAAAGGTATGGGTAACATTCAGTGATGCCAGACGGTAGTTTATCTTAAGCCTTATTACAAACTGCAGTCTTTCGTTGCCGTTCTTTGCAGCATGAGTGCCCATGCATTTAATGATGCACTGTAACGGTCCCTGCTCCTCTATTGTAACGTCCTTTATAACGCCTTCGTAATCTCTTTCTATCCTGCCGCGGCATCCGTCTGTCTCAACCGGTTCTTCCATAATGAGAACGCATTTTGCATTTTCTGCGACAGTCTTTCCCTTCATCGTAACGGATGAGAACAGATACTTCCCCTCCTTCGGAAAGCAAACGGAAAGGATTCCGTTATTTACAGTAAATGAATCTCCGGAATCCGTGATCTTTATCCCTTCGGGATCGGCCGCATCTTTATCGTTTGTCGGGTCTATCTCAAAAGACTCCCCGAG
>JAEEGL011538338.1_pt1 | contig 14508 bp, 22 predicted proteins | sample 9134231 | NCBI WGS metagenome assembly JAEEGL01 (sample SAMN16246548, study PRJNA631951) | gut metagenome | biome: gut microbiome; feature: rumen; material: fiber-attached | host: Bos | place: Iran: Karaj | collected 2018-10
AGAGTTTTATACGAGCGTATGCGAGTAAATGTATAGTACTAACTTGAACTTTTTATTACTTTACTACTCTTTTTAAAAAATAAAAAAATAAAAAAGTCAAATTTTTATAGGGGAAGAGAAAATTGGTTTAAGGGAAGGTTTGCTTTTTTGCTAAAAAATGGCATAATAATGTTTTTTGCGTAAAAACAAATTACGCAATTTTACGCAAGGTTACGCAATAGTGCTGAATCACCCCTGTTATTTTAAAAATTACGCAAAATTACTCTAAGGTGCTTCCGGTCATTTTGACTTTATGCTTTCTCCACCCCTGTTACAGATATTTACAATAAATAAAAAATATGTTATAAGAGTTGACTTTCATGTCGCAAAATTTGACAAAAATGCGTTTTGATGATTGACAAATCCAGCTTTTATGTTGTCAAGGGGTAAAATAAAAAATCCACCTCTGGGGGCTAAAGCCCCACCACTGTTTGACAAACAATACCATTTGATATTATAAAAAAGAAAAAAGAGTAATTTGCGTAAGTTTTGCGTAATTTAAAATTACTCTTTTTTTTGGGGTAAAATATGTTATAATATGTAAAATTTAACAGAGGGGGAACAGGGGTGAGTGGATGAGAGCGAGTGCGTAAAAAAGCGTAAAAACAAGTTACGCAATTTAATACAAATCCTGTGGAAAAGTGGCGATTTTCCTTGACTTTTTTTACACAATATTACATAACTAACAGGGGTAGGCGCTTATTCGGAGAAGGGCCAATATGTTTTCCGACGTAACAGGGGTGAGAGGGCGGATTTTGGGTGGCCGCCACAGGGGTGGCGGGGAGACGTATTTTGCGTTTTATGTGACATTACGTGTTTTTAGTGGTGTGTGGTATAATATAAGTAATGCCTGGTCAGAGCTGAAAAAGGTGTTTGCGGTTGCCAATCCGTCAGCAGGGCAGGTCAACTCCCCTTCCGGAATGTGACAGAGTGGCTTAATGTTGAGGGACAGCACTATCCCAAGAATGCTACATGGTGTTAGGTAGCGTCCGTGGGCTCGAATCCCACCATTCCAAAGAGGGGAGTTTGTTGTGTGTTGACTTATATTATATGGCTTGCTATAATTAGAGCACAGCTGAGAGGCTAGGGAACCGTAGCAAGCTCAGAGTCAGTACTGGCTGGTTAATCCCGTTAAGCCTCGGCCACCGCCACCACTGGACTTTTAAGTCGGGTTAAGTGCGGTGGTATTTTTGTTGTAAATTCTACAATGCTAAAAGTATTTACATAACAAGTATAGTGTGGTATATTAAAACTACGATTAACAACGAAAGGAGATTAAATGGACGAGATGTCTTGGCGAGCCAAGCTCGCAAAATCAAATATCAACATATTACAACTGACACTACTTAATACCCCAGATGGGGTGGTGTATAGGTGGGGGTTTGAATTTACCTATCACCCAAAGCCAGGAACCTTTAAATGGTGCAAGACTTTCGTGGATGTGAATGAGTCTGATTCCGAGAAAGCTGGCGAGGCTATATTAAATATGGCACTCGATTTAAGAAAAGAGTTGGAGGCCTAAGATGGGACAAGGCAAGGAGGTAGTGCCGTTTGACCCACAGGACAATGCAACTATTGGATTAGCATTTGGAGCTATAGAGAAAGATAAAAGTATACCTAGAGAAGTTCTTCAAAAGCTCCGTGGCGTGCTAGAGGCTGAGATGACCGGAGATGGGGACGGCGTAGTAATTAAGAGTGGTAGCGCAAAACAAGTGCAACACGCAGTGATGGGACAAGCACTTAGTCAGTATGATGTGGTGGCAGTCAAGGGGGTAGATAGGTACTATAAGAGGGCGGTAGACCCAAAGACCCAGGAGCCCCTAGAGGATATATACCAGCCGACTGATAAAGAGGAGCTAACGAACATAATTACGAGAAATTATGAGCAGGTAACAGGGACGGTTGACGGTGCAGCTATTGATAAAATCTGGAATAGTGTTGACAAAAAAATCCGTAAGGATAATACTATAGATAAGGTGGATAACACGATTATACAATTATTACCAGATAACTTTTGGAACACCGAGAACGGGGATGTCACTGATACTATCCCTAATGGATATCGGTGCTTTAGGAGACTCTTCGACACACCTAAAGAAACTAAGCATATTGTGAAATATGAGGACGGGGCGTTTGAGGGGAAAGGTCCATTGCTTAGAGAGTATATAAGGGAGACCTTCCAAGAACTCTCAGAGAATGACGGAGACCTCGATGAGGATACCGACTTTACATTTATACAGACTGTAGCGTGTGGAGACCACGAGAGATATATGGACATAATCCGTATGTTTGCGACATTCTTTATGAAGAACAAACCTCTCGGCACATATATCTTAGAGGGGAACGGACGTAACGGTAAGTCTGGCGTAATCGGTCTTATCCATACTCTTATGGGTTCTCGCAATACATCTAAGCTACAGCTAGCCGAGCTAGGCAACTGGCACAAGAACCACTGCTTGATTAACACTTTAGTAAATGCTCCTGACGAGGAGAAGCCTGGTACACTTGAGGACACGGACTTATTCCGTGTTATTGCTGACCATGGCGACATTGAGCTAGATGTAATGCACGGGCAGAAGCCGATTGAGATTTCCTGCGACTTCCAGTGTGTGTCTGCATCGAATCACTTACCGAACTGGGAGGGAAACGATGCTGAAGCCTGTATCCGCCGTGCGAGGATTATCCCATTCATGGCTGACCTATCAGGGAACGATAACAAGAACGTGAGCTTTGAGAAAGAGACCTATACCCCTGAGAGAATCTTACATTTTCTAGGCGTGGTGCTTGGGGTAGCGAAATATTATATGACCCGTGACTTCCCTGTAAGTAAGAGCACAGAGGTGATGAAAGAGATTCTCCAAGAGAACATGGTGTCTTACCGTATCTTCTATACGAGTTTCGTGAGCTTCTTCGGTAAGTACCACAAGCTCCGTGATGTGTATGATGATTACTCTCTCTGGTGCAAAGACCGTGGGTACAAGATTAACAAATATGATGAGTTTAAAGAGGCATTTAACGACTCTCGTGGAAAGAAGACTAAGCATACTGACGGTAAGGTAATGCTAGACAATGTATATCGAGTCAGCGCTTCTCATAATTGCTTCTATAAAGAATGGGCATGTCCAGAGACTCCACAGTATGGTACCATAGCACAGATGCACGAATCTGGTATTAGCATAGTGACGGTACTTGAAGAGCTCAGGTCTAGAGAATTAAGTGAAGGGTTGGGTGCGTAATGGTGGACCTAGCAGATAGAGTTATACAAGCTAACGAGGAGAACGAGAAAAGGGATGCCGACAACAGCCCTAAACTAGATGATATCGGGTTTCCTCTACCAAAGCCAGATACTGAACACGCTTGGTGTGAATATCTCACAGCCCGTATCTTATATCTTAATAATCGGATGTACAAGCACCAAGGGTTGTTATGGATACACGATGAGCTAGTTAAAGAGAACAAGAATACATACTATCGCCTAGCTAAGTATCCTAAACAGATTAGCGACCCAGAGTGTCAGTATGTGTTTAGAAGATTAAAAGAGCTGGTGCCAGAATTAGATACGGACGTAATTGCGGTATTGCCAGACTGGACATTTAACATGAGAACAGGTGAATTTAAAAACGAAAAGGTGTGGACTACTACGCCATGGGAAGGAGAAGCATGAGAATCAGATTTGAACTTGAAACTAGTAAAGGTACGAAATTCGGTGTAGTTGATGTATTGACACCTCTTAGTGATGCATGGGTACACGTAGTTGAATTAAGATATATTGACAATGAAGGAAAACCAAAGACATTATACGGGTCATACCCTGACTATAATAAAGAGGATGACTATGATAAATTGTCAGAAATATTCTCTGAGGTCTTTGGAGACGAAATAGAAAAAGCCTTGGAGGAAGAACAATGAAATTTCAGAAGTTATGGGACGATGCACTAGACACCTATGTGTATACTCCAATAGAAGAAAACGAATTCTTCGAAGATGATGACTACATTGAAATCAATCCTAGCAGACGACGCCCACAGAATCCTTTAGTAGACGGGTGGATTTGTCCATACTGTGGAAAACGAGTATATAGTATGGAAGTCCATCCATGTAACCAACCGTGGTGTGGAGGTGGACATGCCTAAAGAAAGTGATTTTCAAAAGAAGATAGTTAAATGGCTTCGCTCACAAAAATGCTTTGTTTGGAAGATGCAGCAAAACGCTACCACGCAAGCAGGAGTTAGCGATTTGTTCTTCTGCAAGGAAGGCTTCTATGGTTTTATAGAAGTGAAGAAGAGCAAGACCGCTAAACGCCAACCAGGTCAAGAGGCCTTCGTAAATAAAATGAATGAGTGGAGCTGGGCTAAAGTGGTATGGCCAGATATATGGCCGGAAGTTCAAGAAGAACTTGGGGAGATGTTGAAATGAGACGTATTCTTACATGCAGTTGCCATAATATGGATACAAAGGCGAAAAGTTCTTTCGCACTTCTCTTCCCAGAGGATGATGTGCCAGATATTATTAGAGGGCGTGACCGCATCTATAAGTGGGGCAAGGAGCTCCAAAATGAGCATATTATCGCTATATCTAAACTGTCTGGAAAATATGCCTATTATATCGAGTTAGAAGACGGCAAGATAATAAAAGAATACGATTTAATAAGAGGGAGCAGAATCGCATGAGTATACTTATAATCGTTTTGGTAATATGGTGGGTGGTACTAATGGGTGTATCTTTAGCCATCATATACTTAGACATAAAAGACTTTTTGGAAGCTAAAAAGAAGGGCAAGAAATGAAGTTACTAAAAAGATTAGAGCCTTACCTATGGGTTGTAGGCGTAGCAATCGCAATAGCAATATGGGTCGCAGTATGGCAATAGCAGTAGTAACGTGTCACTGTGGGAGTACCGAACAGGTAGCGAGAGGCTTCTTGGAGAGGAATGGATATCCTGAATGGATGTCTATTAAAGTCCATAAAGGCAAGGAAGAATCTCGCAGAGTAGCCCAATCATTAACTGGGTACCCAGAGGCTCAGATGTTGGACAACTATTTACAGAATGTGTCTAAATGGGTCGTTATCATCGGGTGGAACGAGAACGGTTGTCGTTGGACTGACTTGACTCATAATGCGGCAAAGGCTGCTGTTGAAGGCCAGCTTATAATTGAAACATTTGCATAGTTGCATTTTATGCATTAGTATTGTAAAATTAAATTAACTAATATGAAAGGAGACATATGTCACCAACTTTACCTCCAGGCTTCATTAGTATAGATGATGCAGTGGAATTGATTAAATCAGATACCAGAGAGAACCCAGTGGTAGATATGGACTACTTGGCTGCTCATAAGGTATGGCTAGACCGTAACGGTCCAGCTCACAACTTCCGTATTCCTAAGATTCGGATGCTTAAACCAGAAGAAGTCTACAAGACCAAAAGAGGTAAGATTGTAGACTATGAACATACTGGAGATGTGTATGTTCAGATTAACACCGCCTTTGAAAATGAGCTTTTGAAGAAAACTATTATGGACAAGTACAAAGAGCTTGTCGGACATGAATATAAAGAGCTAGTTACTCGTGGTATGTCTACTGTGGCAGACGATGCCGAAGGTAGAAATGCCGTTACTCCTAGAGCGAGAAAAACTACGATGGCACAAGAAGGCCAGTCTATTGGCTCTGGCGAAGTTGTGTCTACCAACGGTCAAGGATTGGAGGTATAAATGGACCCAAGACATCCAGAGTTAGCCATCTCTCGTATGAGAGAACTAATGGCTCAATACGACCGTGTTGAAAGTGATATGAAAAAAGCTACGGCTTCTCCTCAATTAGCTCAGCTAGAGAGAGAAGGGTCGCTTGTAATTCAGGAGCTTTGCTTGGTAGCTCCTCGTCTTCACGAGGCCATGATGCAAACCTCTCATCAGAGAAGGTATGATTTGGCGCATGGGGTCGTGGAAGAACGGCGTTTCGATGCACTTGCTGAAATTGCTAAACAGACTGAGAATATAAGCGAGCAAGTTTCAGAGATAGTCGATACTATTACTGAAGAAGTTGAAAAAACTGTAAAAAAGAAACCTACGAAGAAGAAAACCACCAAGAAGGCTAAGAAATAATGGAAGCAGAAATTATATCTGGTAATCCTAGGCCTAGCATCAAGGATTTGAACGAGAAGGCCATTAAGACCTTATATGATTTACTTGATACTCTCGCTCCAGAAGAAAAGAGCAACCCTGCGATGGTGACAGCAGTAACTGATGCCATCGCTAAGCTTAACACCTCTCTCAAGAGTTCGGATATTCTCCCAAAGGAAGAAACCAAAGAGGAGAGAGATGCTAGGCTCGCAGGAGAAGCAATAAAGGAGGCGTTGATATTATGATAGATTTTCCAGTAAGCGCAGACGAACTAATCTCAGCTATCTGTAGCTGGGGCTCTGACCATGGAATCGATAACCCAGATAAACAGACGATAAAACTTATGGAGGAAGTTGGCGAGTTAGCTAACGAAATCTCCCGCAGCCGATACGATACTCCGGAGGTAAGAGACGCTATTGGTGATATAGGTGTGGTACTTATTATCTTGTCTGATATTCTAGGTTATGATTTTATAGACCAGTGCTTGTTGCCTGCTTATAAGGTGATAGAAAAAAGGACTGGTCACACTGAGAACGGTTCATTTATCAAGACTGGAGACTAGATGGCGGTCAAGGTAGAGAACGAATACCAAGGCGCAGACACATTAACTCCCGACCAAATACGGAAGGCTTTGTCTGGTGACTATGAGGGATTCAAATACTACTTTGAAAACTGTCTCCTTCTCCAAGACCGTGACACTCGGCAATACGTCCACGCTAAGTTGAATGCTGGCCAACAGATAATGGCTAAAACAATTATGCGTCTGGTAGATAAAAATACTAGGGCTACTAGCCATAAAGAGATTATTTTTATAGGCCCTCGGCAATTCGGGAAGTCTACTCTTCTCACAGCTATTTCTAACTATATCATTGCTTATGTCCCTGGGTTCGAGAACCTTAACCTTGTGACTACTATGCACCAGGCTACTGCGGCGACTAAGTTCTTTAAACAGAAGTTGGAGCCAATTATTACAAATGTCCCCCCTGCCATATTCCCTACTATCGAGAGAGATACGTTAGGGACGTCCACTCTTCTCAAGTATACCGATATTAAGGGAATACGTAGGGGTGGATATTATGAGATTACGTCGGCTGGGTCTAACTCAGTACGGTCTGGTACTGTAAGCGTTTGGCTTGCTGATGAGCCTTCCGAGTACCGCAATCCAGAGGCAGTAGAAGATTCTGTGTCTGGCGCAATTTCGTCTTATGGTTGGAGCCTTACAGCTTATATAGGTACATTCTCGGATAGACTTTCCAACTACTTCTTAAACAAGATTAAACTAGCCATAGACAATCCAGACGATATCGAGCTGGTATTTATTCCATGGTTCTTAGTGTATGGGAGAGAAGGAGATGGCCTTGGCTTTACCGAAGATAAAATGACAGACTATGACAGAGAGGTCATTATCCCAGAGATGCAGAAGTGGGGCATACCGAGAGAAGAGTGGTTTGATAAACTAGGCTGGTATCATACACGTGCTCTCCGTACTAGCAAGATGCGATACGAATTTCCGAGTAGCATTGACGATATTATAAACATGACATCTGATAGAATGGTCTTTCAAAAAGAGTCGCTTGATGCACAAGAGGAAAATATCATACTTGGCAAGAAATATAGAATGGTAACTGACAATGCTACGGGGAAAGTGGAAGCCCAAGAGACAGACATATCCCCGTTCACTATATTTAAGGAACCTATCTATGGGCACCAGTATCGTATTGTTATAGACCCAATTACGGCACAAAGTGAAGATACAGACTATTTCACATTTCATGTGATGGACTTAGCTAATAATGAGCAAGTAGCTGTATTTAGAGAAAAAGGGCTTCAAGATGAGGACTATGCTGATTGGGCCGTGTCAGTTGGTACGATATATAACAAGGCACAGCTCTGTCCTGAGGTGAACGTTGCAAATGGCTTTATCGTAGCAGTAAACGCTAGAAGGTATTTCCGATGGTATTACCAAAATAAGAAGAATCAGGCAGATAAAATTCCGGGGCTTAGAACAACCGTCTCTAGCAAAGAATTGTTTATAGACAAGCTGTCAGCGATGCTAGACCGTGGTAGTATCATTGTTCATGACGAGGAGACGTTAAATGAATTGCGTAATTTCGTAAAGATAACTAGGAGTAGGTCTGATGGCACTAAGTATATCCGTATGGCAGCGAAGGGGAAGGAACACGATGATTTAGTCGCTTCTCTGTGGATATATGCAGGTACATTAGACTCACGTCAAATTGAAGGCAGGAGACATACTGGCTTCGCCATAATTTAATAGAAAGGAGGCATATGCCTGTAAGAAGAGTAAAAGGTGGGTATCGTTACGGAACCACTGGGAAAGTATATAAAAGTAAAGTTAAGGCAGTCAAGCAAGGTATTGCGATAAGAGCCAGCCAAGCTAGAAGAGGAAAGAGGACAAAATGAGTAAAGTAAATATAGTAGCAGAAATGTTAAACTCTCACAGTGATGAAGAGATAGTTGAGCATCTATATAGGCTGATTGTAGATGTGGATAAGAACTACGTAGTGGCATTGAAAGCTAATTGTCCAGAAGCTGTATGGAGCAATCTAGGCGATGTCCAACAAATAAAGTCTATTTTAGGAGCTATGTACAAGAGAAATCAGAATAGACTTGCACAAACGGAAGCTTAATGATATACTGAAAATATTAACATAATATGAAAGGAAACTTCATGGAAAATGCTCCAGAAGCCGCCGCTGAAGCTCCGAAAGCTCCAGAGACGGAAGCAACACCAACCACTAACCCAGAGCCAGCACAGGCTCCAGATATGCACGGTTTCTCTAGCGATGAACTAGCTGAAATGCGCAAGTTCTACGATGCTAACGGCGGTTTTGAAAAAGTAAAATCCCGTATCAGCAATCCACAACCTGCACAGCCACAACCGGAAGCGCAACCTGCAAATGAACCCACCTCACACACACAGGCTCCAGCAGAGCCACAATTCAAAACTCCAGAAGGGGCAATTACTGCGCAAGAGTTTCTTGCTAAGCAGTATTTCCAATCACTCGCCGGGGAAGAAAAATATCAAGCCATTTCTAAAGGTATCGCTAGTGGTGACTACCTAAAAGAAATGAAAGCTTTCGGGATTGATGCCCTCAACCCAGATGGTTCTATCAATGACCAGAAGGTTAGAATGTATCTTGACCTTAAAGCCCAGACTGTACCTGCAAAGGGGACTGGGACTGAGCCTGATGCTTCAGCAGCTCCTACTGTAGAGTACTATCAGGTGCAAGGCGACAAAATCACCCAGATGGACGACGCTTATAAAATTCTACAACAAGACATGCAACTTCAAGCTGCTGGACAGGGGAGACATCCTCTCATCGCCCAGGCGGAAGAGTTTATTAAGACTGGTGGAAAACCAGCTGAAAAACCTGCAGAAAAATAAAATCTGTGGTATAATAGGTACATCCTCTTTTGTAGGATAGTTGTTATAAATATCCCCATTGCGAGATGGGGGTATTTTCTTTTTCGTTGCAAAATCAGTTATAATAAGAATATGGAACAAGATTATGATACTAACACCTGGGAACAGCCCTGCCCAGTCGTAGACTGTAGAAAGAAGGCTAAGTGTGAGTGTGGTCTCGAATTTATTGAGATTCCATCTGTCTTAGGTGATGATTCAGACGAGAGCTCTGTCACTCCTGAAAATGGAAAATATTGTAATGCTATCGTGAAGTATGCAGCAAATGGGCATATTTATATTTATAGCAAAGAGGGGATTCCTACTGAAGTTGAGAATGGGAATATCTCTACGATTTTAGAAGAGCTCCAACAAGAGATTATTGGGTTGACCAATGGGAAGCAGAATAAACTAACTGCTGGCGATAATATCACTATAGATAACAATGTAATCTCAGCCGACTCTGGTTCCAAAACGATATTCTATGTTAATACTTCGGAAACCGGTGTCACTCGTCACATCTATAGTAACGAAGCTTGTACTATAGCAGCTACAGCTCAGGAATTAAGTGATGCTTCTCAGAATGGCTTAGTAACCATCAGGAGCTTCAATATCAATACTCCTACCCAGTTTAATGAGGTAACATTGTTAAATGTCTGGCAATCACCAAACGAGGATGATTATCAGTTCGTCTTTGCTGGTGACGGGGGGTCCTATACCTACGGAGTCGATACGCTCGCTGACAATACTTTCTATTATCATGCTGCTAGTTATCTATTTGGTAACAGAGTACAAACGACTGGTAGTTCAACCACTGACCTTATGAGCCAGAAAGCCACTACCGATGCTATCAATGCCATGGCTGTAGTTAAAAATACTGCGCCTACTACTTCTACCGTTGGCGTTCTAGGACAGCTTTATACTGACACCACTGACATGCATACATATCAATGTACTTCTATCTCAGGTAATACTTACGTATGGACGCAAAGGTGGTAATATGCCTCTTAAAAGTAAGCCAATCTACATCATAAGACCAAATGAAGAGATGTGCTGCGGAGACGGCTTCGTCCCGTATTATTATGAAGAGGAGCTAAAAGATGCTAATTCCTAGGATTATGCCAGGACAGATAAAGAATGAGCCAGACCAAGTTACGGCGATACTTAACCAGTTAATCGACGCCGTGAATGAATTGCAAAGAAAAAAATAGTGTGCTATACTAGGTATAGCTACTTGTTCTAACGAGCTGTAGGGCCCTTTATCTGGATTAGGTGCGGTTGTTTATTGGTTTTTCCATATAAATTTCTTTAAAGATATCTCTCGAAGATTTTTACTTATTTAGATATACCAAGTCCAGCCAATAGACCATCAGGTTTAGTGTCTCAATAGGCATAATATATCCCCTTATTCCTGGTGGTTTTTTGGTGTAAAATTTCCAAAAACGTAAGAGTAGTGTATAATAAAAAGTATGGATAATGCTAACTTACTGCCAGAGAATGAGTATCGTGAAGAAGATGGTCGTCGGTATATAAACCCAAATCTTCCTGTCACAGAGACCGAAGACTTTATTACCAAGTTTCGTGATACCCAGCGTGGCAATACTCAAGAAATTTCTTCTCAAACAGAGATGCTCGGTACAGATATTCCATCTGCAGAAGGTGGACTAATCGGTGCTGGTTCATATTGGACTTCAAGATATCAAACTCCACAGACTAACGCAGTAGTGCAGAACCTAAGGACTGCGGCTCAAGCTTCAGCACTAAATGAGGCCTTACAGAATGAACAGGCTATGTGGAAAAAGAAATATGACGATGCTTATAAGAACTATCAAAAGAGACAACATGACGCCGCTAAGAGAGCGAGTCTAGGTGGTGGTAGTAGTAGTGGGCGTCCTCTTGTAAACGGTGGCACAGAAGAAGAAGATAATACATTTATTGGTACTTCATATACCCCTGGGGTAGCTGGTGGGTATACCGTTGCTAGTATAGATACTGAAAACGGAGGCAAAGTACTGGGCTACACTGGTGTACCATATGGTGAAGAAGGTAAGACCAACTATCATTACGGAGCTGGTGGAACGGCTGGAACATATGACTATAATCCAATGTCCGTAGTGCCATTGACGGGAGGGAGGATTTATAGAGACGCCCTCAACCACTACTATGAGAAAGATAGTTCTGGCCAATATAGATATCTTGGGAGTATGTAAATGGACAATGAAAAATCTTTTCAAGAAGCAATAAATAATGCTACCGTCTTTGAAATTAGAGATAAATCTGGTAATGTAGAAAAAATCACTGGCGCTCAAGCCGCGCAGCAGGGTATGTTTGGCAAAATGAACGCTACTGGCGATACTCCTATATACAGGACAAGGGAAGGAGATTGGTCGTTTAATGCTTATGACTCCGATATGTCTATCTCTTTAAATGACAAGACTGGTAACATCAAAATTACAGCTCCTAAAGCTATTACATCCACAGAAGAATTCAAGACTACTTTCAACCCAGAATTCTTAAACAATCTATCTCAAAGTTATAAGTTAAACAAAGATTATAAGGTGACCATCACGGACAGGAATGCCGATGGTAAAGAGGAAGAAAAAGAGGTATCCATCCCTGAATATGTTGAGAAGCTCAACGAAAGCTTACGAATTTATGCGGATAACTTAAAAATAGCAAATGAGAGCAGGGAATCATACGTCTCTCAATATGGTGAGAAAGCTCGTAATCTGTCAGATGCGCAGATAGCCATGACAATGCCAAACAGCAAAGCGACTTATATCCCAAGCATGTTACTTAATGCGAGCTATTTTGGCGATGACAATACAAAGAAGAATCCATTTGCTCAGTTAGCTGATATCCTTGGTGATAATGGGGAGATATCTTTAGAAAAACTTAAAAAGGTGTATAATCGTTCTAACTTTGGTCGCTCAGAGATGGCTGGGATGTTAGCTATGATAGATGGTGCGCTAAAAGGCAGCGAGTGGGCTGCAGATGATTATTATACCGACGAAAAAGGGAACAAAATTTACAATCCTAACTCCGCTAACGAAGCCGCCAAACTCTTGGCATTTAGAAATTTTATTTTATCTAACGACCCAGAAGCAGAATGGTGGCAACAAGCTGGCGACGCTATTGAATCGTTTGGCACTAACGCAGTATATGGTTTCGATAGGGTATTCCTTAATATCGGCAATATAGCGCAATCTATAGTTACTCTAGGAAACGGACATGAAATCCAAAATACTATCAAAGACTTAGATAAGGCCATGGGGCAATGGAACGAACAAGGAGCTCTAGTGAACGATGCTACCCAGACTCTAGCTGCAGTGGGTATGCTGGGTGGTACGCTGGCGGGCTCTATCGTATCCGCAAAAGCTTTCAGCGGTATTCTCGATGCACTATCTGGAGGAGCAGCTGCGGCTGCAGCGGCTACTGATGTCGGGAATGTAGCTCAAGCTACCACAGAAATGGCTACATTAGCTAATATGTTAGGAGAAGCTGAAATAGCAGCCAAGTTTATTCAGTTTGCTCCAACTATAAATATTGGTGCTAGATTCCTAGTTGGGGCTATGAATACAGCCAGTAGAGTAGCACTAGCTACTAATATGGCTATTACTGGGACGAGAGCAGTAGCAAATGCGAATGTTGTAACTAAATTCTTATTTGATACAATGCACGATGCTTTGTTATACGATTCTACTACTCTAAGGGATACATTGGAAGCATCTGACCAAGAGACTCGAGACTATTGGTTATCTCAACTAGCTGATAACTCCAAATGGTGGATTGGCATGGGTGCGGCCAAGACACTTGTAAAATTTGCTGGAAAAACTACACTCGGTAAGGCAGCAGATGCTATTGTAACGCCGTTGGTGAATAAATTAGCTGCTAACATGGGGGAAAAGAAGCAAGCTTTTAAAGACTATCTCTCTGGCGGCAGTGTTATTAAAAAATTGAACGCTAAGCTCGAAGATGCTATTAAAAAAGGCAATACCAGGACAGCCAATCGTCTCAAAAAACAAATTGCTCAAGAAGAATGGAATACTCTCACTAGAGCGGCTAGAAAAGCCCTTGGCAATGCTGATTTAGATTGGGACGGAATTAAACTCACCGAAGAATCTCTCAAAAAGTTTAATGCATTAAAAACCAGAGTGAAAGCTCTTGAGAATGGTATTGATGCCTATAATAGAAATATCTCATACAAACGGCAAGAGATGGTCGGAGCTACTTATGACCCCTCTACTGGCAAAATGGGATATATTAACCCAACGCTAGCTGGTGCTAATATCAAGGCCACCGACTTCTACATGAAACTTAGTGATTTGGGTAAAAAATATAATCTTCCTATAGCTGATGGAAGCTTAATTAGCCAGGACATGGTTGATTATATGATGGGCAGATATTATGAAGGTTTGGCTAGCAGTTTTACTTTAGGCGGGTCTGCTAACGCTGCCGCAGCACAGAATGCTCTAGAAATTATTAGAGACGATTTGAATGTACTGCGCGACAGACTCCCAACTGAGGTTACTGCATTTATCGACAGCGGTATTAGTGGAAAAGTCTATCAAACTTGGTATTTGAATCAAAACGAATACGGCATCTCTAAGGGGCTGTTGGATAAAGAAAAAATCGAGAGCTACGATAGCAACCCAATATGGCAAGAGAATGGCTATATACCTATCGTTGTTCAACATGAAGTCAACGGACATTGGGTTGAGAATACTGGTAGAGTAGATGCAGTCATTGAACAAGATTTCAATTCATTAACATTTAACGTTAAGCCAGGCCAACACTATGCGGACCCAGAGCTTGTGCGTCAATCTAGACTTTCCAATATGGCTCGCGCTGAGGTAAACTCGCAAATGTTTAAGGCCTACGCCGGGTACGGTAGCAATGCTTCGAATACGAAATTAGTATCTGGAGG
>JAEEGL012763702.1_pt1 | contig 14508 bp, 17 predicted proteins | sample 9134231 | NCBI WGS metagenome assembly JAEEGL01 (sample SAMN16246548, study PRJNA631951) | gut metagenome | biome: gut microbiome; feature: rumen; material: fiber-attached | host: Bos | place: Iran: Karaj | collected 2018-10
CCCTGGCCTTCGCGCCCATCGTGGACGACTGCGACGCCATCCTGCAGGCCTGGTACGGCGGCGAGGGCGGTGCCCAGGCCGTGGGTGAAGTCCTGAACGGCGACTGCAACCCTTCCGGCAAGCTCCCCGTCACCTTCTACGCCTCCACCGACCAGCTGCCCGACTTCCTCGCCTACAACATGGAAGGCCGCACCTACCGCTACTTCCACGGCAAGCCGCAGTATCCTTTCGGCTTCGGTCTCAGCTACACCACCTTCGACTATGGCAAGGGCAAGCTCTCCAAGTCTTCCGTCAAGGCAGGCAAGGGCGTGAAAGTCACCGTCCCCGTGAAGAACACCGGTAACCGCGCAGGCGTCGAGGTCGTCCAGGACTATGTCAAGGCCCTCGACAATCCCGATGCGCCAATCAAGGCCCTGAAGGGCTTCCAGCGCGTATCCATCGACCCGGGCAAGACCGCCAGCGTCACCATCGACATCGCCCCGGACGCCTTCGCCTACTATGACGGCAACGACGGCGTCGCCATCAAATCCGGCAAGTACCAGATCCTCTACGGATCCTCTTCTGCCGATGAGGACCTGAAGGCGCTCGACTTCGAGGTGAAGTAAGGGGTCTATACCTATGTGAATTGCCCGTAGGTCCATTTCCTGGACCTACGGGCTTGTTTTTCCCCGTTTTTTGCGCCCGTCGGTCCCGCCAACGGACCTACGGAACTGTTGGCTGCGCCCGGTGGTGTCGGAACTGGGACACCGGGAGCGAAAAGTGGGGGTATATACATCCGGTGGTGTCGATGATGGGACACCGGAGACACAGGGATAGGGAATTCCGCCGGAAAAACCGTACCTTTGTTCCATGACCACAAAACCTTTCAAAGCCATCCCTTCCTTCTCGTATGCCGGGAAGGGGTTCGTGTCCTACCGGGACGGAGTCGTTACCATCGCCACCACCGACCAGACGGAGAACCGCTCCGTCGCGTTCAGCGTGATGGACGGGGCCGTGGAGGTCGCCACGCGGAACGTCCGCGAGGAGCGCCTGAAGGCGACCGAGCGGGATGAGGCCGATGCGCTGCAGGATTTTGCCGATTCCTTCGTGGAGGCGCAGCGGCGCATCATTCCCCGTCGACAGACGCTGTCGGAGGGGGACCGGGTAACCATCACTGGCATCCATGAGAATGAGGACGGCGAGCTCTGGTGCAAGGTGGTCGGGGGCGATGAGGAGGAGATGCTACTCTTCGACGACGAACTGGTTGCGGGCACCTATGTCAAGGACCTTTACGCCTATCTGTATGAGAATGACTTCATTGCGGGCGCCCGCGTGGAGTCCGACGCCGACGGGCTCGGCATCTCGATCCGCGAAGCTTATCTGGCATTCGCCATCCAGACCGCGCAGATCGCCAGCCGGAACAAGCATTTCTTCAAGGGCAGGGTCGAGTTTGTCGATGAAAAGATGCAGCGCATCTTCTGGATGGCCGCCGGCGGCTTCTTCGGGATTTCCCGGATGCGGGAGGGCCTGACGCGAGGCGACGAGGCGGTCCTGTATGTGGTCAACGTCCAGTTCCGCGACAAGGATGTCTATATCAATGTCGATATGGACGATGCCGGTGGTATGGGCAGGTCGTTCCAGGCTTTCGACGAAGAGAAGCTTCTGGAAGACTTCATCCTGGACGCCGCGCCTGCCGAAAACGCATCGGCCTCGGACGATGCGGAGAATGTCAAGCGGCTGGCCCGGAGGCTGGGAATGGAGCAGCCCATCGGCGCGCTGGAGAAGTACCGCACGCTCCTGGCCGCCCGCTTCCTGGCGGAAGCGGCGCAGGACCAGGAGCTGGTCGCGGAATTCTCCGCCCGCGCCGACATCCTCTACCGGAAGCTCCTCTATGCGCAGGGGAAGCCCGTCCGCGCCCTGGACGGCGCCCCGGCGGAGGTCGAGTGCCTGTACCCGGCGGCGGATCCGGAGGCGTTCCTGGGCGCGGGCGGCATCGCCGCCCGGATCGCCCGGCTCCTGACGGCGGCGAAAGTCGCCGCCGACGAGCCGGACATCATCCCCGTCAAGCCCGACGCCGTCCGCCGGCGCGTCTGCGCCCTGCTGGGCGTCGAGGACGCCTTCCGGCCGTCCGGCGCCCGTGTCACGGGCAAGTACGGCCGCGGCGAAGGCAACGACGTGGAGTTCAAGTCGTCGTACGTGATGCGGAACGACGGCCGCGGCCCGGACCTGGACTACCAGGGCCGCGGCCAGGTGTTCGAAGCCGCGTGCGGCTTCCTGAACGCGAACGGCGGCGTCGTATTCCTGGGCGTGAACGATTCGGGCGACCCGGTCACCACGGAAGGTCGCGGTCTGGCCGGCGACATGGCGTGGTTCACCAAGAATGCCGATGCCGTGTTGCGGCGCGCCCAGCGGCTGCTGAGGCATCCCGTTTCCATCCCCGAAACCATCGACAAATACGTCCTCTTCCTCCAGCAGGAAAAGAAGATCTATTTCAAGGAAACCCTCCAGGACAACATCACCATCGAGCCCACGGAGGACGCGGACGCCATCCGCATCTCCGTGAAGCCGTCGGAATACGAGATCGCCTACCTGTACACGGACTGCACACGGACGGAAGGAACCGCCTACTTCCGCGACGGAAACCAGACCCTGCCCATGTCGGAAGAAGCGAAACGGCGCCGCCTGATGTCGCTCAAGCGCGTGGACAAGGACATCGCGCACCTGGTCCGTCTGCAGGAAGCCATCGACAGGAAGCACAAGGTCATCCTCCGGGGCTACGCCAGCGGCAACAGCGGCGAGGTCCGCAACCGTCTTATCGTCCCGATCAACCTCTTCTACGACGACCAGAAAGTCTGGTGTCTCGACCTGGAGGACAAGAACTTCAAGCAGTTCAACCTGTCCCGCATCGGCGAGGTGGACACCGACGTCCCCGATCCGGTATACAGCCACGACTTCCAACCCTGCCAGGCCGACGTCTTCTCCTGGGTGGACCACGACCACGACTACCACATCCGCCTTCGGCTGGAAGTCCGCGCCTACAACTATCTCGTCGAGACTTTCGCCGGCGCCCGCAAGCTCCCGGAGAACGAACTCTTCCAGGAAGATGACAACCATTGGATCCTGGACACCACCGTCCACAGCCTCGCCCCCCTCCGCTGGTTCTACGTCATGCTCGCCGACAAGATCGAAATACTGAACTCCCCCGCCTCTGATGCGCTGAAAGCGGAAGTGAAGGGGTTTGTGGAGAGGTATTTGGACGACTGATCCAAACCGGGATACTAATTATAGAATTTCTATAATAGAATTTGTATAATTGCTCCGATTCTGCTATCTTTGCGGAAAAAGAAGAGCGATGAACCCATTCTATATCACCGGCATCATTCCTCCGGCTTACTTCTGCGACCGGGAGACGGAGACGGACTGGCTGGTCCGGACGGTCACCAATCAGGCGAATGTGCTGCTCACCTCCCCCAGGAGGATGGGCAAGACGCAGTTGATCCGGCATTTCTATGAACGGCCGGAGATCAAAGGGCTCTACCATACCTTCTACGTGGACATCTACCCCACGACCAGCCTGCACGAATTCGTTCTCTTCCTGAGCAAGGAAATCTATTCCGTGCTGGTCCCCAAGGGCAAGTCCGCCCTGAATCGCTTTCTGTCCGTACTGCGCTCATTGACGGGAAGTTTCAGCTACGATCCCGTCTCCGGCGTCCCCTCCTTCGATGTCAAGCTCGGCGACATCCACGCCCCCGAACTCACCCTCGGTGAAATCTTTGACTATCTGGAAAAGGCGGACCTCCCCTGCATCTTCGCCATCGACGAATTCCAGCAGATCGACAAATATCCAGAGAAGAATGTCGAGGCCCTCCTCCGGTCCTACGTCCAGCAGATGAACAACTGCCGCTTCATCTTCGCCGGCAGCAACCGCCACATCCTGGAGAACATGTTCCACTCGGCGGCCAAACCCTTCTATAACAGCACCGAACAGCTATACCTGGACCGGATTGCGAAGGACAAATACATCCGCTTCATCTGTGCCAAGTTCCACGAAACCGGCCGTGAAATCCTCTCCGGCGCCGCCTCTCTCGCCTACGACCTCTTCGATGGACACACCTATTTTGTCCATAACCTCCTGCACCACGTCTTCGCGAACATCGCCCCCGAAAAGCCGGTGGACGAGAACGACATCCTCTTCGTCCTGGACGCCCTCCTGGAAGAAAAATCCCACGCCTTCGCCGGCCAGCTGAGCCAACTCAACTATGGGCAGAAAGAAACCTTGGTGGCTATCGCAAAAGCAGGAAAGGCGACAGGAGTCACCTCCGTCGCCTTCATCAAGAAGAATGCACTGAAGTCGCCCAGCTCGGTGCAGTATGCGATTACAACCCTCCTTGAGAATCAGATACTTACCTACGAGCAGGAAGGCCGGACGAAGATTTACTCACTCGAGGACCGGTTCTTGGAGATGTGGGTGAGGAAGAAGTATTAAAACGATCTTCTCAGGGAAGCTAACTCCTCTTGATGGGTATCATACAGCCATTCAACTGCTCTATTTCAGAAGCCATATAGAAGGACATCGACTCAATCACTTGTTCCTGCAACGCTTCATCCGAAAGAACAAGAACATATACATCGTCTTTATCAAGCTTTGAGTGAAAAGCCTGATGATTATCCTGGGTATCAACAGCTTTGACTATCCGAATGTATAGTTTGTTCAATTGCTCGTCTGAATAATGGAACAAGAACCACATTACTTTAGTCCATGTCTTCGCAATAGAAGCATTATAGTCAATCAACTCGGACAATTCGTCTTTCAAAGAAGCTGCAACTATTGAAGGGCTGCTTAGATTTCGACTAAAAGAAGCCAAACGCCGATTATACAACTCCACCTTATCACGAAGCCCCCGAAGTTTATGATAGTTCTCCTTATCACGATAATACAATTCACAATGAATGTCATCGATAGGCAGGACACTATCTTCCACCCTGTCACTCAAAGGGTACGCCTCGAAATCCATTCGAGCCAGCACATCTGACAACGCTTTCAAGCGGATATACCCGTCAAATAAACTGACATAGAGTCTTTCCAACAAAAACTCTTGTATTTGAAAAGTCATAATTGGCGTGGTATTCTCCTCGGTTTTTCTTTGCGAACGCAACGTTTTCACGGCAATTATCATAGATACTCCTGCAACCATGAATGACAAGATGGCTATGATAAACGCCAACCAATCCCACGTGGTCAAATGCCAATTCTGAGCAAAATCCTCAATCATATCAGCCGAACTTTTTCCTTATATCTTTTGATGCCTCGATAATCAGTCTTGAGATGTAGTTGGGATCTTTCTTATGCGATTCAAACCGGCTCCTGTAATTTTCTTCCAAATATGATTCATCCATGCGTTCATTCAAACCGCTTGAGAATGTAGCACCCAACACGGCTGAGCCGACTATCCTTTGAATAAGACCTCCTATAAAAGAAGTGCGTGAATGCTTCTTAGCATCAGAATCTACATGCCTTGTTGCAGAAAGAACCTCTTTCTGAAACTCTTTAAAAGAACTTGGATTTGACATTATACAGAATCAATTACATCATAATCACCTGATTGTTTTATTGACCCATTGCGGAACCCGTACGGGCGGTGCGGGCCTCCAGACAAAGGCTATCTGAATTCAACCGGACTGCGTCTATCTCTAATCTGTCCAAAACAGGCTTGAGCTGCGGAATGGCGGATAGACGCAATGTCCCCCGCCCGTTCGAGAAGGACTCCAACAACCCGGGTGGCAACTTGTTCAGCAGGAAGGAGGACGCAAAATCCAGCACGCCATTCAGCATTCCCGCATCCAATTGGAAGTCCACCTTGTCATTGGACACATTAAGCAGCTTGACTCCGGCCTGGAATTGCTTGCTGATGGGACCGAACAACCGGGTATTGACAGAAGCATTGTACGAAACCATTACCTCGTCGGCCGACTTGTAAGCCAGCCCGACCGTCTGCCCGGTCTCCCTCCGGATCAGGTCGGTGAGTTCTGTGAAGGGGATGGTGAGTTGCATGTGAAAAAGATGAACGATTATTGCCTAAACCTGATTTCCTCGTCCGAGCAGAGTTTCCCTACCCTGTTCTTGATGTAGTCGGAAAGCTCCTGGATGTTGGTCTTGTTCTGCGGGATAACGAGTGGATTGATGAGGATCTTGCCCTTGGACTCGATGTGGACATCCGTCTCCTGCGTCCCATCGGCCACCACCCGGACCTTCACATTCTCGCCAAGCGGAATCAATGACCACCCGTGCGAAGCCGTGACGATGAAATGCTCGTCGTCACACTTCACGCGCCTCATTCCCGGCGCGTTTTGGATGACATGCTTCACCGCTGCGTATACGCGACGGGCGGGCTGGGAGAAATGGAGGGATTGTGAGGGCATAGCGGTTTACTTCGTTATTTGTTTTCGTATTCTTAATTCTCTCCTTGCTTCTTGCCCCTCTTTTTCTCCAACTCCTTCATCAACTCCTTTGTCAGCTTACCCGTATTTGCATCGCGAAAACTGCTCTCCGCAAAAATCTTTTCCATCTCTTCAATTTGTTTCTCGCAAGACTTAGAGATGCTGATTGTCTGCAAAGCTTTTTGTTTCAAGATCTCATTATTCAAAGGAGGACTCTTTTTACTTGGCTGATGGCTCTCATCATGCTCTGTCTTTCCAAGCAAAAACTGATGTTCGACCGCTTCGGATATGACAGATTCAATATCCGCACCATTGAACCCCTCGGTTGCTTCAGCCAGAGCATGATAATCAAGCTTCCCATCACCCGGATAGCAATCCGTCTTACTCTTCTTATTCACAAGGACTTCAAATATCTTTGCCCGCTCCTCCTTGTCCGGAAGATTGACACAGAAGATTTCGTCAAATCGACCTTTCCGTTTGAGTTCCGGAGGGAGATTACTAGCATTATTGGCTGTCGCCACAACATAGACACTGGAACGTTTGTCCTGCATCCAGGTCAAAAAATGGCCGAACATTCTAGTTATCGTCGAATCTTCTTTCCCGCCAACTCCAGAAAATGCCTTTTCGATTTCGTCTATCCACAGGACACAGGGTGCGGCGGCTTCTGCAATCTTGATTGCCTTACGCAGATTCTCTTCGCTCTCTCCTTGATACTTTCCCATCATGCTTCCCATATCCAACTTAATCAGCGGAGCTTTGAAGATATTTGCCGTCGCTTTTGCGCAGAGAGATTTTCCACAGCCCGGCATTCCGACGATAAAAACCCCTTTCGGGGTAGTTACTCCGTAAGCCACAGCGTTGGAGATATCGGCAAAGACCTTGGATTTATTCTCTAAATATTTCTTCAGTTCCACTAATCCGCCAATGCTATTAAGGCTTTCCGGAGCATCAACCAATTCAACGAGCCCCGATTTCCGAATCATTGCCTTCTTCTGCTCAAGGATTTTTTCTTTATCCTTCTTCACGCTGAGCGTACCATTTGAACTCATGGCAACATCAAGAACTCGGTCGATATCAAAACGAGTCATTCCTCGCAAGGAGAATACAAGGTCCTTGCGATCCGAATCCGGGAATGCTCGGGAATCCTTGTTGACCTCCAGGTGGTCATTAATGATTTGATTTATTTCTTCTTCATCTTCTTCTCCCAAAACGCCAATGTCAAGATAAGCGGCATACTTCTCAATCTCTTCTGGTAACCTCACGGAAGAACAAACAACAATAAGTGAAGTATGGTAATTCGGGTCATATAGATACCGTTGACAAATCAATTGAATCGCGAAAAGGACCTCTGGGTTTTCCAGATAACGTTGAATCTCCCTCAGAACGACAAATCGATCCCCTTTATTATCATCGTCCATGCAGACTTCCTTCAGATACTCCGGTAGTTCAACTTTGAAACCACCTTTCGTAATTTTGGTAACGAAGTCAACACGACCACCAAGAGGATTCCATTCAACAATCGAAGCGTTTCCTATTGCTTCCTTGATCAATTCATCAACTCGGGCGATATCGAAATCCCGTATACAAATCAAGGGAGTATTGACTTCTACTTGCTTTTTGAAACGATCAATAAAAGCCACGTTATACATCATAAAACCGAATTGTACCTGTTTAAGAGATCAGTGCCAATATTGTTGATAAAGGAAGAATAATAATTATATTGATGAACAGGAGAAGTCCCGAATCCTAAGGATGATTTAGGGAAGTCTACTAAGTTATTCCAATTCATTAGCATCACATGAAGATGAGGGCTCTCCACAAGCGATGCACTAATTGCATATATCTTAGTGAAATCAAAATGTTGTTTCTCAAATTCAGCCGAAACTATCCCTAGCTCCCCATTGTGATTCTTATTCTTAATAGTATCAATCACATTCTTTGCAATAGACCAATCCAGAAACCGATATGTTGCTATTAATACGCAGCAATAATAGTCTTTTATAGGGCTATTGACCGCTTCTTTTTCAATAGCATTCATGGAAAAACTCAAAGCGATAGTAGGAGTTTTAGTAAAAGACAACAATTCTTGCAGCCTAACTAAGAAAGAGACAATTGGCTGTAATTGACGATCATAAATCTGATCCTTAATACTCTCTTTTTTCTTCCAATCTTTTTTTAGGTCATCAAGGCTTCTTCTAGAAAGCTCTAAAGCTATTCTCGCCGCCTCACGAGCGGCCTCTTCTTTCTTTCTAGCCTTCTCAATTCGTTCCTCTTCTTGAAGTTCTATCAACATCTGTTTAGCCTCAGCAGAGCCCATCTCGGCAATTCTCTTCAGCGCTTTTTTCGTTCTTTCAGGAGGAAGATGCTTGTATTGGTAATCAGCCATCTCTTCTATTAAAGATACAGGAAGGCGCAGGCGTTTCAGCTGTTCTAGTTCCAAATCATTATTCGCCCACTGGTCTTTGTTAAGAGAAATCGTTTCTTCAAAACCCTGATCATACCAGTATTTTACCAAAGACAACCATCCATCCACTGAACTTTCAAGGCCAAAAAAGATAGCAGCCACAGACCATTCCGGCACGTTTTCTTTTGGGGCTTGTTCTATTGACTCTGCTATGCTATCCTTATTAATCTTTCTAAGCCATTTTTGAATCCGTTCTTCTTGAATCAACTCCTTGACTTCGTTCCAACGGAAATGGCGGCGCAAAGAATCAAGGGAGGAGTGTTCTACTCCTCCCGATGAAATGCGGTAACGTATTGGCTTTGGTTTCGGATTCAGAATCATGCAAATAATGCTTTTTTAATACGTCTAATAATGGGTATCGTTTTAGTAGCCACTGTCCGAACGGCATTTTTAGCATAAGTGGAAATGTGTTGAATTCCTTCCCTAGCTTTCTCTTGACATATTGGTGTCAGACGCCGAGCAAGGTTCTTTATCAAAGGGGCAACCACCTCAATCGGAGGGAAATATACGGCGACAGCTTTCACCAGCGCGTCTGTTGCAAGCGGAACTTTAGCTATCACTCTATCCGTTATCACGATAAGACGAGCGGTAGCCCTGTCAATAAGAGCATCTGCCGCCTCATAGACATCTAGCTTCCCGGCTTTTACAAGCACGCCGGCTTTCAGACGAGAAAAGGCTTCATCCACTAATGGTGCAATCGACAAAGGCTTGGCATCTACCCCTATAGGCTGTCCTTTTGATGCCGCGACATGAAGCGCAGCTGCTAGAAGCTTTTTTACACGCAAGTTTGAGCGATCACCAATTGGGGAGTTCAACGCGCTTTCCAATAGCGATTCCTTTTCTTCCATGAACTCATCTAGGACCAATGAACCGAGTGCCGACCCCTTAGCCAGCAAATCTTCAATGACTTTTCCGTTTCCCATGATTACATCTTAACATCGGGTTCAACATCCTTCCCTAGAACAATTTGAATTGCCTCTGAAAGCGCTTCTTTTTCTTTCTCAGTGCGGCCCTCCGTCATGCGGGACAATTCTTTATTGATGAAATACCCCCGTCCCCTGCCCTGGGCAGAATTGTCATTCAATTCCTTCACCTTTTCATCAAACTCAGTGAGAATCTCTCCCGATTCAGCAATCTGTGATTGTAATTCTTCATCCAAATTCCACTCTTCAGCTTTCATCTTGAGCAATTCCTCCGGAGACAACTCGGGATGCTCTTCAGCCAGTTTCAGCAGGGTATCCAGAACAGTGTTAAAGTCGTATTCCATTGTCAATATAATTACATAAACTCTTGTTTACCAAATCAAAAAAAGCCACTAATCTCCTGATCCGCCGAAATCAACATTAATCTTACGAGTAAACTCATGCTTTTCGCTCGATAAACTCTTCAAACCGAATCCGACTTCGTTTTGAACCAACTTGAGTTTTAACGCCGCATCACGGGCAATATCCAGTTCTCGGAGAAATGTTACATCTATTGACTCGGCGCCCTCAAGTTTCTTATCTCTTTCAAGTCTATCAACCCAGGCAATTAACGTACTCTCATTGCCCAAGCCATGTGTATTCATATACTGACGTATCTCTGCAGGATCCTTGGCCTTCCTAGGATAGGGGTTGACGCTTATATTGGATTTAATAGATACTATGAGTTTCTTGTTCTGATGATACTGTGCTTCGGCGGATTTGAGTTTACTCCCTTTATACTTCAAAGATGCCGTCAAATCGTCTTCCTTTGTATCCTGAACGCTATCATTCAATGACGCGGAATAAGCACCCAGCATAATAAGGACTTCACGAATACAGACACTCTTTGCTGCCAAAAGGTCAGTTTCAATAGTAGGTGAGGTTAACTCCCCAAATGTTCCATTATAGATATTCTTCAGATATATCTTATTCTCTTGAGGATCTGGGATACCATATATGGAAGTAGCATCCTTCCGGGATAATACTAAAGCATCCCCAGACTGAAAATCATCTTTATACTCCGGATATGCTCCATGTTGAATTCCATATCCAAAGTCCTCATCAGGAATCAATAACAAACGCGGGTCTTTATCCATATTTAACAATATTAAGTGTACAAAGAAAAATGTTAAACTGTTTAGTTTTATAGGGACATCAATCAAAGTACTCTGTCTGGGTCATCAGAGCAGAGCCTGAGGGGCAACTCACATTCTGGGATAACCTCTCCGATGTGCAGTGGCTGAATAAAAGAGCGAACAGGATGATAATCAAAGCAATTAGTCCAATGATAATCAACCTGTTGCTTTTCTTAGACTCCAAGCACTTAGTCGTGGCTTCGTCCAAAGAATAACCGTTGTTAGATAAATCCTGAATTAGTAGCTGTTTAGCCTCAGCGAGGATGGCACCTTTGACACAATACGAAAACGACATCGGTTTACCATTTGTCCCATTGTTTTGAAGGTATCCCTTCACGAACGAATAGCCTGCAGCATAACCACTCCAAGGAATAGGGGACTTAGAGACCTTGGCTTCAAGTCCAACAATCTCAGACATATACGGGGTACTATTCTCTTCTCTCTCCCCATTAATAAAAAGAGCAGAACTGCCATCAGGATTGGCTGCTAAGACATGTAAAATGCGATTATTGTCCATATTTATCCTCCTATCTCATCTTTTATTCTGTTTATATCCCTTTCGTCCATCAAATTGACTGTTCCCATCACTTTTTCATATTGCTCAGGTGTAATTCTGTCTGCGAGCAATCCCTTATTCTTCATCGTCACTATTTTGTTATAGAACTGATAAAACAAACGATGCTCATTACTTTCTGGATGGCTAATTTTATAGCTATCATAATGCGTCAACAAAAACTTGATTCCAATACTGTCTTTGGAAATACCTTTTTTCTTTACCACATTATTGATTTTTGTCAAATCGGATCTAACCCTTCTAATTAAATCCTCCTCCTCCAATCTATTCGCATCAACCAAATAATAGATAAAAGAGCCTTCTTTTATAAGGCTTTCATATAAAGGAACATACTCGTCTTCCCCGCCGATATCCATTGTCTCGGAAACCTCAACTACAGAACCATCTGAGCGGGTAATCTCAAATGATTGTATCTTATCAACTGGAGTATTTGGCTTTGCTTCAGGGATGCCTCCCAGAGCCTCCCAAAGTGTTGATTTTCCGGAATTCTTATGGCCAAGAATCACGATACTCTTTGCATCAGATACAAACAACGATATTATTAAAAATAAAGGCCAAAAAGGGACACCAATAATAATCAAAAGAATCTCATACCACTTCATAATCCACTTTGTTTATCATGTTTAACAAGCCATCCTCGAACAATTCCAACAAGCCCTTTATGACCATTTGGGTCCACCTCCTGCTTACAAAAGGGACACGTTACCGGGGCAGACAAAGCCGTAGCATGCCATTCAACATCCAGAGCCTTAAATCTCTTGCCACAATGCGGGCAAGTTACCGTCATCATTCCTCTGATCATATTTAATTAATAGTTCCTAAATCATCCAATCCTTTTCACATCCAAAAACACCGGACTGCACACCCCCGCCTTTTTAATATCGATCCCATAAATCCGGATGAACGCATCGACGACCGGCTGACCGCCGTTCATCGTCAAAGGATTGGTCATGTCGCGGGTGATGACCTCCACGGACATGCCGGGTTCGATGCGGATACCGTTGAACTGGGTCCGCGACTTGGTCGTGATCAAGAATCTTGGCATTAGGTTATCAGTGTTTAGGTTTCGCAAAAATGCGTGCAGTAAATATAGTCATTTCTTGCCGAAATCTGCGTGATTTCGGCAAGAAATTGCATGATGCGCAGCGAGATTCCCGGTCAAGCCGGGAATGACGGATCTAGAGCTTCTTCAACCAATTCTTAACAATCCCCCACAAGCCTTTGTGACCGTTCAGATCCACGGTCCGGCCGCATTGGGGACAGGAAACGGGGGCGGAGAGGGCGGTGGCGTGCCACTCGATGTCGAGGGCGACGAAGGTCTTGCCGCAGTGGGGGCAAGTGACGACGATGGTACCTCTAACCATTGTATGACTCTTTAAGATTCAACGCCTCCTGGGCACCGTGCTTCAGGAGGACGCCGCCTGTGGCGACTGTGATGGCTCCGAGAAAGAGCTTCACCGCGACTTTTGCGACTTCTGCCATAATCAGTCAGGTTTGTAGTTACATTTCAAACTCCTGCCGGTGAGAATTGAAGAGCTGAAAGTAGGTTTTCATGTTGTCCAGCTCATACCATTTGGCTTCTCTGACCGGAGTCGAGTCAAGGTCGTAAATCCTTGTATTGGGTAAAGAAAGGATGAAAGGAGAATGGGTGGCGATAATCAGCTGACAGTTTCCTTTCGTACTCAAGTTGTATAGTTCCTTCGCCAATATCATCTGCCACTCCGCCGAAAGACTGTTCTCGGGTTCGTCCAGGAGGACAAGGGCGTCATAAGGAATCTGCTCGATGAAGTACTGGAAGCCTGTTTCTCCGTTCGAGAGTTCTTCTTCCTTCCTGTCAAGAGCACTTTTTATGACCCTGGACATAGATGGGCTATTCGTATATCGTGGAGCACGAAGGTACTCCCGGCTCAATTCCTCCGTCCGGATATCTTTCTCGAAATTCCGTTGCTTGACCGCAAGGATGTTCTTGAACACGTCATCGCTCACCATGATCTTCCCCCGCCTGACAGCATTGGGCGAGATGAAATCGTCCGCCAGTTCATAGCCCCCATTACAAGCGCAATAATCATCAAAGAAATAGCTTCTGTTAAAGAGAGATATGCGCTGTAAGTCGAGTTTTTGGGCGATTACATTCAAGAGGGTTGTCTTTCCGGAAGCGTTCCCGCCATAGAAAATCGTGATTTCACCAAAGTCGATATGTTCGAATCCCCGTGCATAAAAAGTCTTCCAAGGGTAGTAGCTATTGTGGATGGTACGCTCATCGACGCTGTATTGTTTATTGACTTTCGGCAAATCCTTCGGCCAATTCCTGCTGTCGTACGGTCGGCTGAAATAGAAATCCACCCAGCTGTCTTTGGGCAGGTTAAACGATTTCAGGTAGATCATTGACATTAATCGTTTTAAGTTTGACTGTCAGCACATCGCCCTAAAATCCGGCACGAAGTCCTCCTGGATCTTCTCAGCGAAGAGCCGTGAGATCTCCCCTTCCGTGAGATCCAGATACTCCTGGCCAATCCGGTAGATGATGTCGATTTCGGCCTTGGAGATGGTCCGGTCGGCGAAGGCGAGTTCGAAGAGATAGCCCATCAGATGCTCGCCGTAGCTGGGATCGATTTCCAGGATCCGTTCCAGGGAGGTCTCGAAGATCTCCTTGATATCGCCTTCCTCGATTTCCTTCAGGAACTGCTTGGGGAACATGTGGAAGCGGGAAAGGATGCTCAGGATGTGCTCGGTTTCGTCTTCGGTCGCCTTGCCGGCCGCATAGGTGACAAGGAGGCCGGAGGAAGCGACGAGGTAGGGCTTGAGCCGGTCGATTTCCTTGGTTTCGGTCTTGTACAGGATTTCTACCAGCCGCCGCATTTCGCCATTGGCGGTATCGTCCTGCGCGAAGAGGTTCAGGGCCTGGACCCGGATCGGGTTCACCGGATGGTCGTCCAGGCTCACGCCCTCCCCTTC
>JAEEGL016485039.1_pt1 | contig 14508 bp, 15 predicted proteins | sample 9134231 | NCBI WGS metagenome assembly JAEEGL01 (sample SAMN16246548, study PRJNA631951) | gut metagenome | biome: gut microbiome; feature: rumen; material: fiber-attached | host: Bos | place: Iran: Karaj | collected 2018-10
GCTGATGCTTCCGAGTGGGAGACCAAGGCTAAGGATCTGGCTGCAAGATTCCAGAAGAACTTCAAGAAGTATGAGACCAACGAGGCAGGCAAGGCACTTGTTGCTGCAGGCCCTCAGCTGTAATCCATACGGAATAGTAAGAAACATCAAGGGGCGTGGCCGTAAGGCTGCGCCTCTTTTTGTATCGCAGAGCCGCCGAAAGGAATATGTCAGCTAAAGCTGACCGGCGGCTCGCGGGCGAGTAGGGTGCGATTACATCTTCCCTACTCGATTTTTTGACGGGGGTGTGGTAGAATGGCGGAGGTGACACCTCATCCGTCAGCCTGCGGCTGACACCTTCACCTAACGGACGCAGCCCCGCTAAATTCGCGATGCTCATTAAGCGGGCGCTTGTGCCCTCAAGGGGAAGGCTTGAAGGATCATGAAAGAGCAGAGGAGGAAGTAAAGCTATGGGTTTAACATTCAGAAAAAGCATCAGTTTATGCAAGGGGGTGAAGCTGAACCTTGGTAAGAAGAGCGCGTCCATAAGCGTAGGACGCAAGGGCATACACCAGAGTATCTCCACGACAGGCAGGACCACAACGTCTCTGTCCATTCCGGGAACCGGTGTGGGTTATACCAAGAGCTTTAACTTAAAGAAGGGCTTTAAGAACCTTTTTGGTAAGGACAAAGATAAGGACAAAAAGGAAGACAAGAAAGAAGACAAAAAAGAAGAAAAGAAAGGCAGCAGTAAAAAGGAAGTATATGCTTCCGGCGCAGAGGCAGAAAAGAAGGGCAATAAAGGCTTAAGCGAAGAGCAGATCAAAGAGAATAAGGAGATCTATGAATCCTATATCGAACAGATAAGCCTGATGCGCGGCATACATAAGCAGGCGGATGAGCCCATCGACTGGCAGGAGGTCTATGACAGGCCCGAGCCGGTAAGCGGCGGACTTGCGGGCCTTCGTGCCGACAGCAAGAAAGAGCATGATGAGTGGCAGGAGCTGCATGATACGGCGCAGAAGGTGCTGGCAGGGGATATCGACACCTATCTTTCGCTGGTGGAAGAGCTTGAGCCTTACGCCGATATGCTTGAATACGGCAGCGACTTTGAAGTAGGGACGGACGATCCCTCCTTCCTGGAAGTGGAATTTAAGGTAAAGAGCGAAGAAGTGGTGCCGGAGCGTGAATATATACTTGACGAAAAAGGCAATCTTAAGGAAAAGGACCTTTCAAAGAGCGCATATTACGACATGCTGCAGGATTATGTGTGCAGCGCGATCCTCAGGGTGGCAAGGGATTCCTTTGCACTGCTCCCGGTAGAGCGTGTGCTGATACATGCTGTGGATAAAGCACTTAACACCGCTACGGGCAGGGAAGAAGAGAATACCATAGTATCCGTATGTGTGGAGCGCGAAGCACTTGATCAGGTGGACTTTGACAGACTGGATCCTTCGGATGCTTTAAATGCATTCGGAGCTAAGATGAAGTTTAAGAAAACATCGGGCTTTGAGCCTGTGCCGAGGCTTGATTGAAAAGGGACGAAGAAGAGAGTACAAAAAAAGCCAGGAGCCTGATAGCGCTAAGCGTACTGCTGATTTTTATAGCGGTCACGGTGATCGTTTTTATCCGTGTGGGGAAGCCGCTGATAGAGCTGGTGGCGGATCCGCCGCGTTTTAAGGCATATCTTGAAGGATACGGGGCACTGTCGAAAGGCGTGTTTGCCGGGATCATGGCATTGCAGGTGATAGTGGCCGTGATACCAGCAGGGCCGTTTCAGGTAGCGGGAGGCTACGCCTTCGGGGCTTTTACGGGGACGGTGTTATGCCTTGTAGGCAACGGCGTGGGCGCGATGCTGGCGTATTTTACGGCGCGGATATTCGGCAGGCGGGCTGTGGCGTTGTTTATCCCGCCGCAGCAGATAGAGAAGCTTATGCATATCCTTGATAAGCCCAGATGGAAGATACTCTTCGTCGTGATATTCATGATCCCCGGTTCGCCCAAGGATGTGCTGACATATCTGGCGGGACTGAGCTCGCTGGGGCCGCTGGCAGTACTGATCTTATCTTCTTTAGGGAGGCTGCCTGCGATACTGGCATCCGCTCTGGGCGGTGCAGCGATAAGCGAAGAAAGCTATGTAAGCGCAGCGATAGTATTCGGGATACTGGCTGTGGTGAGCATCGCCGGAGCGGTCATCTATAAGAAGTTAAGCCGTAATAATGCATCATCCGGGGACGAAAAAAACGATACGCGATCTATGGATGAAAAAACTTGAAAATATGATTTAAAGGGAATATACTCATAACAGTTACTAAAAATCACCATTCGAAGGGGGATATAAACATGAAAAAATTTATGCAGGAATTTAAGGAATTTGCACTTAAAGGTAACGTGATGGATATGGCTATCGGTGTTATCATCGGTGCTGCTTTCGGCAACATCGTGACGGCGCTGACCAACAGCTTCATCAATCCTCTGATCCAGGCATGCACCGGCGGTGTTACCAAAGATGAGAACGGCGTTATGCAGGTAGTGGGAGGCTCATTTACCGTAAACGGTGCGGAATTCACATATGGTGCGTTTATATCCGCAGTTATCAACTTCCTGATCATCGCACTGATCCTTTTCATAATGCTCAAGGCTATCAACGGCGCCACCGAAAAAGCTAAGAAGCTGGCTAAGAAAAAGGAAGAGGAAGAGGCAGCAAAGCCTGCTGAGGATCCCGCAGACATCAAGCTTCTTAAGGAAATGGTAGCGATACTTAAGGAACAGAATCCCGACGCAGCAAAGAAGGCAGAAGAGAAGCTTAAGAAGGAAGCTGAGGCGAAGTAAGATATTCTGATATAAAATGATAAGAGAGGTGACGGATTAAGCCGGCGCCTCTCTTTTTTTCTATGAGCTCGCCGCGCTGATCTTCGGGCAGGGCGTAGATATCATCAATTGTATATGCTTTTTTGAAATCTGATGCGTCCATGTCATACCTCTTTCCGGCGGATGATAAATCGGCTGTATGATTGCGACATCCGGTATAGCACAATAATAGACTGATCACCACTTTGAGAAAAATTTTATGTTTCCCCTCTAAAGTCTTTCAACAGAATGTCGATACATAAAGCAAGAACGTTAATCTTTAATGTGATCAAGAAAGTAAGGAGGAGGATGGCGATATGAGGATAGAGGCATATTCGCAGATCCAGAATCTGTACAATGTTTCCAGACCGGCGAGCAAGAGCAATGCCCCGGCAGCGACAGCGGATTTTAAGGATAAGCTGAATATTTCCGGAGCAGGGAAGGATCTGCAGGTTGCGAAGCAGGCAGTTGCAGCTGCGCCTGATATCAGGGAAGATAAGATCGCTGCGCTTAAGGCCAGTTATCAGGACAATTCTTATAATGTGAGCAGCAGTGATTTTGCCGATAAGATTCTGGAGAAATTTGCACAGGCCGCATTCTAAGCGGAAAAATGAAATGGGACCATGGAGGTGCCTGTAGGGAAGTGAAGCCTTACAGGCGCTTCTTGTAATGGGGGAGGACACCTCATCCGGCCCTTCGGGCCACCAGTCTACGCTCCGCTTCGGTCGGCGCAAAACTGGCGTCCCTCAAGGGGAAGGCTTGGGTACAGAGAAGGAGGAGATTAAGTATGGCCAGTCTGATGGATAGCATTATCGCGGTGTTGGAGAAGGAAGATGCGGAGTATACGAAGCTGATAGCACTGTCGGAGCAGAAGACGCCCGTGATAATAAAGGGTGATCTGAATGAGTTAAACCGCATAACAGAGGCGGAACAGGACATTGTGGGCGTTATACAGAAGCTGGAGAAAGAGCGCATCCAGGTGATGAAGGATATAGCCGAGGTATCCAATAAGAAGGAAGAGGATATAAAGCTTGGCGAGCTGATAAAGATGATGGAGAAGCGCCCGGCGGAGCAGGCGCGCCTTACGGAGCTGCATGATAAGCTTAAAGGGACGATGGATCGCATGAAGCAGGTAAATGAGCAGAACAGGGAGCTCTTAAGTGACGCCCTGGAGATGGTCCAATTTGAGATGAATTTGCTCCAATCGCTAAAGACCGCGCCGGAAACAGCCGATTATAATAGTAGCGCGTATGCTACAGGAACTATCATGGGCAGCGGGACCAAGAGGTTTGACGCGAAGCAGTAAGGAACCTTTGGGGGCTTCGCCCATCAGAATGATACAGAGGTAGATCATTATGGGAATGTTCGGCAGTTTATATTTGGGAGTATCCGGCCTGCAGTCTAATCAGGAAGCATTGAACGTAGTGGCACACAATGTGACCAATACGGACACGAAGGGCTATACCAGACAGCAGGTATCCTACGGGACCAGGGAATATAATACCGTTTCAAAGAACAGCTCGGGCGCAGCAATGAAGCAGACCGGTCTGGGCGTATTCATCACTGAGGTGCGCCAGGTCAGGGACCGTTTTGTGGATGCTTCTTACCGCAATCAGGCGGGGCGCCAGAGTTTCTATGATATTTCCAATTCTGCAATAGAGGAGATACAGGATATCTTCGGTGAGATGGACGGACCGGCTTTCCAGGAATCCATGGAGGATATGTGGTATGCGGTATCGGAGCTGGCAAAGGAGCCCTGCAGCGAAGTAAACCAGGCTATGGTGATGCAGTATGCACAGTCATTTGTGGAAGCGGCTCAGAACGTATACAAGGATATGAGCTCCTATCAGGACCGCTTAAACGAGCAGATAAAAGGCTGTGTTGATAAGATAAATGATCTGGGCAAGACCATATATAAGCTGAATGAGAAGATCCGCGCCATTGCAGCAGGCGGAGTGGAGAATCCCAACGATCTGCTGGACCAGCGTAACCAGGCTCTGGATGAGCTGGGATCGATGATCAATATAAGCTATAACGAGGATGCGTACGGAAACGTCCTGGTAAAGGCAGAAGGGCACGATTTCGTAACGATGAACACCGTTAACGAGATGGGCTACCAGACAGAAGAAGATGAGCGTGTTGGAGCAGCGGGCTTTTACAACGTATTCTGGAAGGACAGTGCCACACCGGACTATATGCGTGAAGGAAGATATATACCCGATACCATCAGGAACAATCCTCTTTCCAATATCACGGCTACCGGCCAGGTATTTAACTGGGATCTGCCCATATCATCAAAACTTGATACCGACGTGGGGCAGCTTAAGGGAATGCTGATGGCAAGAGGCGACCACAGGGGTACCTACAGGGATCTGGCCAGTGAAGAGAGCTACGCAAAAGTAGCGGATTCCATCATGGTGAACCTGATGGCGGAATTTGACGGACTGGTAAATAACTTTACCACCACCGTAAATGATGTATTAAAGAACGTGACCATGACGCCTGAGGAGCGTATAGGCGGTCTGCTCCTTGATTTCCAGGATTATTACGCCTACAACACCACCGATCAGGATTATACCAAGCTGCAGCTATTTGATGATGCGTTCATAGGACAGATAGAAGGCATGCTTGAAGGCAGGGTGGTGGATGAGCAGCTTAAAAAGGATGTGCTCAACGCACTTGATAATAAATTCTATAATATAGATAAGAACTTCCGCTCCGATACCGAAGCGTATACCCAGTACAGCGAACTTTACGAGAAAGTGGGCAAGGCGCTGGACGGCCTGATGGGCAGGGATAATACCAAGAACAAGACCCTGGGCTACATGCGTGATGAGAAGGGCAAGCCCGTGCAGATATTCGAACGTATCAGTACAGACGAATACAGGAAGGACGATGCGGGCAACTATCTTAGCATGAAGGGTGAGGATCCCAATAATAACGGTACCTGGTTTACAACCTCCAACCTGGTGGTATGTGCGGACCTCTTACAGTATCCTACCCACCTGGGACTGAGGCTGCCTGACGGATCGGAAGACCGCGCCAGCGCAGAGGCGTTAAGGGATGCTTTCGCAAAAGATTCCTACGTACTCAACCCCACGCTTACCAACAAGACTTCCCTTCGCAAGTATTACGCGAACTTTGTGGCACAGATAGCCAATTCGGGAAATGTATATAAGAACCTTAAGGAGAATCAGGATCTGACCGTGGAGTCGATCGAAGCAAACCGCCAGGGCAGCATAGGCGTGGCTACCGATGAAGAACTCTCAAACATGATCAAATTCCAGAATGCATATAACGCCAGCAGCAGGTTCATCAACGTGATCGATGAATGTATAGAGCACCTCGTGACCACTCTGGGTGCCTGAAAGGAGTAAAGCATGTCATCTACTTTTCTGGGACTTAATACAGCATATACGGGACTGCAGGCTGCTAATGCGGCTCTTAATACCACGGCCAATAATATCTCCAATGCGGAGACCAAGGGCTACAGCCGTCAGAACGTGACCACCCAGGCGGCGGATGCGATCCGCTCCTTTACAACGTACGGCTGTGTGGGCGCCGGCGTGGAGACACTGGCGATAGAGCGTATAAGGGATGGCTTTTACGACCAGAAGTACTGGCAGAACCAGTCGAAGCTGGGGACTTATGAAGTAAAGCAGTATTACATGGACTGCATAGAGGAGTATTACAAGGACGACAGGACCGTAAAGGGCTTTACCACGATATTTAACGATTATTCAAATGCCCTGGAAGAGCTGGCCAAGAATCCCGATGATACCAAGTACCGCCAGCAGATGATAGGCGAGGCGGGCAATCTGGCTACATATTTTAACGATATGTATACCAATATGCAGAAGCTGCAGGACGACGTGAACCAGGAGATAAAGGTGAACGTTGACCGCATCAATTCCATCGCAGAGGAGCTGGCATCCTTAAACAAGCAGATAAACGTTATAGAGATGAACAGCGGCCTGGTGGCTAACGAACTGCGCGACCAGAGAGACCTGCTGGTGGATGAGCTCTCCGAGATAGTGGACGTGCAGGCTGAGGAACAGGAAGTGCTGGACCTTAACAATATGGACCGCAGCACCGGCGGCAGCAGATATGTGGTTAGCATCTGCGGACAGAGCCTGGTGGATGGCAATTCCTACAACACTCTGACCTGTGTGGCACGTGAGAGCGACGTGAAAGTAAACCAGACGGATGTAGACGGGCTATATGATATATATTTTACAGGATATGAGCACGACTGGACAGCAGACGATTACCGCAAGAAGGGCGATGCACTTAACATCAATTCCGAGCATTCCTTTGGCAAGCTGGCAGGACTGATCCAGATGCGTGACGGAAATAATAACGAAAACTTCAGCGGACGCGTGATAGAAGTTGAAAACGGCGTACCGGTGACAGATGACGACGGGAATCCCGTAAAGGACGAGGACGGTCTGCAGATGACCACCCGCAGCGTCACCGTAGAGGTTAGTGCGGATTATCTTAAGGACCTTAATAAACTGAACCTGACCAGGGACGGCGGCATACTGACAGTGGCCAGTTTAAACCTTTACTTCACCGACTGGAGCTATGCGGCTACCGAAGGCGGGAATGCATTGTTCACCTTTGTACTGGATGATACAAAGAACAAGGCACGTGACGGCAGCCTGGTGGAAGTGGAAGTAGCACCCGGCAGTGCCGATAACTGCCAGGTAGGCCAGAACATCAGCTATCAGGGTATACCGTATTACCTGTCGCAGATGAATGAATGGGTAAGGCTTTATTCGACGGCCTCCAATGATATATTAAGGAGCGGCACCTTAGCCGACGGCAGTGCGGGCCATAACATGTTCGTGGGTACCCATGACATAAAGGGCAGCGAGCTGGATCTGGAAAAGAGCGGCAGGGTAGTGGATCTGGCCGGCGACTACTATGATGTGACCGAATCCGTAGACATGATGCACTTTATGAGCAAAGAAGGCAGGACCTACCGTGTACCCGGCGTGGGCAGCAAGATGACGGATGCCGACGGTACGGAATATACCGTTGACAGCGTGAGAATAGAAGATAATAAAGTGGTATTGCCGCCGGAGCTTCAGCTTTCGTACGTTGATAAGGACGGCAACCCCGGCACAAAGAACGTGACATTAAAGGACAGATCGGATTATTATCTGCTGACGGCCGGAAACGTACATGTGGCAGATGAACTGGTAGTAGATGCGGATCTGTTAGCTACACGTCACGAAGATAAAAACGTTAAGGACGGTGTAGAAAAGAACGATATAGTAAAGAGCCTGATACAGCTGGGCAAGGATAACACGATGATGAGCTTCCGCGGCTGCAGTGCAGACCAGTATCTGGTAACGGTGCTGGGTGATGTGGCCTTAAACGCACAGCGCGCCAACAAGTTTACGGAAAGCTACAGCTATATGCAGAAGACCATCAGTAACCAGCGTCTTTCTGTAAGCGGCGTAGATAACGATGAGGAAGCAGTAAACCTGACCAAGTTCCAGCAGCAGTACAACATGGCATCAAAGATGATACAGGTACTGAGCGAAGTGTACGACAGGCTGATAAACCAGACGGGAGTATAGAGCGGAGGTAGGAAACTATGCGTATAACAAATAAAGTAATGCAGAACAACGCCCTTGCGAACATCAACCGCAACAAGAACCTGCAGGATGATCTGAACAACCAGATAGCCACCGGCAAAAAGATAATGAAGCCCTCCGATGATCCGGTGGTGGCTATACGTGCCCTGCGCCTGCGCAGCGATGTGAGCCAGGTGAACCAGTATTATCAGAAGAACATACCTGATGCACAGGCATGGCTGTCGATAACCGAAGGTGCCATCAAGACCACTATCGACGTTATCAAGAGCATGGTGGGAGAGTGCGAAAAAGGTGCTTCCGATCATCTGCAGACGTCTGACCGCAATAAGATAATCGACAGCTTAAAGGCACTGAGGGATGAAGTGTACATGACCGGTGATGCCGATTATGCCGGAAGATATATATTTACCGGATTCAGGACGGATACTTCCCTGCGCTTTGGGGAGGATACCAACCGTAATTATGAGATAACCGAGACCTTTAATTTTGATGACTGCGAAGTGATGACCTATGTAGACCGGGCTAACTTAAACAGTATAAATGAGGCTAATTACGATACCAATACGATATCGGAGACCGATGTAGATACCGTGACATATTACAGGTTCAGGCTGGCTTATGACAAGCTTGAAGGTAAGGATGGGGATAAGATAAAGCTGTTTGAGAGGCCGGAAAAGGAAGATCCCACGGCGGAAGATGCGGCAGCAGGTGTGCCTGATGAAGTGGAGATAATGACGGATGCGGCAGCAGCTTACAAGGCAGTAGCGGCTGATCCGAAGGCCTGCTACCTGGTACCCTCCACAGGTGAGCTGGTTATGGGTAAGGATGTATATGACGCCATAAACAAGCTGCCCGAAGATAAGAAGAACCTAAACGTGACATATCAGAAAGAGCACTGGCTGGCTAACGACCTGCGCCCGGAGCATTATTTCTACTGCAAGGCAGATAATGAGAAGGGCGTGGCCGATCCTGCGGATCCCACTCAGAAGCTTAAAGTGGAATATAATCCGGATTACAGGTTCAATCTGGCAAAGAGCCCCGACCAGCGTATAGAATATCAGGTGGGCTTTGACCAGAGCGTACAGGTGAACACCTATGCATCGGATGTCTTTAAGCATGCCGTGACTCGCGATGTGGATGAGATAATCAAGCTGGCAGAGGATGTTACCAAGGCAGAGGAAATGGTGGCTAAGTTTAAGGGAATGAAGGATGATCCCAGGTATGATCAGGATACCGTGGGCAGGGATCTGGATGCTGCGCAGAAGGCAGAGACCTATCTGAAAGACCAGCTGCAGAAGTACTTCAGCAAATATATCACAAAGTCCCAGAGTTATATGGATGGTGCAAATGAGGCAGTGACCCAGACCGGTAACAGGGATAAGCGCGTATCCCTGGCAGAGAACAGACTGAGCGATCAGCAGACGACCTTCCAGACCCTTACCAGCAATAACGAAGATGCTGACGCCACCGAGGTGGCCGTACAGCTCTCCAGCGCGGAAGTATCCTACGAAGCGGCCCTTATGGCTACCAGCAAGATGATCCAGTCCACCCTGCTGAATTACTTGTAAAAACTAATATTTTACGATATAATTAAATATGTCATATGCCTTCCCCTTGAGGGCGCACGGCGTCCGGGGGACGCCGGTTCTGCGCGGACCGGAGCGGAGCGTAGACAGGTGTCAGCCGAAGGCTGACGGATGAGGTGTTAATCACAATGTATTGGAAGGAGAGAGGGTTATGGTTATCAACACAAGGATCTTTGGTGAGGTTACGGTAGATGATGAGAAGCTGATCCACTTCCCTAACGGGATCGTGGGCTTTCCTGAGCTTCAGGACTTCGCATTGATACATGATTCGGAGCAGGAGAACAAGGGCGGAATACGCTGGCTTCAGAGCGTGCAGGAGCCCAGCTTTGCAATGCCGGTGGTTACCCCTCTGGCTGTAAAAGAGGATTACAATCCTGTTGTGGAAGACGAACTGCTCAAGATAATAGGCGAATGTGAGGAACCGCTGGTGCTGGTTACCATCACTGTACCCTCCGATCTGACCAAGATGAGCGTTAATCTAAAAGCTCCTCTTATCATAAATGCAGATACACAGAAGGCTGCACAGGTTATTCTTGAAGATGATTATCCTGTAAAGTTCTATGTATATGATATTCTTAAGAATCGAAAAGCTGAAAAGGCAGGTGAGTGATCATGCTGGCGTTATCAAGAAAGAAGGGTGAAGCCCTGGTCATCAACAACAATATCGAGGTGACCATCCTGGAAGTGAAGGGCGATCAGATAAAGCTGGGCATAAGCGCTCCCAGAGAGGTGCCCGTATACCGCAAAGAGGTCTACGAGCAGATCCAGCAGTCCAATAAAGAGGCTATGGCAGAGCAGACGCCCGAGGCTATCAAAAAAATATTCGAAGATCAATAAATATATCATTTTAAGTAAAGCGCAGTATCAGAGCCCTGTCATTCTGAGCGAAACGCAGGATCGGAGCCCTGTCATTCTGAGCAAAGCGAAGAATCTTAAAAAAATTACTCATTCCTATTAAGTTATCTCTTATATCCTCCGATATAAGAGATAACTTATAATATCAGCAGAGTCACACGGAGGTGATAGGTATGGGAATAGAACCGTTAGGAAGCGCGATGAGCTATACCGCACAGCAGAGCTTAAAGCCTGTTGAGAGCAGCGCTGCGTCAGCTGAGGCCAGGGAAGGTCAGCCTGTCGAGGCCAATGCGCCGCAGGTGGATTCTAAAACAATCTCACTAAACAAAAGCCAGGAAACAGATACAGAAGGTAAGGACCAGCAGAATGCCGCCCAGCAGCAGGAGGAGAAGAAGAAACAGGCTCCTGCAAATAACGACAGCATTAAAAAAGCACTGGATGAACTTACCAAGATGCAGGCAAATTATGCCACCCAGTTCGGAATACATGAGAAAACAAACCGTATAACTGTTAAGATAATCGATAAGAAAACAAAAGAGGTGGTTAAAGAACTGCCGCCGGAAAAGACACTGGATATGATAGCAAAGGTCTGGGAATATGCAGGCCTGATAGTGGATGACAAACGATAAGGAGATCGTTTATTAGCAAAGGGACAAGGAGGTACAAGTTATGGGATCTGATCTGATAAGGATGACCGGTATGATATCCGGTATGGATACCGAGAGTATCATAAAGGCGTATACATCAAAAACAGAAAGCAGATTACAGAAAGCACGTAATAGCAAAACATTGAATACCTGGACACAGGATGCGTGGAAGGATATGAACAGCAAGATATACAATTTCTATTCCAAAACGCTTTCTACTTCAAGGTTTTCCAGTGCTTATAAGAAGATGAAGACCACAACATCCAACAGTGCGCTGAGTGTGACTGCGGGTGAAAATGCTGTGGTGGGTGCGCAGACCGCGCAGATAAAATCAGCAGCTACTGCAGCCTATATGACCGGAAGTAAGGTGAAGACTACGGATGGTGAAGATCTTAAGGGCAGCGATGTCTTAAGCAAGCTTGGCATAGATGGTGAGACAACACTTACGCTTAAGAAGGGTGATGGGAGTACCACGGATATCACCATAAGTGGCGAGACCACGATGAATGATTTTGTTAAGTCGTTAAAGGATGCCGGGCTGAATGCCAACTTTGACGAGGCTAACCAGCGCCTGTTCATAAGTGCCAAGAGCACCGGATCGGATAATGATTTTGAATTCGTACAGCATAAGCCTGTTAATAGCTCAAACAGAGCCATGAACAATGTGATGGCGGGGCTGGGACTTTTGCAGGAGAAGGATGCACAGGCGTATGTGGATTATTATAACAGTGTGAACGGCAGTAATAAGACTGCTGCGGATTTTGGCTGGGGAAATACAGCCACTAAGATAGACGGTTCAAATGCGAAGCTTGTGCTTAATGGGGCGGAATTTGAATCCCAGACCAATACATTTAAGATAAACGGAAGCACTTATACTATCAATCATGTGCCCAGTGATCCGAATGAGAATATATCGGTAAATACCGATACGGATTATGATGGGGTGTATGACGTAGTTAAGAACATCCTTAAAGAGTTCAATTCACTCATGAAGGATATGAGTACTGCGTTTAATGCGGATTCCGCAAAAGGATACGACCCGCTAACCGATGAGCAGAAGGATGCCATGAGTGATAAGGAAGTGGAGGAATGGGAGAAGAAGATAAAAGATTCATTATTGCGTAACGATGATAATTTATCTGGTGTACTTCAAGCACTGCAGGAGGCAACTTCCGGCGGGATAGATGTTGGCGGTACAAAAATGTACTTATCAGACTTTGGCATTTCGACTCAGGATTATTTTTCTGCAGAAAAGAATGAAAGATACGCATTGCATATAGATGGTGATGCAGATGACGAGGTTTCGGCTGGGAATACCGATAAGCTTAAAGCTATGATAGCATCTGACCCAGAAAAGGTTACAAGCTTCTTCCAGCAGCTTGCAGGCAAGATGTATGATAATCTGTACAGTAAGATGGGATCATCCAGCTTAAGCAGTATTTACAAGGTATATAATGATAAACAGCTTAAAGAAGAATCTACGAGCTGGGATGCCAAAATATTGGAGATGGAAGATAAAATAACTGCAATAGAAGATAAATGGTACAGCAGATTTGCTAAAATGGAGAGTAAACTGGCTAAAATGCAAAAGAATCAGACAGCTGTTGGAGGTTTCTTTAGCTAAATAAATAGAAATGGAGCAAAAGGCATGGGAAATAATCCTTACAATGAGTATTTGAAAAATAAAGTGATGACAGCTACACCCGGTGAATTAACATTAATGCTTTATGAAGGGGCAGTGAAGTTTGGTAATATTTCCATCAAAGCCATTGAAGATGGGGATATGGAGACGGCTCACACAAATATTATTAAAGTACAGAATATTATTGATGAATTCCGCCGCACGCTGGATTTTAAATATCCTGTAGCTCAGGATTTTGAGAATGTATATCGATATCTTTCGCAACGCTTGATAGAGGCTAATATACATAAGGATAAAGACATCATGGAAGAAGTGGTAAAACATCTGCGCTCCATGAGGGATAACTGGAAAGAAGTAATGAAGAAAGCTGCGGCAGAAAGAGCATCAAAACAGTAAGGAAGCGTTAGATACGCCAATGGATTATCAGCGGTCTTGATCAGACCGCTGATTTGGTATAGGGATAGGAGAGATACATGATAAAAGAATATCTAAACGCCTTGATAGAGAGCATGAATGCCAAGGCGGAATGCCTGCAAAAGCTTAAGTCTAAAACAGATACCCAGACAGAGCTGCTAAATGCAGATGCTATGGATTGGGATTCTTTTGATAAACTGGTAGACGAGAAAGATGCTTTAATAGATGAACTGGATAAACTGGATGATGGCTTTCAGAGTGTGTTTGAACGTATAAAGGATGAATTACAGGCAAATAAAGAAAAGTATAAAAGCAGTATTGCTAAACTTCAGGAGCAGATAAAGAGGGTGACAGAGCAGAGTACAGGCCTGATGGCAGCAGAACACCGCAATCATGAGATGGCGTCAGGTAAATTCGCTGCGGAAAAGAAAAAGATCCGCCAGACTAAAACAACATCAAAGGTTGCTGCAAATTATTATGCGAATATGAACCAAATAAACTACATTGACCCCCAATTGATGGATAAAAAGAAATAATATCAAAAAAAACATGTGCTTTTTGTGCAAAGAATAAACTTGAAAAAGCTGATGTTTTGTGCTAAATTATAAACAATAGTTGGTGCGTACGGATAATCGCAAAAAAAAACTGAAATTTATTTCAAAATGGTATTAAGTATCGGAAATCTATTCCGATATATATAATACAAGCGGGTGATCCCGCATAACCATTAATAGCGGCAAGGATGTCGCACCAAAATTTTATTTCAAGGAGGAAAATATTATGGTAGTACAGCACAACATGAGAGCAATGAACAGCAACAGGCAGTTAGGTCTTACGACCAGCGCACAGGCGAAGTCAACTGAGAAGCTTTCTTCCGGTTATCGCGTAAACCGTGCAGCAGATGATGCAGCAGGTCTTGCAATCTCCGA
>JAEEGL016555802.1_pt1 | contig 14508 bp, 11 predicted proteins | sample 9134231 | NCBI WGS metagenome assembly JAEEGL01 (sample SAMN16246548, study PRJNA631951) | gut metagenome | biome: gut microbiome; feature: rumen; material: fiber-attached | host: Bos | place: Iran: Karaj | collected 2018-10
GTCCTTGTGGATTATTTCCTTGAGGATTACCTGTTTGTGGCATTTGTCCATTAGCAGGAGTTGCTCCACCTTGAGGAGCATTAGGATTTACTCCTGGCGCTTGATTACCTGTTCCTTGTTCACCTTGATTAGTGGCATTAGGATTATTTGGAGTATCAGGATGATCATTTCTATTTAAGTCTTCCTGACCACCTTCATTAGGATTAGGATTGTCTGAAGATGATTGATCACCTTGAGATTGATCATCTTGAGGTTGTTCACCTTCTCCTTCGGATTTATTATCGCCGTCACCAGTAGATGGATTTTCGCCATCTGTTGGTGCCTCGCCACCTCCTTTTCCTTCTTCGCCATCAAGTGGTACTGGTGGAACATCTGGAGCATCTTCACCAGACGGATTTTCATTAGGAATTTCTCCTTGTTCTTCACCAGATTCAGAATTAGGTTCTTGACCATCAGGATTCGGCTCTTGATTACTAGGTTCTTGTCCTTCTTCACCTGGTTCTTCTTGATCATTCATTAAATCATCTTGATCATCATGTTGATTTTCATCGTCAACATAGCCATAATCGTCATCATCATAGTTATCGTCATAGCCGTCACCGGAATCACCATAACCATCATCATCATAACCATCATCGCCATAGTCACCATCGGAGTCATCATATGAATCATCGCCGTCACTAAAGTCATCGCTTAAATCACCGGTTTCATCTGAAACAGTTTCACCTTCGCCTCCTGATACTTCACTTTCAGGAACAACTTCAGTTTTTTCTTCAACTTCCTCTTCCGTTGTTTCTTCAATTTCGACCATTCCTTCAGCTTTAGAAGAGCTTTCTTGTGTAGTACTTACTTTTTCTTCGCTTTCCTCTTGAGGAGCTACTTTTGCGGTTGGATTTGGTTTCTTAGGATGTAAACTTTGTCTTAGAGAAGCAGCTGCTTGACTACCGTTTCGACCATTATTCATATAATCACCTCCATTCATTTAAATATATAACATATTTTATCTTTTTTCTATATCAATTATTTACAGTTATTTCTAACATATTTTAGGAATGTGTTTTGAGCTGCTACACCACGTACAGCATCACATGTTTTATCTCTTTTTGCTGGTGCTTCATAATGGTAACACCAATAATATCCTTTATATCTTGCTGAACTATTTGAATTTAGAACTTTTAATATTTTTCGATAATAAGAACTATTTAATTCTTTCATCATATAGTTTAATTGTACACCTAAATCAGAAAAGGCGTAATTACTATTTCCACAATAAGCGTTTTTATATGAATAAAAGTTCGTATTTTTTTCACCAGAGAATTTGATTAAGTTATTAAATCGACCATTATGCCATTGAACAATACCATAACTTGTTGCAACACCACCAACGAAGTCACCACAAGAAGTATTCTTAAAATTACTTTCAGCTTGTAAGTTAGCGAGTATTGCTGCCACTGCATTATTATCGAAACCACTGGCTTTTAACGTTAAACAAATTGATTGTTTATTATTGCTTCCTTGAACAAAACTTGTGTTCTGCGTAATATTTGGTCGAGGATTATCAATAGATACGTAGTCTAAAGGACTTACATATTTTTCGTTATCCATCATATATAAATATAACATTTTAACACGTGATATTGCACCTATCTTTTGTCCTTTTTTGACAGAATCACCAATTTTAACACTTAAATTATTATCAAGGTTACCATAAACGGATACCAAGCCATTACTATGGGTTATTTCGATATAGTTTCCTAATTCTTCATTAATAACTATTCCTTTAGTATCATTACCCGTTCTTGTTAATTGACCAGTTTTTGATACCACACCTGGGTATATTGCAATAATATTAGCACTATCAACATTAATAGTTATTTCAATACCATCTTTACCATAATCATTAGTAAGCGTTGATGACACTGGTTTATTAAGATATAATCCTGTACCTGATTGATCAGAAGAACCTATTGGCCATACACCAGAACTAATACTCTCTCCTTGGTCATCACCATTATATTTATTATCATACAAGCTATAAATATAATACTTTGGATGGGTTCCTTTTAATAAAGTTTGATAATTACTATTAACAGCTTTACTACTCCAAGTATTAATATATTTATTCGCGGTATCTATCTCGGTACTTGATTTATAAATCGCGCTATCTGAAAACAATTCATCGCCATTAACATTAAAGGAATTTGGTACTAGTAAGTTGTTATAAACAACAAAATAGGCTGCTACATAAATAGAAGGGTATTTTCTTGATAAGAACTCATCTACACTTTCCCCGCTATCTTTAACACAGTTACTACTCGGATCAAAATCCGGAAATGATTTCTTAATATCATCAAAATCAATTTTCTTATTTTTCACACTATAGTAACCATTTTTAAATAATGTAGCTTTACTATATAAATAATAAGCTGATAATAATTCATATTTTGATGGGTAATCATCCGTTGCTTCATTAAAGCTAATATACTTGGTTGCAGAACATACTAAGAATTGTTCCAAAGTATATTTATTGCTACCATCTTTAATCGTTACATTGCTTTCAAAGTCAAATTTTTCACCCATAATGTAGTCTTCATCAAAATTCTTTTGATAAACTACTACACTTCCAACAATTATAATTAAAAATACTAGTACAAAGACAATTGTTTGATAAGTTAATTCGCCTTTTTTTATACGATATAATAAATTAAGAATATTGTCTTTATTAATAACGGATCTTATTTTTTCATAAACATTTTTTAAGAATTCGATAACCTTGTTTTCTTCTTTTTCTTCAAAATCTTTATAAATATTAAATTCGTCATCGATTTCTTCTTTTTCTTTCTTTTCTTGTTTTTTAAATTCTTTTACTTCTTCCTTTTTATCTTTATATATATCATAAATTGTTGTATCAACTTTTTTATTACTTTTAACTTGTTTTTTAGTCTTCGTATTTTTGTTTACTTTACTACTTGTACTTTTTTTATCTTCATAGATATCATAAATATCTTTTTCATCTTTTTTCTTTTTAAAAATATTAATTATTTTATTAACTACTGTATATTCTTTATCTTCAATTTTATTAAGATTTTCATCAGTAATATTTATTTTAATATCAGGGTTTTCTTCAATATTTCTATTAATAGTACTGCTACTATGATTAATAAAATTTTCTATACTAAAACCATTAACTTTTTTATTGTTATGTTCATCTTTCATATAGCAATACCCTTTCTATTATAATACTATTTTATTATACAATATCTTCATTATTTTTTAAAGAAAAAACCTTAATATTAAGCATTATTAATATTAAGGTTTTTATATTTATATATCTATTTCTAGATAAAATTTTTATAGGATAAAGAATTTATATTTTACATTATTATATTATTTTTTTAATTATATCATTTAAAATTATTCATTTATCATCTCCATTCATATATATATCAACTCAATTATTTTTCTTAATTCATTTATTAATTCTTTTACTTTCCTATCATCAATCATCTCTTTTCATTATTAATGATAAAATAAAAATGTGAAATCTTTGTGAAATCAGATTGAAAATAAAAAGAAGTTTTTAACTTCTTTTTTCTGTTTCTTCATCTTGCAATTTCTTAAAGTCCACTTTACCTATTAATGTTTTAGGAAGACTTTCACGGAATTCATATTCATATGGTTGTGAATATTTAGCAAGATTCTTTTTACACAATTCTTTTATTTCGTTTTTAACACCGAGAGTTGGTCGATATCCTTTTTTTAATACAATAAAGGCTTTAGCAACTTGAACTTTATATGGATGTGGAACACCAACAACAGTACAATTTAAAACTGCAGGATGTTCACAAATAACGTTTTCAATTTGATTTGGATATACATTAAAGCCATTAGTAATAAGCATTCTCTTAAGACGTTGTTGATAGAAGAAAACACCATCTTCGTCCATATATCCCATATCACCTGTGTGTAACCAAATGCGACCATCTTTATGCATCTGTAAAACTTCGTTAGTTTCTTTTTCATTATCCAAGTAACCCATCATTAAAGTAGGTCCAGATACACAGATTTCGCCTATTTCACCAGGTTTACATTCTGTATGTGAATGACTTTTAACAATCTTCATATAGTTACCTGGCATTGGAATACCAATACTTAATTCTTTATTCGTAGGCTCTTTAAAAGCACCACAAACAGAAGCTAAACATTCTGTCATTCCATATCCTTGTATAAGTCTTACCTTAGATCCATGAGATAATAAGAAAGCATTAATGTTACGTAATTGGCTTAAACTCATAGAATCGCCACCACTAATAATCCACTTAATATATGATAAATCAAGATTGTCATCATTAAATTTAGTTATACCTTCTAATAACGTTGGTACACCCATAAATATTGCTGGTTTGTCTTTATAAATCATTCTCTTATATTGTTTTTCATCAAATTGTGGAAGAAGTAAGATTTCAACACCTTTACTAATGGCACAATGACATACTACACCTAGACCAAAGCCATGGAATATCGGTAAAATTCCTACAATCTTATCACCAGGAACAACATCTTTTAAAAGGATTTTTGCTTGTGTCATTAAAGCGTTAAAACTATAACTTGAGTGAACAATACTTTTAGGACTTCCTGTAGTTCCACCTGAGTGTAAGATAATAGCAGGATCTGTTGCTTTACTCTTGCTATCATAATCTAAGTTATAATGTCTTGCACTTTTAATAAAACGATCCCAATAAATGTATTCACCATTGCGTGATGGTTTTTCAATCTTAAATCCTTGTGTTATTTCATAGCCTAATCCTAACCAAAATGGCATAGAATTACGAACTGAAACTACAACTGTTTTATAAATATTAGTTTCACTGATAATGTTTTTTACCTTCTCATAACAAAAATCGACCATAACTAATAATACACTTCCTGTATTATTAACATATGTTTTTATTTCTTGTTCGCTTGATAAGGGGTGAATCATTTCACAAATAGCCCCAATTTTATTAAGAGCGTATACGCTAATTAACGCTTCTGGGATATTTGGTAAGCATAAACTTACTACATCACCACGACGTATTCCTAAATTACGAAAAGCCACAGAAGCTTTTTCAATATTTTCAAAGAATACTTTATAAGTTGTTTTTACGCCATAATAATCATATGCATATAAATCAGGATATAATTCTGCGCTTTCTTTAACAATATCATATAGTGTTTTATCAGGAACTTCTAATTTCTTTTCTTCTTTTGAATAAAATTTTTCCCATACACCTGAACTTTTTTTACCTAAACTTTTTAAGATGTCAATTAGATTCATTAATCAATTTTATTACTTTATTCATTAAAGTAATATTCTCCTTTCTTAGATCTAGCTTATCTTTTATTTGATAGCCTTCACCAAAGACAATTTTTGTTTTATGAAACATACGACTTTTACTAATGCTAAATGGCACAATTGTAGCATCTGAATTTGCTGCCAAGTGACTTGCACCCATTTTAAATGGTCTTACAACATATTCTGTATTATTAAAAGTTCCTTCTGGGAAAATACATACTACTTCACCATTTTTTAATAATTCAATAGCACGATCTAAATTTTCTTTATTTTCTTTACTATTGCGATCAACAGGTATAAAACCAGCCTTTAAGAATGCCCAACCAAAGACACCATCACTTAATTCTTTCTTAATTATAAAGTGAATCTGTCTTTTTAATTTGCGCATTAAAACAATCCCATCCATATTAGTTTGGTGATTACCTGCTAGTAATACACCACCCTCTTTGGGAATATTATCAATACCTTTAATTTCTACAGGATATAATAAACTAGTAAAAATAATATATATATACTTTGCAAAATTATACATCTATACTCCTTAAAAATAATTATAACATATTTCCTTAAATCAAGACTATCTTATGTAAATAAAAAAATTAATATCCACATTATTGTGGATAAAATATTAATTAACCAGAACTTTATTTTTCTTGTTTTATGTCTTACGATAATCATACTTAACAAAGCACCAATAAAACCACCAATAGTACTTAATAATAGTAAACTAAATTCACTAAATCTTTCTTTATGAAAAATAGCTTTTACTTTGTCGAGAGAATACGCTATAAAACTAATAATATTAATACCTACTATGTAATAAATCATTATTTTTCAGTATAATTATAATAATTATACTCTCCTAATTTAATACTTAATTCTTCTAATTCTTCACTATCTTGATTATTAAGGGTCTCTTCTATAACAAAAATTAATTCTTCTAAACTATGGCATTCTAAATAATTGATGTCATTATTCTCTAGTATTTTAACATCTTTATTACTGAGCGTTAATCCATTACTTCTTTTAATTAAGAAGTCATCTTCTGTACTATATAACTTCATTTTCTTCCTCTTATAATTAAATCAATAATGAATCCTATTGGGATTAAAATAACAAAACTTATTAAATATTTTTTTGTTACTAAACCAATAAGAAAAGCGATAATAAACATAACTCCGGTATAATTTTCATGTTTATTTCTTTTTTTAACTTGTTTTTTTACATTATTAATAAAATCTTCTCTTCTAATAGTAAAATCATGATAAGTTTTCACAATTCTTTTTTGGAAATAATTGGCATTATCAATAATTATTTTACTAATATAATTTTTAATATCTTCAGTGGAATCGCCATTAAATTTAACTAAATTTTTATCAATAGCCTCTTTTATTTTTTCCATAAAAGAAAATGATAAAACAAAATCTATTAACGTAACAATGAAAACAACTATAAAAATGATGTTAGTTAAATCAATGGTCATCATATCGAATAATTTAAAGATTAATGGGAATAAATAGTTAGCTGCAATCACACCCAATAAACCAAAAGCAATACAGTTTCTTAAGCAGATTCGTCCATTCAAATTATAATGGTCATTTGAATAATCCCACCATCTTACTTTAAATAATTTTTCTAAAATATAACTTCCAACGTATTCAACAATTGCCCCGATAACAAAAGCTAATATAAAACATACTAATGTATCTTCTCGGTACTCAAAAAGTGGTAGCATTAAAACGCCACCAAAACCATAAATAGGACAATATGGTCCTATTAAAAATCCTCGATTAACGATTCTTTTTTCCGTTATTGAACAAAATATTTCTTCAATAATCCATCCTACTATGGATATTAACCAAAACATGATAAATAATTCTTGAAAACTCATATTATCCTATCCATAATCATAGTATACTTCATGATAGTCTTTAACTTGATTATCATCATAAGTTAAGGAATATACATCATATACTTTCTTTTCCTTATTATCGTAACTAATAATAATAATAAATCTAATACTATGCGTTAATACATCATCATTAAATGCAAATACTACTTCATAATTAAAGTCAATGTTATCGCGTATTTGTTCTTTAAAGTGTTCAATATTTAGTTCATAATTATCAAATTTAATATCATCAATATTATCTTGATTTATTTCTTCTAATTTACTTAATTCTTCTGTTACATATAACTCTATTTCATCATTTATATCTTTAGCGATAGCACTTAATTCATTACGATTATATATATCTTTTACATCATATTTAACTTCTTCTGAATAAGTGATCATTTCTTCTTCTGTAGGCATACTAGTATTAATAGTAAAACCTGGCATATTATCCGTTATTATTTTAACGATACGATTTTTATTTTCACTATTCATAGTCATTACTGTTATAGTAACTTCTTTATCAGTTAGTTTATTTTTAATTATTTGACTAGCATCACCTAAATGTTTCTTATTAAATGATGTTATAGAAAATAGTCTATTATCATCTAAAGCATTATAGATATTAACACGATCTTGATTATCGATTCCTAATATAAAACTAGTATTAGAAACAAATTTAACATATGTTATTCTTTGTTTAGGACTAGAGATAACAACATAAATACAGGCAGCAAGAAATATTATAAAAGCTAATATTACGCCAATTGTCTTCTTCATAAGACCTCCATATAGTTTATTTTATCAAAAACATTAAATAAAATCTATATTATTCAATATTAAAAAGAGAAAATGTTATTACATTTTCTCTACTTCATCAATAGCTAAAATATTTAATAGTTCTTTAGATATTTCATATACAATACTTGTTAGTGATAAATAACTTTCTTTAACTAATAAGTCTTTTTCATTAAGAATATTATAATTATTATAGAATTTATTATATAAACTTAACAAATCAAATAAATATTCACATATATAATTAAGACTTGCATCAGTTAATGTTTTATCAATAACATTATTTAGTGTTAATAATTTTGTTAATATATCTTTAACTTCTTTATTAGGAATAACTTTTAAAGAGAATTTAGTTAAATCATTCTTTTTAAGAAGTGATTTCATACGAACTATTGTGTATAAAATATATGGACCTGTTTTACCATCTAGGGATGAGAATTTAACCGGGTCAAAATTATAATCTGTTTTTCTAAATGGTAATAAATCAGAATATTTTAAAGCGGCAATTGTTAATTTTTCAGCAATATCTTTTCTTTCATCACCAGTTATTTCATCTTTAATTTTCTTTTCTACCTCTTGATAGATAAGATCTATTAAATTGTTTAATTCCATTACACCGCCATCACGGGTTTTAAATGGTTTACCATCAGAGCCATTTATTGTACCAAATGGGAAATGTTTTAATTTAACTTTTTCATCTACTAAATGGGTTTTATAACTAGCTCTAAATACTTGTTCAAAATATAATGATTGTCGATCATCAGTAAAATACCATATTTCATCTGGATTAAAACGAGTAATTCTTGAATAAATTGTTCCTAAATCACGGGTTCCATAAATAGATGCACCATCTTTTTTGATTACCATTAATGGTGGCATTGGTTTATTATCACCTGATTCTACGTCACAAACTAAAGCACCTTCAGATTCATATAAATAATCTTTCATAATCTCTAAAACATTAGGAATATATTTAAATGAATCTAGTTCACCTTCCCATAGGTCAAAATGGCAATTTAATCGGTCATACACTTTCTTTATTTCAACACGAGATATATCAACCATTTGTTTCCATAAAGTTGTATATGGTACATTTCCTTTATCAATTAACGCAGTTATTTCACGTACTTCATCCATACGATCTGGATCATTTTGAGCTGCAATATTAGCTCTTGGATACATTTCTCCCAAATCTTTAGCTGTTAAGTTAATTTTAGGATATTCTCCTTTAAAGTTAGGATCAAAAAATGGTGAATCTGGTACCATTCTTTTATATTCTGATATTAACATCCCAGATTGTCTACCCAAGTCCCCTAAATGAACATCACCTATTACTTCATAACCTAGTCTTACTAATAGTCTTCTTATAGCTTCGCCAATATTAGCTGAACGCATATGGCCAACATGTAATGCTTTAGCAGCATTAGCACCACCATAATCAACAATTACTTTTTTATGGTCTTTTTTTTCTATTAATTCATCAAAAGATGAATAGTTATTAAAATACTCGATAAGATAATCTGGATTAAAACTTAAATTAATAAATCCTGGTCCAGCAATATTAACATTAATAAAACGATTATCTAATTCATTAACTATTTTTTCTGCTACATTACGAGGATTTTCATGATTCTCTTTTCCAAGATTAAAAGCACAATTTACTTGCCATTCACCTAGTTCTTGTCGATTACTTTCTAATAACTCAACATTATCTAATTGATAGCCTAATTTATGTATTATATCTAATAAATAGTTTTCATTATCTTTAATCAAACTCATAACTCCTCCATAACACCTAATTTATTTTTATTATAACTTATTTTGCTTAAAATACAAGAGGATAAATTGACAACCTTATTGTTTAAAAATAATAATTATGGTATTCTATCAATAAGGAGATGAAATGAAATATATAAAATATATCTTGGTATTACTAATGATTTTATTATTAGTAGGATGTACTTCTAATAACATTGAATCAATCAGTTATGATGATTTTAAAACCAAAGTTAATGATAAGGAAGATATGATTCTTTTCTTTGGAGAAGATGAAGTATTAGAAACAACATTAAATACGATTCTTAATGAAAATGATTTAACTGCTTATAAAATTAAGATTAGTAAATTATCTGATAACGAAAAAGAAGAATTAAAATCTTATGTTGATTATGAAGATACATCAATCTGTTTTATTATTAAAGGTGAAGATCCAAGTGTTCTAACCCATATCACAGATACATATACAACTAAAGATAAAGTTGAAAGTCAATTAAAAGCTTTAGGATTTATAAAATAAAAAAGATATTCGTTTGAATATCTTTTTTTTATATATCATTTTCACGATGTTTTTTTACAAGTTTAATTGTTACAAAAGTAATAACTCCTATAACAACAAGAGATGCTAAAACAATTAAAATAATTTTTAGTATATTAATCTTTTCTCCTTCTTTAGGAGCAATTTCTTTTTTATACTTTTCTAATTCTTTATCAAATTTCTCTTGTGTTATTTCCGTATTATTAAACTCTTGTTTACAATACTTAAACTCAGGATACTCTTTGCATTCTTTACTATCATAGAATTGATTATAGTATGGTAGTCGAATTGTTTTAGAACGTAATCTTTCAGCTGAACATTCATTACGTGTATAAGCACGAACTGTTATTGTTACAACTTCACCTTCAGCATAATTAGTTAAGTAATATACGCCATCTTCACCTTTTTTAAAAGTATCAAAATCCAATCGATAAATATCTCTTTCAACTAAGGCAACAATATCATCTTTCATATTTAAAATAGATATTTTAAAACGAACATTACCACCAGCGTCAGTGAAATTATCATATACAAATTCTAAGTTTCTTGCTTCTTCTTTTAATCTTTTTAATTCATTAGAATCACAACCATCAGCTTTAACATTTAAGAAAGCTAATAATATAAATACAACAAGGAATATTTTTAGTTTTTTCATACTAGCAACTATCCTTTACCATACAAGTGAAGTCAAATTGTGAATTAAGCCAGTTTTGACCAATACCACGACTTGGATTAGTTGTTTGATTAAATGGATCAGCTGGATCAACGATACGATACTTAGCTTCTTCAGCAATATTTATCGTACACTTAGTTTCATAATTCCAATTATGGAAATAACCCATATTATGTGCTTTAACTTGTAATCCGTATTTCTTAAGTCCTCCAGTATAACCTTTAGTAATTAAGAATTCATTACCAACTAAATAATTTTCTAAAATAGCAGCTGGTACTTTCATTGCATATTCATATTTAAATTCAACATTACTAAATGATTTGAAGTTTGGATTAAATGCTTTCATACATTTAACACTTGTACATTTAACATCAATTTCATCCGTATAAGATCCACTTACTTGTGAAGAATTAACAAGATGCATATTTTGATCACCATTATATGAAATATAAGTTGGTTTAGATTCACCATTGTTTACTTTTGTTGGATAATCTTTATTCTTTATCCAAACATTATAAACGGCTGCCATCTTACGATATGAATCTAGGATATTTTCCCAGAAAGATGGGTTGTCTAAATCCGTTAAATAAGCTCCTTGAGAAATAACCTCTTGATCACTCTTATACGCATCTTCATCAAATTCACCTGAACAAGTAATTGTACTCTTAACTAAAGTATTTACCTTCATACCTGATTCAAGCTTAATAGTTGAAGAATTGTTAACTAAAAGATTACCCGCAACCCCATAATATTTAATATCATAATTTAGTTTTTCAGAACAAGTTATTGTATATAAACTTGGATGGTTATGGTGAATAATAATGGAATTATCATTTGTACATTTTGTAGCAAAAGTTGCTGGACCAAAGTCTTTGTTTGCACTACATGTATTATGTAATCCATCATCTACAACACCACTACCTGTGTTATTATCACTACTCTTACATTTATTTTTACATTTATCCTGTGTTACACCTTGTAAGTAAACAAAACCTTGTTTAACTTTTTCTGGTTTTAACCACATTAATGTTTCTGTAGATGGATTATAGTAGCATCCTGGTGGATGGCTTATTGAAATACCACCACATCCACGATAATGATATACGCATTTGTAACCGCCACTATTAATTTTTGAACAAGAGCTAATGTACCAGTCTAACCCTGCTGCATCAGCAGCTGCTGCCGTTGATGTTGGTTGAGCAGTTGCATAATAACGATCAATTGTTGACCAATTTGGTCTTGTTTGAACACCACTAATTGATTTAGTATGACCACCAGCACTAATCTTAATCGTATCAGTTTTACATGCTGTTGTAACGGTATATTTAACCGTTGCCGTCATACCTGATACAGATACAGAAGTCGTTCCATATGACGCACTAGCAGTTACAGCAATCTCATTACCAGAATCTAATGTACATTCTGAACTCAAATTAACTGTCATAGTTACTGTTTTACCGACAGATGCTTTCTTAGGTGTACCTGATACGCTAGAAATAGTCACATCACAACACTTAGTGTGTGCACTATTAGCATATTTGTTTGATGCACATGAAGAACATGAACCAGATCCATAACCACTTGCGGTATTACCTGTACATGCATATCTTGTTGAACCATTACATCCATAACCAGCTGTACAACTACAACATGATGAATTGCACTTATATTGATTACTATTACAAGATGTCTCTTCTTCCTCTTCTTCTTCGCCTTCAAGTGCCATCACAGGTTCATCCGGTTCAATTAATTCTGTTGCAGGTTCTGCATATACATTAACTAAACCAAATATGAACACTAATATAGCAAATAAACCCTTTTTCAATTTCATCTTTTTTTCACCTCATTAACTCTCTTTTTATTAACCCGTTAAAACATTACCACGAGAATCACATTGTTGAACTAAACATTTAAAATTAAATATACTATTTGACCAGTTATTTCCATTTGGATTATCATTATAGCCTCCCAAAATATGATATTTAACTGTATCATCTATACTTCCTTTACAAGTTGTTTTATATGACCATCCACGATAATAACCCATTTTTTGTGAATTAATAACAAATGAATAGTTTGTTTTCTTATTTACTAATTTCTTATCAAGAAGTAATTGATTACCTACTAAATATTTATTATTAACAGAAGAAGCAGGTAATTTAAATGAATATGTATATTTGAAATTTTCATCAAAATCTAAATATTCTCCATCTGAATTCTTAGAAGGTGTATATTTTTCCATACAACCATTAGATGACTTACATAGAACTTTAATCGCTGTATCACTATCTTCTTCCTCAGAGTCTTCTTTCCAATTTATTAACTTAACAGTTTCGCCACTTTTAGTAAAGGTTGAAATAAATCCTTCACTTTCATCAGTAACTCTCTTAACATAACTATGTTTTGAAAGCCACTGTTTATATTCATCAACATTTTCGCTTACATATTGATTCATAATATTATTCCAAAAGAAATTATTATCTAATTCCGTGTAAGTCGCAGCTGATTTTAAAAGTTTCCAATCATTTTCAAAAGCTTCTCTATCGAATTTACCAACACAATTAATTGTTGTTTCAACACGACCATAAGCTTTAATTCCCGATTCTCGTTTAATATCAAAGCCCGGAGAAATAGGATTGTTGGCTGAATCATAATATTGAATTTTGTAATTTAACTCTTCCTTACAGGTAATAGAGAACAAAGTCGGATGTTTAGAGTGAATAATCAATTCATTTGTATTAGTACACTTTGTTTTAAATGTAGCCTTTGAATATGTTTTATCAGCACTACAAGCATTTGTACTATAACTTTTTACCTTCTCATTTAAAATATCAGCACTATCGCACTTATTAACGCAATTAGCTTGCGTAACATTCTCTAACAAGTAATATTTATCAACAGATTCTGAAACAACTTGACTAGCAGTAAGCCAACGAACTTTTTCAAGTTTTGGATCTGCGTAACATCCTGGAGGTCTACTTGATCCACAAGAACGGTTTAAAACTGTACATTCATATCTACCATTTTCCAATTTTGTACACGGCTCACCATCTTGAGGGAAAGCATAATCTTGACCTTTAAAGTTGGCATCTTCAACTTTATTGTAATCTGGTATACTACCATATACTCTCTTTACTGTAGCCCATTTTGGTCTTGTATCCGTTTTACTAGAATAAATTTGTTTACCTAATAATGAAAACGTACATGTCGGTTCCTTACAACTTTGCGTAATTGATAGTGTTAAACTTGTTCCATCAAAAGTAAATTTACAACCTGTACCTGAACCAGATCCTTTTTTATCAGCAGCACTAAGGATAGAATATGCATCACTATTTGCCATAGTACATACAGTTTCGCCATTTTTAAAACCAATAGTTATACCATCAACAACTACTTGGGAATCTTTTACTGACATGTGTTTTACAGCACCCTTTGAATTAGAGCTTGTTACACCAGCTGTACAACATGTCACATGATCTTTATCAGCATATGTA
>JAEEGL017017596.1_pt1 | contig 14508 bp, 7 predicted proteins | sample 9134231 | NCBI WGS metagenome assembly JAEEGL01 (sample SAMN16246548, study PRJNA631951) | gut metagenome | biome: gut microbiome; feature: rumen; material: fiber-attached | host: Bos | place: Iran: Karaj | collected 2018-10
AACTATTGAAAGACGAATTGTACTCTGTGACATTTCCTGATCTGCAAGATATGCATCACTAAGCTGTGAGTGAGTTGTAATTGCCGGATGAATTACAAGAGACTTAACGTCTGCAACGTTTGCAAGAAGGCTGAAAATCTTAAGGTTATCAATGAACTTCCATGCTTCTTCGCGTCCACCCTTAATTTCGAATGTAAAGATTGAACCGCCGCCATTAGGGAAGTATTTCTGATAAAGTGCATGGTCTGGATGTTCAGGCAGACTTGGATGATTTACCTTTGCAACCTTTGGATGATTCTTTAAGAATTCAACGACCTTCTTTGTATTTTCTGCGTGTCGTTCAAGGCGAAGACTCAAAGTTTCTGTTCCCTGAAGCAACAGAAATGCATTAAATGGACTTATTGAAGCACCCTGATCACGAAGCAAAATTGCACGGATATATGTAACGAAAGCAGCTGGACCAACAGCATCTGCAAAGCTGATTCCATGATAACTTGGGTTTGGAGCAGCAATTGGAGCATATTTTCCAGATTTCTTCCAGTCAAATTTACCAGAATCTACTATTATACCGCCAAGTGTTGTACCATGACCGCCAATAAACTTTGTAGCAGAGTGAACTACAATATCTGCACCGTGTTCAATCGGGCGGATAAGGAAAGGAGTTCCGAATGTGTTGTCAATTACAACAGGAATTCCGTGCTTGTGTGCAATTTCTGCAATTGCATCGATATCAGGAATATCGCTGTTTGGATTTCCTAAAGTTTCAAGGTAAACAGCCTTTGTATTAGGCTTAATTGCGCCTTCAACTTCCTTAAGATCGTGTGCATTTACGAAAGTTGTTTCTACACCAAACTGTGGAAGTGTATGTGCCAGAAGGTTATAAGAACCACCGTAGATTGTCTTTTGTGCAACAATATGTTCTCCTTTCTGAGCAAGAGCTTCAATTGTATAAGTAATAGCTGCTGCACCAGAAGCAACTGCAAGAGCAGCTACACCACCCTCAAGTGCTGCAATTCTCTTTTCAAAAACATCCTGTGTAGAGTTTGTAAGGCGTCCATAAATGTTTCCTGCATCTGCAAGACCAAAGCGGTCAGCTGCATGCTTTGAATTATGGAATACATAAGAAGTAGTCTGATAAATAGGTACTGCGCGGCTGTCTGTTGCAGGGTCAGCCTGTTCCTGTCCAACGTGTAACTGTAATGTTTCGAATTTATATGACATAATTATTTCTCCTCTGTGTCATCCCGAATTTATTTCGGGGTCTCTTATTTGATTGATTTTAGATGCTGAAACCAGTTCAGCATGACTGATGTGAACAGCAGAGGCGCATGACTCCGTTTCTAAAATTTTCTCTAACTAATTTTTCAAAATAAAATTTCATATGCACCTCCTTAAAAAAGATATAAAACCTACTGTTTTGATAGGTTTAATATACACTATATTACCTACTATGTCAATGGGTTATAAGAAAAAAAATAAAAATTTTTCAAAAATACATCTGTTGCACATTCCGTTAAAAAGTGATATATTTTTTTTAAGTCAATGGCGACCTCAGAATATGGGGTCGCCATCTTTTTTTAACTTTTTCTTGATACGGGGGAACTGCAATGCCATTGAATCCAAACATCCATAAAGTGATGGTTATAGGGTCAGGGCCAATTATCATTGGTCAGGCGGCAGAATTTGACTATGCAGGTAATCAGGCCTGCCGCGCACTTAAAAGTCTTGGACTTGAGGTTGTTCTTGTAAACTCAAACCCGGCTACACTCATGACAGACAAAAGCATGGCTGATGAAATATACATTGAGCCATTAACCTTGCGCACTGTTGAACGAATTATCGAAAAAGAAAAACCAGATTCCCTGCTTTCTACTCTTGGCGGCCAGACTGGACTTACACTCAGTATGGAGCTTGCAAAATCGGGCTTTCTTGAATCACATAATGTCAAACTGCTTGGCGCAGTACCTGAAACAATCGACAAAGCCGAAGACCGTCAGATGTTCAAGGACATGATGGAAAAAATCGGCGAGCCTATAATTCCGTCAAAAGTTGTTACTACTTATGAAGATGCAATAGATTTTGTTCATAACGAGATTGGCCTTCCCGCAATCATCCGTCCTGCTTTTACGCTTGGTGGAACAGGCGGTGGAATCTGTCACAACGAACGGGAGCTTGACGAAATTGTTCATAACGGACTTCACCGCTCCCCTATTCACCAGATCCTTGTAGAAAAATGTATTTCCGGCTGGAAAGAAGTTGAATTTGAAGTAATGCGCGACAGCCATGCAAATGTAATCACCGTCTGTTCAATGGAAAACGTTGACCCTGTTGGCGTTCATACAGGTGACTCAATTGTAGTTGCTCCAACACTTACTCTTGCAGATAAAGAATATCAGATGCTCAGAACTGCGGCATTAAATATCATAAGCGAACTTAAAATAGAAGGCGGTTGTAACTGCCAGTTTGCACTTAATCCCGACAGCTTTGAATATGCAGTAATTGAAGTAAACCCTCGTGTTTCGCGTTCGTCGGCTCTTGCAAGTAAAGCTACAGGCTACCCTATTGCTAAAGTTGCAGCGCTCATTGCCGTTGGCTTTACGCTTGATGAAATCCCTAACTTTGTTACTAAAAAAACAAAAGCATGTTTTGAACCTGTACTCGACTATGTTGTCGTAAAAATGCCAAAGTTCCCGTTTGATAAATTCGTTTACGCCAAACGAGATCTTGGAACACAAATGAAGGCAACCGGCGAAGTAATGGCAATTGGCCAGAGCTTTGAAGAAGCAATGCTCAAGGCTGTTCGTGGTGCAGAGCTTAAAACTTCATCACTTGATTTGCCGGCCTTTGCAAAAGAAGACGATTCAAAAATCGTAACACGAGTGGGCCAATGTACTGATCACAGAATCTTTGCAATTTATCAGGCTCTCAAACGCAAGCTTTTAACTGTAGACCAGATTCATGACATTACAAAAATAGATAAATTCTTCCTTTGGAAAATTGAAGGAATTGCAGAAAAAGATTTGAAATACCCTCCTGCTTCTTTCAAAATGGTAGACACCTGCGCCGGAGAATTTGCGGCAGAAACACCATACTTTTATTCAACAACAAACGGCAACAACGAAGCACAGTCTTACCTTAAGGAATTCAATTCAAAAGAAGGCAACACAATCATAGTTCTTGGTTCAGGTCCAATTCGTATTGGTCAGGGAATTGAGTTTGACTATGCGTCCGTTCAATGTGTACGCTCGCTCAAAAATCTTGGTTACGAAGTTGCAATCATAAACAACAACCCCGAAACAGTTTCTACAGACTTTGATACAGCAGACCGACTTTATTTTGAACCGCTCACAGGCGAAGATGTAATGAATGTAATTCATACTGAAAAACCACTTGGCGTAGTTGCAGCATTTGGTGGCCAGACAGCAATCAACCTTACAAAATATCTTGATAAACAGGGCGTTCCAATTCTAGGAACAAGTGCCGATTCAATCGACCTTGCCGAAGACCGTGAACGATTTGAAGAGCTCTGCGACCGTCTAGACATTAAACGCCCAAAGGGAGTTACGGTCTTTACAGAAGCACAGGCGCTCGAAGCCGCAGCACGAATAACGTATCCTGTTTTGCTCAGACCAAGCTATGTACTTGGCGGACAGAACATGATTATTGCAAATACTCCTGCAGACGTTAAGGAATACATGGCTATCATCCTGCGGCAGAAAATTGAAAATCCTGTTTTGATTGATAAATATATGGAAGGAATTGAGCTTGAAGTTGACTGTATTTGCGACGGAGAGGAAGTTCTTATTCCGGGAATAATGCAGCATATTGAACGAACGGGCATTCACTCAGGAGACTCAATTGCCGTATATCCAAGCTGGTCAATCAACGAACGCATGAAAGAAAAAATCGTGCGACAATCTACAGACCTTGCGCTTGCACTCGGCACAAAAGGAATCGTTAACATTCAGTATCTTATCTGGAACGACGAGCTGTATATAATAGAAGCAAACCCTCGTTCCAGCCGAACCGTTCCTTATATGAGCAAGGTAAGCGGCATTCCAATGGTAGAGCTTGCAACAAGAGCAATGATGGGGCAAAAGCTCAGCGAAATGGGCTTTGGCACAGGCCTTTACCGTAATCCTGATTATTTTGCAGTAAAGGTTCCTGTATTCAGCTTTGAAAAGCTTACTGATGTTGATACAGCCTTAGGTCCAGAAATGAAATCTACAGGTGAAGTTTTGGGAATTGCCCCTACCCGTGAAGAAGCTTTATTCAAGGGAATGATAGGAGCGGGAATTAAAATGATTCATCCGCAAAAAGCAGATTCTCCAAAAGGTGTTCTTTTCAGCGTAAAAAAGATGGACCTTCCAGAGCTCCCTGCCCTTGCAAAAAAATTCTATGACCTTGGTTTTACTTTATACGGAACAAGCGGAAACGCAGATACAATTGAACGAAGCGGTCTTCCTGTAAATCATGTTGCAAAAGTTCATGAAAACAACGATGACAATATAATCACACTGCTCGACTCTGGCAAAATTGCTTATGTAATTTCTACTTCTGCAAAAGGAAGAAACCCAGATGCCGAAAGCGTAAAGTTCCGTCGTCATGCCGTTGAACGAGACATTGAATGTCTTACAGCTCTTGATACCGCTACAGCTTTAACAGAAAGCCTTGCAAGCGGTCTCACAGAGGATGATATAAGTCTGGTTGATATAACAAAAATATAAATAAAAGATGGGAGAATGATTATGTCAAAATTTATCTTTGTAACAGGTGGTGTTGTAAGTGGTCTTGGCAAGGGTATTACAGCTGCAAGCCTTGGACGACTTTTAAAATGTCGCGGATTCAAAGTTGCTTCGCAAAAGCTTGATCCTTACATGAATGTTGACCCCGGAACAATGAGTCCGTTCCAGCACGGAGAAGTTTTTGTAACAGACGACGGTGCAGAAACAGACCTTGACCTTGGTCATTACGAACGCTTTATTGATGAAAATCTTACTAAGTATTCTAACCTCACAAGTGGTCGCGTTTACTGGAATGTACTTAACAAAGAACGCCAGGGTGAATATCTTGGTCAGACTGTACAGATTATTCCCCATGTAACAAATGAAATAAAGGATTTTGTATTAAAGAATGCAGAAGTTAGCGGTGCTGATGTAAGCATTGTAGAAATTGGCGGTACAATTGGTGATATTGAAAGTCAGCCGTTCCTTGAAGCAATTCGTCAGCTTGCATTAGAGGTTGGTCGCCGCAACTGTCTTTTCATTCATGTTTGTCTTGTTCCATATATCAGCGGTTCTGATGAATATAAGAGTAAGCCTACCCAGCACTCCGTAAAGGAACTCATGGCTGTTGGTATTCATCCTGATATTATTGTTGCCCGCTGCGACAAAGATATTCCAGATGACATCCGCAAAAAGATTTCGCTGTTCTGTAATGTTGGAGAAGATTGTGTAATTAACAATACTACCTGCCGCAGTCTGTATGAAGTTCCTCTTATGCTTCATGCACAGAATATGGATGGCGTTGTATGCCGTGATCTTGGTCTTGATTCTGAATCTAAAACTCCTGATCTTGATGCATGGTCAAAAATGGTCGAAACAATTCACAACAGGCAGGGAAACATTCAGATTGCGCTTGTCGGTAAATATGTAAAGCTTCACGATTCATATTTGAGTATCATTGAATCATTAAATCACGCATCTTTTGTCGTAGGAAAAAACGTTACAATTAAATGGGTAGACAGCGACAGCGTAACAGACGAAACTGCTCCTGAAGTTTTCAAAGACTGTGCAGGAATTATTCTGCCGGGTGGATTCGGTCATCGTGGTGTAGAAGGAATGGTAAGTTCATGTCGTTATGCACGAACTCACAAGCTTCCGTATTTTGGAATTTGTCTTGGAATGCAGATTGCAGTTATTGAATTTGCCCGTTCCGTACTTGGTTATGCAGATGCAAACAGCCGTGAATTTGATGAAATGTGTGAACATCCTGTTATTGACCTTATGAAAGATCAGGAAGGCGTAATTAAGGGCGGCACAATGCGACTTGGAAGTTATCCTTGTCTTGTAAAAGAAGGAACAATTCTGGAACAGGCATATGGGGCCAAGAAGATTGATGAGCGTCATCGTCATCGTTATGAATTTAATAATGATTACCGCCTGCAGATGACAGATGCAGGGCTTACAATAAGCGGAACTTCGCCGGATGACACACTCGTTGAAGCGGTAGAAATTAAAGGCCAGTTCCATGTTGGAGTTCAGTTCCATCCGGAATTCAAGAGCAGACCTAATAATGCAGGACCACTTTTTGTTGAGTTCTTGAAGGCCTGTCAAGGGTAGTATATAATTCGAAATGAGGTAAAATATGTATTCAAAAAGCGATGTTTTAGAGTATGTAAGAGAAGAAGATGTAAAATTTGTTCGTCTGGCTTTTTTTGATTTGCGTGGAATTCAGAAAAATATTTCCATTATGGCAAGCCAGCTTGAAAATGCGTTTGAAAATGGAGTGAGCTTTGATGCTTCTGCAGTTTATGGCTTTGAAACTCCAGAAAAATCAGACTTATTTTTACACCCAGATCCTACTACCATTTCAATTCTTCCATGGAGACCTAACACCGGAAAGGTTGTGCGTATGTTCTGTACAATTTCACATCCCGATGGAACTCCTTACAAAAAGGATTGCCGAACATTGCTTGCAAATGCCGTAAAAAAGGCACGCGATGAGTTTGGAATAGAATTTCACTTTGGTACAGAAATTGAATTTTACCTCTTTAAGCTTGATGAAAAAGGTGAACCTACAAAAATTCCTTTTGATAATGCAAGCTACATGGACATTGCTCCTGAAGACAAGGGAGAAAACATCCGCCGTGAAATCTGTTTTACTCTGGAACAGATGGGCATTCAGCCGGAAGCAAGTCATCACGAAGAAGGACCAGGTCAGAATGAAATTGACTTCCATCATTCCGATGCACTTACTGCTGCAGACAATGCCGCTACCTTCAAATGGATTGTACGAACAAAGGCTTCGAATGCAGGCCTTTACGCCGACTTTTCTCCAAAGCCTCTTGAAGGCAAACCGGGAAGCGGTTTTCATATTAACATTTCCTGCTCCGATTCGTCTAAAAAGAAAAATGTTCTGGCAGGAGTCCTTAAGCATGCAAAAGAGCTTACATATTATTTGAACTGTACTGAACAGTCTTATGACAGATTAGGCTCATGCAAGGCTCCACGCTATATTGCATGGGGTTACGAAAACCGTTCAACATTCATTCGTGTTCCTGCCACAACAAGCGAAGAAGCAAACCGTCTTGAAATCAGAACTCCAGACTGTCAGTGCAATGCTTACATTGCATTTACACTTTTAATTTATGCCGCTCTGGATGGAATTAAGAACAACCTTGAACCGCCACAGGCAGTAACGGAAAATCTGTTTAATGCTTCAGGCTCATGGGAAACTCTTCCAGATACACTCGATTCTGCAAAACAAATAGCACAAGAAAGTCCGTTCATAAAGGAAGTACTTGGTTTCTAAAATGACAGAAGACACTCACAGCGTTTTAGTTGTAACAAAAGATTCCAAACTTTCTCAGGGTATCAGTACCATGCTCATGCCGCCTCTTTTTGAAACAGAGGTTCTGAATGATTTTAACGAAGCGCGACGCCGTGTTTCAGAAAGAGTTTACAACATTATTCTTGTAGATTATTCAGATGGTGAAGGCTCAGACTTTGCAATTGATGCTTCTGAATCGCTTAGTACAATTCTTCTGCTTACCCCACTCGCTCTGTTTGAAGAAGTGAGCTATCGTGTAGAAGGCTACGGCATTATAAGCATTACAAATCCGTTTGATCAGTTTTACTTCTATAATATGATAAAGGCTGCAATTGCAGTTCAGTATAAGGTTCAGGTGCTTTCAAGCCAGACAACAAAGCTCAAAGTAAAAATGGAAGAAATCAAACAGGTAAACCGCGCCAAGATGCTTTTAATGCAGAACATGAGCATGACCGAACCTGAAGCACACCGCTACATAGAAAAAGAAGCAATGGACCGCAGCATGAAGCGTACAGCCATTGCAGATGAAATAATCAGACGATACAGTTAAACCGGATATTCTCCGTTAAAACATCCTTTACAGAACGAATCATCTCCGAACGCTTTTATCATTCCTTCAAGGCTGATGAATGCCAGAGAATCTGCTCCAATTTCTTTTCTTATTTCTTCAAGTTCATGAGTGCTTGAAATGAGTTCGTTTTTACTTGGGGTATCAATTCCAAGATGACACGGGAACTTTACAGGTGGAGAAGAAACTCTAAAATGAACTTCCTTTGCACCTGCGCGACGAAGAATCTGAACAAGGCGACGGCTTGTAGTTCCGCGAACGATTGAATCATCAATTACGATTACGCGTTTTCCTTCAAGGTCGCTGCGTATTGCGTTCAGCTTTACAAAGACCATGTTTTCGCGTTCCTTCTGGGTTGGCGCAATAAAGGTTCGGCCTATATATTTATTTTTGATGATACCCATTCCATACGGAATACCGCTTTCCCTTGCATAACCCATTGCTGCTCCAAGTCCGCTGTCTGGAACTCCAATTACAACATCTGCTTCAACAGCGGCTTCCTGAGCAAGAACCTCGCCCATTCTGTAGCGCATTTCCTGAACTGAAATTCCGTCAATCACAGAATCTGGTCTTGCAAAATAAACATATTCAAAAATACAGGTGCGCTTTTTTTCCTGAGCATATTTAATTGACTTCAATCCGTCTTTATTAATTACGACAATTTCACCAGGTTCAACATCGCGTACAAATTTTCCGTTTACTGCATCTATGGCACAAGATTCAGAAGCAAGAACATAAGCATTGCCTGCCGTACCAATGCACAACGGTCTTATACCATCAGGGTCACGAACACCAATGAGCATATTTTCTGTCATAATGCAAAGTGCGAAAGAACCCTTAATCATGTTTGCAGTTTGAACGACTGCTTCAATAAAGCGTTTTTGATTTTTTTCTTCGGAATTATCATCTGTGTTTGGAGTTCCAAGATGCCCGCCGTTTTCTATAAATTTTCTTACGATTAGTTTTAAGATTACTTCACTGTCGCTGGTACTGGAAAAAGTACTTCCATAATCTTCAAGCACTTCACGCATTTTTGTATGATTCACAAGTTGACCATTATGCGCAAGTGCAATTGAACCATTCTTAAAGGAATTCATAAACGGCTGCGCATTTTCAATTGTTCGTCCGCCTGCAGTTGCGTACCGTACATGGCCTACAGCAATGCTTCCGTCAAGAGCTTCAAAATGTCCCTGTTCAAAAACATCGCTTACAAGCCCCATTCCTTTATGAAGCTTAATTTTTGAACCGTCGCTTACTGCAATTCCCGCACTTTCCTGACCCCGGTGCTGCAAGCTTGTTAATGCAAAATAAGAAAGAGCGGCTGCATTTTCTGCACCATAAATACCTGTTACGCCACATTCATCATGAAATCCCATAATTTTTTCCTCAAAAAAAAATGCCGTAGACATAATTTTGCCACCTAAAACAAAATCATATCTACGGCATCTTTGCCATTTATTACCTATATTATCTTATTTTCCACTAAAAGTGTCAAGAAACACATGTATATAGAAGAAAAAGAATTATTATCTTTTCATTGATTTATTGTGTCGTATGGCTTAAAATGATATTGCTAAAAAGTGGACAAAGTTTAATGAAAAGACGAGGTACAGGATGTCTGAAACTACAAAAAAACGAAGAGTGAGTTTAATCGTTAATTTAATTGTTCTTATTGGTTTAGGAATTGCCGGTCTTACCGCATTACAGGTTGCTGTTTTGTCTCAACTTGCAAAAAAAGATTCTCGTACAGATCATGTAGACAACTATGTAATGCTTACACAAACAATAAAGCGCTCTCTTGAAAGTACAATAGAGGGTTACTTTATGCAGCTTAATCCTTATGTTAATTCAGAGATTATGAAATCTGGGAATTTTAATGCCATAGGAAATTGGCTGCAGTCTAATCCACAGATTCGTTCAAAAGACTTTGATTACATTATGATTGCCGATAAAAACGGTTTATCATACAATGATAACGGAACCCGTACGGAAATTGCCGATCGTGATTATTTTAAAGCCATAATGTTTAATGGTGCACAGCGATATATCGATAATCCTGTAACATCAAGAACTACGGGAAAAACAGTTATTCATGTTACAAGACCTATTACCGGTGCCGACGGCAAAGTTTTTGCAATGGTTGCAGGCGTTATAAATGTTGATAACTTAATTCTGCCAATTAAAAACATGAAGGTTCCTGATGGCATATGGTTGTGGCTTATTGATCACAATGGTAATATCATCTATCATCCGGCAGCTATAGAAGATGGAAACTTTATTACAAATGCAGGCGAAGGTCATGAAGACCTTGCTGAACTTTCTCAGCGAATGGTTGATGGTGAAGATGGTTATGCATATATTGCTTCATATACAGGAAGCAAATTTGACCTGCTTGTTTATTCAGGAATAAGTGGAACTCAATGGGGATTGGGCTTTACAGTTCCGGGAAAAATACTTGATTCTCTTGGTAATAAAATTGCAAATGCTACCATTATGTTTGGCATAGTTATGGTTATTATCATTCTTGTTCTTGGAGCAATTGTTCTTGTATTCGCTCTTAAACCTTTGAAAATTGTTGAAAATGCAATTACAGGAATTGCACAAGGAAATGCAGACCTTACCCAGCGAATCGAAGTTCATACAAATAACGAAATTGGACAGGTTGTACAGGGCTTTAATGGATTTACAGAAAAGCTTCAGTCAATTATTTCTGATGTAAAAGCTTCTAAAGATGAACTTGGAGTTGCAGGAGAAGACATGGCTGCTTCTTCACAAGATACAGCTTCTTCAATTACTCAGATTATTGCAAATATAGAAAGCATGCACGGCCAGATTAAAAATCAGTCATCCAGCGTTGATCAGACAGCTGCTGCCGTAAACGAAATTGCATCAAATATTGAATCTCTTGAACGAATGATTGAAAGTCAGGCTGCTGGTGTAACTCAGGCAAGTGCTGCAGTTGAAGAGATGATTGGAAACATAAATTCGGTAACAAGCTCCGTTGATAAAATGGCTGATTCATTTAGAACCTTGGAATCAAAAGCTCAAAGCGGTATTGGCAAGCAGAAAACCGTTGACGGACAGATTAAGAGTATTGAACAGCAGTCTGCAATGCTTCAGGAAGCAAATGCCGTTATTTCTTCTATTGCAAAACAGACAAACCTTCTTGCCATGAACGCTGCAATTGAAGCTGCACACGCCGGCGACGCAGGTAAGGGATTTGCCGTAGTAGCAGATGAAATCCGTAAGCTTTCGGAAACTTCAAGTACACAGTCTAAGACAATTGGTGATCAGCTCAAGAATATTCAGGAATTGATTCTTACTGTTGTACAGTCTTCAGCAGACGCAAACAAAGACTTCTCTGCTGTTTCGGAACAGATTAATGATACTGATCAGCTTATTACACAAATCAAATCTGCAATGGAAGAACAGAAGCTTGGTTCTCAACAGATTACAGAAGCGTTGTACAGCATGAACAACAGTACATCAGAAGTTCATGTTGCTGCCAACGAAATGAGCGAAGGCAACAAGATGATTCTGAAAGAAGTTAACTCTCTTCAGGAATTTACACGCACTATGAATGACAGCATGGAAGAAATGGCTGTTGGTGCACAGAAAATCAATGAGACCGGAGCTTCTTTAAGTACAATTACATCTGCAGTAAAAGACTCAATCGAAAAGATTGGAAAACAGATAGACCAGTTTAAGGTCTAATCGCTCTGTTTACTTTAACAAGAACGAATCAATCTCTTTTGCACACTCGCGGCCTTCGGCAATTGCCCACACGACAAGTGACTGGCCGCGATGCATATCTCCTGCAGTAAAGATTTTCGGATTGCTTGTGGCATATCCCGTGGTTCCTGAGCCTGTCGAAGGGGTCGAAGGGGCTGTTGCAACTGTTCCCCTTGGTCCCAGCTCCGTACCGAATGCTTTTGCAGTATATTCTTCACAACCGGTAAAACCTGCTGCGACAAGGAGAAGATCGCAAGGCAATGTCTTTTCTGTACCTGTGCGTTCTACAAGCTGGCGTTTTCCGTCGATTGTCTGGAACTCAACTTCTATTGTCTTAACTGCAGTAATGTGTCCGTTTTCGCTTATAACTTCTTTTACAGTTGTTTCATAAATTCGCGGATCATGACCAAACTTTGCAATTGATTCTTCTGCACCGTAATCAACCTTTAAGGTCTTTGGCCATTCCGGCCACGGATTATCTTTAGCCCGTTCAACAGGAGGACAAGGCATCATTTCTATTTGTGTTACGCTTGCAGCACCAAGACGAATTGAAGAACCGCAGCAGTCATTTCCTGTATCACCACCGCCTACGATTACAACATGCTTTCCTTCAACTTCAATTCCGTAGCGTTCCTGAAGCATCTGGGCAATCTGACCGTTTGTTGGCTGCATGTTTATTTTTTCAAGGGCTTCGCTTGTAGAAATGACACACTTTGTAACTCGTGTAAGGAAATCTACTGCAAAGAAAACTCCATTTGTGTCTATTCCTGTAGCATTAAGCGGTCGTGCTTTTTTTGCACCACAACAAAGGGCAACGGCATCGTATTCATTAAGGATATGTTCTGCAGAAGCTGAACGGCCAACATCTGCATTGAATACAAACTCAACACCTTCGGCTTTCATAAGATTAACACGACGTTCGATGATTGATTTTTCGAGCTTCATGTTTGGAATACCGTACATCAAAAGTCCGCCGGCTTTGTCTTCGCGTTCAAAAACTGTAACATTGTGGCCGCGTCTGTTGAGCCAGTCTGCCACTGCAAGACCGCTTGGACCAGAACCAATTACTGCAACTTTTTTGCCTGAACGCTGAGCCGGGATTTGTGGCTTCATGTAACCAGTTTCAAAGGCTTTCTCTATTATAAAGAGCTCGTTATCATGAACTGTTACTGCACCGCTATCTGAACCAACAACTACGGTCCCTGAGCCTGTCGAAGGGGTCGAAACCACCGGACTTCCACAGTTACATGCCTTTTCGCAAAGAGCAGGACAAACACGACCTGTAAATTCAGGGAAGCTTGAAGTTTTCAAAAGTCTCCAGGCAGCCATATCAAACTGGCCGTTATAAAGTGCATCGTTCCATTCAGGAATAAAATTATGAAGCGGACAACCTGTTACCATGCCTTTAAGCTTGAGTGCAGAACCACACATAGGCACACCACAATTCATACAACGGGCAGCCTGTTCTCGTCTTGCTTTTTCATCAAGCTTTGGATGGAACTCCTTAAAGTTTGTAATACGCTCCAAAGGAGGAACATTTGCATTTTCTATTCTCTTGTAATCCATGAATCCTGTTGGTTTTGACATAGTAGCATCTCCTTAAGTTTTAGATTCCCGGGTCAAGCCCGAGAATGACTGTCATTGTCGGGCTTGACATGACAATCTCTTATTTGCTTACGCAGTACATTTTCGAAAAGCACTTAATATTGCTTCGTCGTATTGTTTGCCCTGAGCTTCTTCTGCATAAATTTCTGTCATTATGCGAAGGTAATCATTTGGAATGATTTTCTTAAAGCAAGTTCTGTAATGTGACCAGTTGGCAAGAATTTCTTTTGCACGCTCACTTCCCGTTTCCTTTTCATGCTGTTCAATAAGTGAATGAAGAAGGTCTTCGTCACTCTGTGGTCCCTGAGCTTGTCGAAGGGCGGCTGGGCGCAGCGTTGTTGTTTCATCATCAAGCGCATACATTTTTATAAGCTCGTGATTAAGTCTCTTGTAAAGGTCATGATTTTCATCGAGCACATATGCAACACCGCCGCTCATACCGGCACAAAGGTTTTTACCTGTTCTGCCAAGAATTACTGCCGTACCGCCTGTCATATATTCAAGTCCGTGGTCACCGCAGCCTTCTGCTACTACAGTTGCACCTGAGTTTCGAACACAGAAGCGTTCACCTGCAACACCGTTTATGAAGGCTGTTCCGCTTGTTGCACCAAACAGTGCTACATTACCAACTATGATATTTGAAGCGGCGTCTCCGTCAAAACCGGCAGGCTTTTTGATTACAAGCTTACCGCCGCTAAGACCTTTTCCGAATGCATCGTTTGCGTCTCCTGTAAGACGGAGTGTGAGTCCCTTTGGAATGAATGCGCCAAAGCTCTGGCCTGCGCCACCTGCAAAGTGAACTGTGTAAGTATCGTCCTTGAGAGAGTTTCCAAACTTTTTCTGGATTTCTGAACCAAGGATTGTACCAACTGTACGGTCTGTTGACTGAATTGAGATAACATCCGAGGTGGTTGAGCCTGTCGAAACCACCTTCTTTTCGAACAAAGGCAACAGTGTTTTTTCATCAATTGTCTTTTCAAGCTTAAAGTCAAACAGTGAGCGGTCAGATTTCCAGTCGTCAAGAGATTCCCGGGTCGAGCCCGAGAATGACG
>JAEEGL017296326.1_pt1 | contig 14508 bp, 12 predicted proteins | sample 9134231 | NCBI WGS metagenome assembly JAEEGL01 (sample SAMN16246548, study PRJNA631951) | gut metagenome | biome: gut microbiome; feature: rumen; material: fiber-attached | host: Bos | place: Iran: Karaj | collected 2018-10
TAGTATTAGCATTAGTACTAGTACTATAATTAAAAAAATTATAAACCATTAAACTATCCTCAATTCAATATATATATAAATAGTATTTAGAATTAATAAAAATATGATACCCAAATTTTATAAAATTATAGCAATTAAAATGAATATAATGTATAATTATAAATAAGGTAAAATTATAAAAAGGTAATTTGCATAAAAGAAATATTTAAGATATATGAAAGAAATATGAAAGTTATATAAGAATACACATATAAAACAATAACGATTGGGGAGAAAAGTCGATGGAGAAAGAAAAGAATTTTAGTGTTTTTTCATTTATACTAATTACACTAAATTTAATAGTAATAATTGGAATAGGAATAGGAGTTGCATATTTCTATAATTTCATACAAGTAAATAATCTTACTGTAGAAGAAGGAATTCAAGAAGCAAAAGTACAATTTCAAAAAGCAATAAGAAATGCTGATAAATCAAATAATATAGAGCTAACACCATTAGATGATAAAGATACTTTGACTTATAAAGTAAGACCAGAAAAGATTGAATCAGATTATTTTTACTATAATCAATTGTCTGAAAATGGAAAAGTAATTTATAATACAATTGAAGGAAATCTAGATAAAATGAAATCCGGAACATATACAATTGATTTTGGTACTAAATTTAATGATTTACTTCAATCAGAAGAGGGAAAGGCAGAATTAAAAGTTGATTTTCAAGCAGCATGGGATGCGTTAGCATTAGATAACCCAAAGATATATTTTGTTGATGTAACAAAATTATTTTTAACTGTTGAAACAGCAACAACAGGAAATACAAAAATATGTACAACATATATAGGACCTGCAGAAAATAGTAATTATTTAATAGATGGAATTAATCCTGATGATATAGATGCTCAAGAAACAAGGCTTGAAGGAATTAAAGCAAATGTTGTGCAAAGTGTAAGTGGGTCTGACTATAATAAAATACAACAAATTCATGATGTATTAGTTGATGAACTAGAATATGATCAATCATTAAATAGGGTACATACTCATGACATTTATGGAGCACTAGTAGAAAAATGTGTTGTATGTGAAGGATATGCAAAAGCATTTAAATATTTGCTAGATGGAGTAGGAATACCTTGTGTATTAGTAAGTGGAACTGGAAAAAATAGTAAGGGACAGACAGAAGAACATATATGGAACTATGTTAATTTAGATGGCAAATGGTATGCTGTTGATGTGACATGGGATGATCCAATAATTACAGGTGGAGTACTAACAAATAAGCTAAGATATCAATATTTCTTAAAAGGTAGTAGCAGTTTTAACGATAATCATACAGCTAACCATTACTTATCAAAAAATAGTTTTAAATTTGAATATCCAAAATTAAATACATCAGATTATTAAAATAAAAAGAATCAATTGCTTTGCAATTGATTCTTTTTATTATTTACTTATATTATTTATATTATTATTATTATTATTATTACTTTTGCTTATTTTAATATCATTGGGCCAATATTGGTAACAGTTCCTGCACCCAATGTAATGATAACATCGTTTTGTTGAACTTTGGATTTAATGAATTTTACTATTTCATCAAAATCTGAAATATAAGTTGCTTTTTTACCCATAGATAATAGTTTGTCGTATAAATCTTTTGAAGTAACACCATAAGTATTAGACTCTCTTGCAGCATATATATCTGTTACAATTACATTATCAAAATGCATTAAACTACGAGCAAAATCGTCTAAATGTTGAACAGTTCTACTATATGTATGAGGTTGAAAAATAACCCATGATTCATTAAAATCAATCTTATTCAAAGCATTAGCAGTTGCTAAGATTTCAGTAGGGTGATGAGCGTAATCATCATATATAGAAACAGTTTTATATTTTCCTTTAAACTCGAAACGTCTGCTAGCGCCAGTAAATTTTCTCAAAGCAGATTTCATAAAATCTTTATTGATTCCATAAGCGTGACATACACTAATAGCAGCTAGGGCGTTTAATACATTATGACGTCCACGAACAGATAAAGTAATATCAGTATAGAAATCTCCATTATAAAATACGTCAAACGTAGGGAAACCATTAGAGTCAAAACTAATAGTTTTAGCTGTGAAGTCAGCAGTAGAGTTATCAATTCCATATGTTATAACTTTTGCTTTTGTTTCTTTATTTAATGATAAACAGTTTTCATCATCGGCATTTAACACTAAAAGACCATTATCAGGAATTAGTTTTACATATTTAACAAAAGCATTTCTTATATTATCAAAATTCTTAAAATAGTCTAAATGATCATTATCGATATTTAAAACAACTTCAGTTTTTGGACGGAATTTTAAAAAACTTTCAACATATTCACAAGCTTCTAAAATAAAGTATTCACTATTTCCAGTTCTATAATTACCTTTTAATTCTTTTAAATCTGCTCCAACCTGAATATTAGGGTCAAGACCAGCTTCAACAAAACAGATAGAAATCATAGAAGTTGTTGTTGTTTTTCCATGTGTTCCAGAAACACCTATAGTATCTTTGAATCTTTTAGTGATTTCTCCTAAAAAGTCAGCTCTTTCCATTGTTGGAATATTTAATTTTCTTGCTTCTTGCATTTCAATATCATCATTTTTTATTGCAGCAGAATAAACAACAAGCTCAGCTTGTTGTAGGTCATCTAAATTATGCCCAACAATTGCTTTTATTCCATTAGCATTTAATTTTTCAAGAGTAGGTGAATTGCTAGCATCTGAACCTGTTACTGTATAACCCCAGTGATTTAATATTTCAGCAATACCGCTCATGCTTACTCCACCAATACCAAGCATATGTATTTTATTATATTTTTTTAATATATCTGAATCTATCAAAACTAATTACACTTCCTTTAACTTTTTGCAAACCGTATTATATACTTTATATTAAAAAAATTCAATATATTATGCAATAATATATGTATATTATATTAAAACTATGTAAATAATATTTACGATAAAAACAAAAGAAAACATAAAATAAAAAAACAAAATATAAAAAATTAAAAATATATTTAAATTATGTGTAAAAATAAGAAGGAAAAAAGAAAAAAATGACGAATAATATAATTGTACATATAAATGTACTAATATATTTTTTAAAACTTTGGAAGGCGGTGCACATATGCAAATCACAGACGTACGTTTAAGAAAAGTAAATTCAGAGAACAGAATGAAAGCTGTTGCTTCTGTAACATTCGATAATGAATTCGTAATTCACGATATCAAAGTTATCGAAAGCCAAAATGGATTATTTATAGCTATGCCAAGCAGAAAAACTCCAAACGGAGAATTCAAGGATATAGCTCATCCAATCAATGCTGACACAAGAGAGAAAATTCAAGCTTCAATATTAGAAGCATACAATTCTCCAGATGCAGAAACATCTGAAACAGAGGAATCAGCAGAATAATAAATGTTTATTGAAAAATGGCCCAATCGGCCATTTTTTTGTTAACGAGATATTTATAGAATTAAGGAGAACAACTATGGAGAGTTTATATAATGAAACAAGACAAATAATGAAAAGATATAATATTACTGCAAATAAAAAACTGGGACAAAACTTTTTAATAGATGATAATGTTTTAAGAACTATTGTTGAAAGTGCTGAAATTTCAAAGGAAGATTTGGTTATAGAGATTGGACCAGGTCTAGGAACACTTACTAAATATCTACTTGAAGAGGCAGGAAAAGTAGTTGCTATTGAGTTAGACGATAGAATGATAAAAATATTAAAAGAAAGATTCTTTTTATATCATAATTTTGAAATTATTAATCAAGATGTTTTGAAAGTCGATTTAAATGAATTAATTAAACAAGAAAAACAAAAAGGCGAAATAAAAAATGTTAAAATAGTTGCAAATCTTCCTTACTATATAACAACTCCAATAATAATGAGATTGTTGGAGGAAAAATTAGATATTGAAAGTATTACTGTAATGATACAAAAGGAAGTAGCTGACAGATTAACTGCAATTCCAGGGGGAAGAGATTCGGGAGCTATAACATATACTGTTTATTATTATGCAGAAGCAAAAGAAGTCTTAACCGTACCAAATGACTCCTTTATTCCTGAACCAGAAGTAACCTCAGAAGTTATAAACTTAAACATAAGAAAAGAACCAGTAATTAAAATAGAAAATGAAGAGCTATTGTTTAAAGTAATAAAGCTAGCATTTTCTCAGAGAAGAAAAACTCTTGTAAATGCTTTGACATCAGGCGATTTATTTGAGAATAAGGAACAAGTTATTAAAATGTTAAACGAAATAGGGATAGATGAAAGAGCAAGAGGTGAAAATCTTACAATAGAGCAGTATGCAGAAATTGTAGGGAAGCTATTGAAAAAATAGGAATACTAATGTATAATAATGGTGTAAAGTTTTGCAAAGAAGGAGAATAGTATGAATCAAATTTTGGCTCACGAGAAAATATACGTTACACCAGAATTGAAAAGAAAAAAGAAGATGTACAAATGGGATTTTTGTATATCTGTTTTCTTAGTGCTTGTATTATTCTCATACTATATATATGGCGAATATGATAGGGCAAGAGCAGATAAAATGTCAAAAAATATGACAGAGGAAGTAAAAAATCAAATACAACAAAATCAAAGTTATGCACAAGAACAAGAAGATAACACAACTGTAAAACTAGAAGATAATGTTTTAGTTGTAATATTAGATGATGTTGTAGAAGAGGAAGTTGATGTAGAAGAGCTTGCTCAAGTAGAAAATATAACAACAGAGTGTATAAAGCATGTTGCTGAAAATGGTGAAGAATATAGTATTGTTGCTATTTTAAATATTCCAAGGTTAAATATTAATTATACAGTATTATCAGAAACATCAGAGGAATTACTTAAAATTTCTTTAAACAAATTCTGGGGACCTTCAGCAAATGAAATTGGAAACTTTGTTATAGCAGGACATAACTATAGAAATAAAATGTTCTTTGGAAATTTATCTGAAATAGAACTTGGAGATAGTGTGGAACTTACAGATGTAACAGGAAGAACACTTATTTATGAAGTATATGATAAATACTATGTTGATCCAACAGATGTATCTTGTACAAGCCAATTAACAAATGGAAAAAGAGAAGTTACTTTAATAACTTGTTCATCTGATGGAAAAGAAAGACTTGTTGTTAAAGCAAGAGAAGTATAATAACATAAAAATTAATATCAATAAATAATAAAATGAACTAACTAAAAAAGTAAAACCTTCATAAAATATATAAAGATATTTTATGGAGGTTATTTTTATGGCAAAAATACTAGTATTTAATAATGATACAAATAGGATGGAAACATATTATAGGGGCGAAGAACAGCCAATGCCATATAATACAAATGGAACGTTAAAAGTAAAAGAGTTTAGAGGAGCAAGTAAAAGTCAAACTTTATGGACAGAAAAAAGAGCTATGCAAAGCTGGAATTCTCAGAGATATTTATGGGGAGGACCAATACCAGTTGGCTATGCATTTAGGAGACCATGGGAAGGTGGACATTCAAATCAGAGTCAACATTATGCAGGAGTCGCATTTGACGTAGCACAACGCTGGACTAATACAAAAAGAGCAGCTTTAAGAACTTCAGCAAAAAGTTCAGGAGTATGGAGCTATGTTGAACCTGTGTTTATAACTCCAACATGGGTACATTTTGATAAAAGAAGAGGGACTCCAGCATGTTCGTCAGGTGGATATCCTACTGTATTACAAGGTAGTATAGGAGTATATGTATTAATAGCTCAGGATGATTTAAATACATTAGGTTTTGCAACAGGTGGGTTAGATGGGATTTTTGGAACTAAAACAAAAGAAGCGGTTTTAAAATATCAACGTGCTAGAGGCCTAACAGCAGATGGAATTGTTGGCTGTAATACATGGAGATCTCTTCAAGAAAATGTTGTGGGTACTGGAAGAACTAGCACAACCATTGATTAAAAGAAATGTCAAAATATGTCGTAAATGCATATAATATACTGTAAGTCTTAAGTAAAAAATGACTTATAGGAGGTGCAAAACTAAATGGAACCATGCTGTGAAGAAAGAAAAAAATGCAAAAAGAATAATTGTGGAGATATAGTTTTAACATTTTTGCTTATAGCATTAGGCATTACTATTGGATTGATTATAGGAGCAGAAGTGGCTTCAACAATTTTGGGAGCTCTTGCTGCAATAATAGTACTTGCAATTGTACTTGGGATATTGATTATAATTCGACTTATACTAAATTTTTGTGAAATAAAAATGAAGTGTTAAAATAAAAAAAGAGCAATGTTATGATTCAACATTGCTCTTATATATATTTTAAATGTTAAAAAGAAGAACAGATGAATAAAAAATTAATTTATTAATTAATTTATTCATTTAATCTTTAAAACCAAATATTAATAATACCTAGTACAAACCCGATTAAAGCTCCTAGATTAACTAATGCTTTTAATTCTTTTTTCATAACAGACAGAATTAAATTCTCTAAATCAAGCAAGTCCATTTCAAGGATTTTGTTTTCTACAATTTTTGATATATCTAAGTTTTCAAGCAGAGAGGTAAGTTTATTCTCTATAAAACTAACATATATTTTTGTTATTACTTCAGCAACATTTTTTGTTTCTAGGCCAGATGAAATAATTAAGTTATCAAAACTTGTTTCAGAAGTTTTTTGTATTTCTTCTTGACACATACTTTTAATCAATTCTTTTCCATTTAAATCAATGTAATTATTGATAGCATTTTCAACAGGTTCACCAAGTGAAGAAACTATAGAACTTCCTCCAAATAAACCGTAGAAGAGATCCTTTCATTTTCTCTGATGCAACAGTTTGGATTTCTTCAGAAATAAGCTTACCAAGATTTTTGTCTTTTATCTTTTCTAAAACAAGATCTGATATTTTGTCAGATGAAAAATTAACAAATTTCATATAAGATTCTTCTGAAGCATATGATGAAATTATATTTTTTGCTGTTGAAGTATCAGCTTTTAAGTATTCTTCAATACGCGTATTTAAATTATTAATAGTTTCATTTGAAAGCATTGATTTTAATAAATCTTCATTGCTTAATAAATTGGAACTTACTGCTTCGCCTAATGCCTTTGCTAAACGAGGTTTACTTTTAGGAATTAAACCAGGAGTAAAAGGCATAGTAAATTTTCCTATTTTTACAGGTTTAAGTGGTCTAAACAGCATCTTTACAGCAATCCAGTTTGTACTATAACCAATAGCAGCTCCAACAATTGGAGGAACTATAAAAGATAAATAATTCATAAAAGCCTCCTAATTATATAAATATAAATAAAAATCAAATAATTAAATAAACTTACTTAAATAAATTTTTATTTATTTTACATCAAAATTAAGAAAAAGTAAAATGCAAGAAATGTTACAAAAACATAACAATTATGTGAAATTTATTGAAAAAACAAGCTAAGTATACTAAAATAAAAGAGTATAATTGTATAAATTTGCAAAAATAGAGAGGATTGAATTTAATGAAATTTTGGTTTTATGATTTTATAGATGAAATGGCGGAAACAATAAGCAAAATGTGGGAAAAACATAAAAAAAAGAAAAATCCAAAATACAAAGCAACAGAAGAACTAAAAAACAGAATAAGATGGATGATTAGAATCTTTTTAATAGTTGCTTTAGTAGGTTCAATTACGTATTTATTATTACAAGTAAAAACATCATTTATGCAATAATGAAAGGAAAACAATATGAAAGATTACATTGTAGTTATAGGTGGAGGACTGGCAGGTACAGAGGCAGCTTATCAAATTGCTAAAAGAGGAGTAAAAGTTAAACTATATGAGATGAAACCAGAAAAGTATTCTCCAGCACATTCTAATGAAAATTTAGCAGAAATTGTGTGCAGTAATTCATTTAAATCTAATTTACATACAAATGCATGTGGATTATTAAAAGAGGAATTACGAGAGTTAGATTCGTTACTAATTAGATGTGCTGACGAAACTGCAGTACCAGCTGGACAAGCACTAGCCGTAGATAGAGAGAAATTTTCAAAGCTAGTAACCAATAGAATAAAAGAACAAGAAAATATAGAAATAATTAACAAAGAATTCATAGATGATATAGATAAAGATGCAATTACAATAATAGCAACAGGACCTCTTACATCAGATGATTTTGCTAAAAAAATATCTGAAATAATTGGAAATCAAGAATTACATTTTTATGATGCAGCAGCTCCAATAATTGAAAAAGAAAGCATAGATATGAATATAGCTTTCTGGGGTGATAGATATGGAAAAGGGGACAGTAGTTATATAAATCTTCCGATGAATCAAGAAGAATATGAGACTTTTTGGAAAGAACTTGTAAATGCTGAGGTTACAGAACTTCATAATTTTGAAAAAAGAGAAATATTTGAAGGTTGTATGCCGGTGGAAGTAATGGCAAAAAGAGGAATAGATACTTTAAGGTTTGGACCATTAAAACCAGTTGGTTTTACAGATCCTAGAACAGATAAAAGACCATATGCAATAGTCCAATTAAGACAAGATAATAGTGATGGTACAATCTTTAATATGGTGGGATTTCAAACAAATCTAAAATTTGGAGAACAAAAAAGAGTATTTAGTTTAATTCCAGGACTGAAAAATGCAGAATTTGCAAAATATGGAGTAATGCATAGAAATACTTTTATAAATTCAAGTAAATTACTCACAAATACATATAATTTAAAAACAAGTAATAATATATTTTTTGCAGGACAGATTACAGGAGTTGAAGGTTATGTTGAATCAATTTCATCAGGTTATGTTGCAGGAATAAACGCAGTACAAAAACTATTTGAAAAAGAACCAATAACATTTGATGAAAAAACAATGATTGGAGCTTTGGCTAACTATATTTCAACAGAAAATGAGAAATTTCAACCAATGAATGCTAATTTTGGAATATTACCAAGTTTAGAAGAAAACATACGAGATAAGAAATTAAAATACGAAAAATTAGCAGATAGAGCAATCAATATTATAAAAAATATTAATATATAATATATATATGAAGAAAAATAACGAATGCTATTGCAATTTTATGTAAATTATGTTAAAATAAAAAAGATAGGAATATTTTGCAAAATAAGGCAAAATAAGGGGGAATTTTTATGAGTATAAATCGTGAAGAATTAAGAAATTATAAGTTTAGTATTCGTCCAAGAGGTAAAGTAGAGGGAATTTCAGAATTTGAACAAGATATTAATGATAGACTTGAACAAATATCTACTAGTGGTGATAGAATACAAGCTTTACAAGATGAAATAAATAATAATGAACAGAGAAAAAATGGAGTGCATGAAGCAGAAGTACCAGCTATAGATCAAGCTATAGCTGCTGCAAGGGATGAACTTACTAGAGAAGAAGAAAGTGAAACAGGTAATATAGAAGCAGTTAAAGTTACTGTTAGTGAATTTGTGGAAAAACAAGAAAAACAAGTAAAATCTTTAATTGAAATAAGAATAGCAAACACAGATAGGTATGATTTCTTGAAGAAAAGTTTAGCGTCTGCAAAAAGAGTTATTGAAGCTTTTGAAGCTGAATTGCAAGAAAAAGAAGCTCGTATTCAACAATTAAAAATTGAAATTGAAGAAGCAAGAAAAAGTGGAAATACAGAGCTATTAGCAATAAAACAAGAAGAGTTACAAGAAGTTCAAGAGAGTAAATCAGAAGTAATAAGACAACATGATGCTAAAGTTACATACAGAAATGGTGAACAAGAAAAATTTGATAAAATTGCAAAGGTTATTAGAGAGAGCAGTGAGACTTTTAGAAAACAAGCACAATGCGAAGATGTTATCAAAGAAATAAAAACAGAAAGAGCACCTGAATTAGAAACAATGCTTGGAATGGAAGATAGGATGTTTGCTGATGAACCAGCGCCAGCTGATAGACAACCAACGCCAGCTGATAGACAACCAACGCCAGCTGATAGACAACCAACGCCAGCTGCACAACAACCAGCGGCAGCGCAACAACCAGCAGCAGCACAACAACAACCAGCGGCAGCAGCACAACAACCAGCGGCAGCAGCGCAACAACAACCAGCGGCAGCAGCACAACAACCAGCGGCAGCAGCGCAACAACCAACAACAGCAGGAAAAACACCAGCACAAACACCAGGTGCACAAGACTTGGATAATGATGAGAGAGCTCAAATAATAGAAGAGATAAAAAGAGTTTGCAACATAGGTGAGGGTTTAAGAAAAATTTTGGGAAGAGATGAAGAAGAAACTGAATTAAAGAAATACGTAGTTCAAAGAACAAAGAGCTTAGATAGCGAAATTTGGAATAGGTTTGCTAAATTGATAGAGAAAGAGGCTCCGGAAGAAGATATAGTAGAGTGGGCTAACTATTTAACACAGCATTATACTGTTAATAAGGTAAAAGAGATGTTTAAAAGCATTGTTGAGGCTTATAATGATATAAAAGCTAAATCTGAAGAATTAAAAAGTCAAGAACAACAAAATGACGAAGAGCATGATGTACCAGTAGTAAAAACACCAGCAGGGCAACAAGCGCCAGGTGCACCGCAAGAAACCTATGAAGAAGCAAAAAAAAGATTAACTAAAGAGTATCTGGAAAAAGGACTTACTCAAAAAGAAATAGATGATGGTATCTTTTTGTATGAGATTTCTCCTATGTTTTTCTCTGATACTGCGACGGGGTTAGATAGCAACCGTATAAAATCTCTTATGTTGGAATTGGATAGACAATTTGAAAGAAAACAACAACCAGCGGCAGCACAACAACAACCAGCGGCAGCACAACAACAACCAGCAGCAGCGCAACAACAACCAGCAGCACAACAACCAGCAGCAGCAGCGCAACAACAACCAGCAGCACAACAACAAGCAGAAACACAACAAAATCCAACACCACAACCAAGACAAAGTGCTAATGAAGCTTTAATAGCAGCCCATACAATTACTAAAATTGAAGTAATAAATCCAGAAGGAAATCCAGATATACCATTTTATAAAATTACTTTTGCAGATGGAAAAACAGAAGAGTTTCCAGCTGTGAGTGATCCAAAAGATGAACATCATAAATCAATAACAGAGTTTAAAGAAATAATTGATAAATATGCTATAGGTGCGGCATTAAATCCAAAAGGAATAGAAACTTCAACAAGAAAAACGACTTTTGGTAGCGTAATTGAAGGAGCACTTATGAGCTTATATGGCGATGAAGCGGAATTCAGAGACGTACAAGATAAAGGAGCAGCATTAGGAGAATCAATAAAAGCAAAATACAAATTACAAATTGACCCTGTTATTGCGAAAATAGTAATGTATCATGATAGAGCTATAGAAAAAGTGGATGCTTCTAAACCAAATCAAACAAAATATAAAAGAGCATTAAGTGGAGAAGAACCTAATTTTGTAACATATGCAGCAAAGAAGATAAATAAGTACATTGAAAAAATAATGAAAAATCTTGGATTATCAAAGAGAAAACAATTAAAGCTTAGAAGAGAACAAAGACAAGAAGAACAAGGTAGAGAAGATGAAGAAAATCCAGAAAGACTAACAGCTAGAAGAGGATTAAGAGATAGAATCCATAATTTATCAGATAGAATAAAATCAAAATTTGCAAGAACTCCTGAAATAATAAGAGAAGAAGGAGCAATGGACATAGAGAAACTTAGAGCTATGTATGCTCAAATTGATATGCGTGTTCAAAATGGAGAAGACATTAAAACTATTGCTAAAGCTTATTATGACAGAGGATTAATTGAAAATAGAGCTGAACTTCAATGGATATTAGAACGATATGAAGTAGAAAACATTGAAGATGTTGTTAATGAAATTGCAAAAGATTCAAAAGCAACAATGACAAGCAAAGAAATAAGACTTGATTTAATTAAACAGTTAAATGAAAAATATAAAGAGCCTATTATGACAGCCCTAACTGATAGCGGTAAACTAAATGGAGAAGAATTAGGTGCAATTCAAAGTGATTTTGAAGCAGATATTGAAGAATTAGAAGATCGTGTAGAAGATACATCGATAACAGATTATGAATTCCTAGCTTTGAGTAAAAAAATAAGAGATAAAATGCTAGCTAAAAAGAAAGAATACATAAAAGACGAGCCAAAAGCTAAGAAGAAAGCTAAAACTACTGAAGAACCTGAGAGGCCAGAAGATACAGAACCGCCAAAGAAAAGGGAAATCATAATAGATAAAGAGCATCCTTTCTACAGAAATCCTGAAGATATGAGCGATGATGAGATAAGAGCTGAGATAGAAAAATTGGAGAAAGGAATATCTGAAATTCTTGCATTTTGGAGAGAAGAAGATAGGGCTGATCCATTATATGATCCAAATAAAACTTATGAGAGAGCGGAACTTATTGATATATTAATTCCTGACAGACTTAGATATGGATATGCTAGAGTATTTGGTAAAGAAAATCAGGCATTAGATCCAGAATATGAATTAGCTCAAGAATTGTTTGGAAAACAAGGGTCACAAACAAGAGAAACAACAGAAAAAATGATACTGTTAGCTAAATTTTCTGAACAAGCTAAACGTGCAATGGAAACATGGGGTTCAAGAGCAATAGAGAATGATTTAAATCGCATTAGTAGAAAAGATATAGATGCAGAAACTATTAGAGAAGTAACTGAATTGGCAGATTATGCTGAATTGCTTTTAAGTGTCTATGAATTAGAAAAGGAACTTGGTAAAACACGAAAAGAGACTCTATTACAGCTATATTCTGAAAATGTAAAAATGCTCAAATTAAGTATACGTGATAGAATAAGAAAACTTAGGGAATATAAGAGAGAATTAGAAGAGGAAAAGAAACGAAATCCAGATTTAGTTGAAGCAATAAAAAAAGCTAAAGAAGCTGGTGCAACAATTGAAGAGATTTACAAAATAACAAGTAAAGGCGAAAATAAAGGTGAAATTCTAGAACAATTAGAAATACTTGCTCGACCAAAAGAACAACCAAGTGTAGATCTAGACGAAATGAGTCTTACAGAGCTTAATAATATGGCAAGAAACGCAAAAGTTGATGAAGATAAAATTTTGAGAATAGGTAGAAATGGCGAATTAAGTCTTGAAGAAAAGAAAAAAGAATTAATGGCTTTAATAATGCTTGCAAAAGCTGAACCAGAAGACGTAAAAGAAAAACGTACGGGTAAAGATGGAGTTATTGATGTTGATATTCATACGGAATCGTTAGAAGAATTAAAGAAAAGAGCAGAAGCATTAGGAATTATGGATTTGGCACGTGAAAAAGGATTATTAAATCCAAATCTTCCTGAACCAGAAGCAATAAGAGGTTTGAATAAACTAATTGTTGAAAAAACCACTGCAGTTACAGAACAAGTATTAAAGGAAAATGGAACAGGCAGAGCTGATAATTTACCTGCAGTTCCAGAAAGAAAAGGATTATTTGCAGGATTACGTGAAAAAATACAAAGAGCAGCTGAAACTAGAGCAGAGAAGAAAGAAAAATCAAGAATTATAAAAGATGCTAAACAACAAATAAAAGGTCTTGAAAGAACATATGGTAAGGAAACTGTTGCTGCTGCTTTAGCAGATTTATGCGGCAGAAAAAAATTAGAAGAATTTTTGCAACCTGATGAAATATCACAAGATATACAATTAAAAGCATTTCAATTAGTACAAGATCTTGAAACACAATGTAAAGAAGGTAAAACAGTTACTAAAAAAACACAAAGAGATTTCAGACAATCTGTAAGTGCAGCACCTAAAAATGTTATAGAGTATGCAGTTGGATACAGAATGGCAGGTCATAGTTTAGAGGAAACAGTCGAACATTTAAAAGGCTTCTCAAAAAAATATGGTCAAGAAATTGTAGTAGATAATAAACTAGTAGAACAAATAACTGAAGCATATGCGCAAAATCTACGTCAAATATCCGTAAATTATTCAGTAGGTATAATTGATGCATTACCAGGACGTGAAATAGCCAGAAAAGATGTTGATGAAGAAACAAGCGAAAAGATTGTAAAAACAGTTAGAACAGATATATTAAGAAGTGCAACTCAATTAAGAAGTGAAGATTGGTCAGGATTGAGACCTCAAACACAAATTGGTTTTAGAACTGCAGTTGCAAGAATGTTCCAAGATCCAAAAATTCAATCACAATTAACTGGTAAGACAGAAGAAGAATTAAGACAACAAATGTCAGCTATATTAGAAAAAGCAAATATTCCATTAACACAATTTACAGGAACAATAGATACAGTAGCAAAACAAATGATGGAAAAAATGCAAGAAGGAAAAGGCAATAAATAATAGCTGCTATCTTTAAAAAAGCTTGAAAAATCCGACACAATCTATTGACTATAAGGGATATTTATGATAAAATATACACCGCTAGCGGAATTTATCCGCCGGTGTATATTTTTATTTTATTTTTAGGAGGTGAAATTTAAGTGCCAACAATTAATCAATTAGTAAGAAAAGGA
>JAEEGL017372830.1_pt1 | contig 14508 bp, 15 predicted proteins | sample 9134231 | NCBI WGS metagenome assembly JAEEGL01 (sample SAMN16246548, study PRJNA631951) | gut metagenome | biome: gut microbiome; feature: rumen; material: fiber-attached | host: Bos | place: Iran: Karaj | collected 2018-10
ACCCTCTGCAATTAAGATTACAGTGTTCTGTTATATGTACTTCAAACGATATTTTTTTCTTTGCCGTATGTCTATCACTATCAAGTATAGATTGTATAAATCTAATATAATCATTAAGAACCACATATACATTGCTGAAATCCAAATCATTAATATAATTGAGAATACTTCCTTGTTTCTGTTCAGAAACAGCTAAAATAATAATAGATTTTCTATCTATATTTTCTATGCATTCAACAGGAACACCAAACAAGTAATTTTTTCTTTCATATCCCGGGCTTACGGCAAATGCTTTAACTTCAATCCCATATATTTTTCTCAAATATGTATACATGAGCATTCCATAATTACCCGCTCCATATATAATAACCGATGTACCGTATTCCTTTATGTCTTTTAAAATACTTTCATTATCGATATATTTCATACGGTTTATTATCCTACCAATTCCTTCCAATTTCACGCTCCATTTGGATTCGCAATTGACGTTTTTCATTAAATGCTTTTACAGAATCAAAAAAAACTTCTAGTTTTCTCACGTCCCCTTCATCTTTTTCTAAACTACGAAATTTTTTAAATTCCCTAAGAATATCAAGATTTAAAAACTTTATGTCATCAAATACATAATGGAGTTCATCATTATTTATTACTAAATCATCCATATATACACAATCATCACCTATCTTAACTGAATCAGGTTTTTTTATATGAATATCTTCCGGTAATTCAGTAGACTTTACTCTATATCTAAACTTTGAGCTAATGCAAAAATCTATGTCATCAGCACATTTTAGTCCAAATAGTTCCATTCCTGCACTTCCAACAATACACACCTCTCCGATTGGGATATCTTTTGTTTTTAGATAGTCCTTGAATTCATTAATTAATTGTCTGAATCTAATACTATACCGGTTTAAAATTCTCTTTCCGGCATACTCAATATTATTTGTACTGAGCCATATTTTTTTCATATGATTGAACTCTTCTTTACTATCTGATCCATGAATAATGATTGTATGTTTTGAGGTATCGCTAAATAATTCTTTTCTGATATCACTTTTTATTTGGTTCAATTTTATATAAAACTCATTACTATTTATATTGCTATTTTCATTTGAAACCACTAAAACTCGAATCTTTAGGGGAGCCAACAATAAAAAATGTATCTTTTGCTCAATATTAGCAAACTCCTTTTCATTGTCACGGTAATTATCTCTTATAAGATTTATAAACCCAATATAATCATCTTTAAACTCTATATCTGAATATCCGACAATTTTAACACTTTTACCAATTTTAGTTGTTATATAATTCCAAAACTCATATACTGCACCATATAGAATAAATAATCCACATTCATCATATAAATCACAGAAAGCCCGTAGAAGCATTAAAATGTCCTGTTCAGAGAAACCATTCTGTCTAAACCATTCAACGTTCTTAAAATGCCCATCAATAGTGGCATAGTTTCTTACCCAAATTTTCTTCTCTAACGCAAGCGCAGTTGCATATCTATGTTTTCCATTTGCTAAATATCCGTTTTTTCCCATAGGAAGAGGACACTCGTTCAAACAACCTTCCCTTTGAAAAGACGCTATGAGCTTTTTAAAATCTGCTAGATACTGATCAAGTCCTTGCTTTTGGCTATATGATGAAAACAGCTTAGTGTTTCCAATCATTTCTTCATGAGCAGAAGTCGATGTCATAACAAATCTTTGGTACAAAGATTTATGCTTTTGTACGCTAATACCATTGATTAAATCTTTGCAAAATAAATATCTTACCATATGCTCCATCGAATCACTTTTTAAGATTAATTCCGGAGATATCAAATTCAAACATTGCTCATAATCACTATCGTTTTTTTCTATAACATCTTCTATACTATCAGAAAAAAAAGAGTAATGGTCCCATATTATCTTTTCAGGTTCTACATTATAGTTATTTATGAGTTCGTTTCTTACTTCATTTGCAATTTGCTCGTTAAGTATAGCTATAACAACATAATCATAAGAAGCGCTACATATCTCCGATATACTTTTAACAGGATAATTTCTTTCACTATAATATAGGTACTCTTTATCTACCCATAGTACTACATTACAAAATGAACTAGTTCTTACTTGATTGTAAAACTGTTTTCCAACATTTCCCGCTCCATAAAGAATAATATTTTTTTCTTTCTCAATTTCTTTATAAGGAAAAAGATAGAGTTCTTGCATATTTATATTCCTTTTGTTTATCGTAAATAGCGATACTTTTATCACAATAAGTTAGTAAATTCTACCAATGAATTTTCGTGACTTTCAATCAAAACAGGATATTTTTTTGCTAATGTTCCTGCACTGTGTCTTAACTTGATCAGGTTTAATTTGTAATCTGCTTTAGAAACACAAAAAATATACATTGAAAATCTAGGTACAAGTATTATCCAATCATCATTCTCCACGCAAGTTGAAAAAACACTTCCATGTCTTATATTTTCTATATACATCTCTTCAATAGGGATTTCAATTTCGATTGTCTCATTATTCAGCTTATTTAGAAATACAATCTTTCTCCCGTTTTCTGAAGTTACACATATATATTTTTCGAGAGAAAAACACCAAGTAATCTCTAAAATATTTAATCTATAAAAATATAGCTTTCCGTTTTCTTTTATAGCATAATCTCCGGATCTTGAAAAAAACCAAGCTTTATTATTATCTACTATAGAAATATGCGGCAATAATCCTTCAATGGTAGTCTTTTCCAAAATCGTATTTTGATTAATGTCAATAATGTATACCTTTTGATTTTTCGAATCAGAAAGTGATAATTTATTATCATTTAATGTCGGAAAGCGAATCTCAAAAGCTTCTTTATCTGATAAAGGATCTGGAAGATAATATTTTTTGATTATTGATAGTTCCTCAATATCTAAAACACATACTTTCTGAGATGTTTTTTCAGGAAGAAGCAAAATCCTTGAGTTAATTTGAACAGGTTTCCACTCACCATTGTAATTATCGACGTCCAAGGATATTAGCTCATAATTCCTCGAATCAATATCATAAATCAAAACTCCAGATTTTACTTTTTTATCAAAAAATAACAGTTTGCTTTTATGTAAAAATACTTGTTTTGGAAAAAAATTAAACAAATTGGTTTTACATAAAACATCAATCATGTTTTCCCCTTCTTTGAGTCTATACCTGCAAATACTGCTGATAAGAGAATCGTAAAAGAAGAAATCATTATTTAAAAACACACCTGCTTTATATTGTTCATTCATTTCCATATTTCTCATATACTAACAATAGCCAGGAGAAGAATAACTCTTCTCCTGGCTGAATAAACATTTGTCTGTCAAATTACTTTGATACAGTTACAGTTATAGCTGTAGAATCAGTATCGTTAAATGTTATAGTAAACTCTCTTGTTGCCGCAGTAGCACTAACAAATGCATTTATTGTACTTGCTGATAATACAACCTTTCCATTCTCAAAAGTATAACCAGTATTTGCTGCAACTGCTACATCTGCTCCTGACTTGTTTTTATATGTTACAGAAGCTATTCCTGTTGCTGCTTTTTCACCTGCGCCAAGATTTACTGCTATTTCTATTTCGGTATCAGCTACTGCTGTATATTCTGTTGTAGCAATGCTAGGTGCTGCATCTACAGGTGCCGGAGCTTCAGGAACCTCAATCTGGTTCTTACCGGTAGCGATAGCGGTCTCTGTTCCGTCGGAAGCTGTGAAATCATATTCAGGTTCAATAACGATTGTAGCATCAACACTTGTCCAATCAGCATCCTTATTCATAGCACCGGTAAAAGTGAATGAAGCAACGCCGCCAATAGTAGTGATCTCAAGCTTTTCTCCATAAGCTGTCTGAGTGGTATCCCAATCAATAAACTCATCTGCTTTAAGTGTATATGTTGCAGGATCAAGCTTAAAGGCAACTTCTGCACCCTCAGCGGTAAATGCGATAGGTACAGTGCTCAATGTAGCAACTCCCACATCTGCCAATTCGCTGGGAAGGATTTCTGCTCCGATTGTGTCGGTATCTTCGTAATAGTCCTTCAAATCATCAGCATCAGGGCTTTCTACCTTAGTATAAGCATTTCCTGCTCCCTTGGTATAATATGCCTTGTTTGCAGTAAGTGATGTATCAGCTGTCTTTTTCTTTGTTGCTGCAGTGGGAACTGCATTACCGGGAGTTACTGCAAGGAACATTTTGAGTTCACCGGGCTCAGCGGTATGTGTATCATCATTTTCATCTGTAGGAGCAGTAGCAGAATTTGCATCCTCGACAAATTCAATATCACTGTCAGCGGTAATGCTAAACGAAATCGCTACATTGCGCTTTGCAGTTGCCTTGCTTACGAGACCATACTTAAATGAAACTATCTGATCTGTTGAAGTAACAGCAGTAAATAATGTTTCCTTCAAATCAGCAAAAGTATCCGATGTTACTGTAGCGAGCGAATACGCACCGTCAGACTCTGTATAATACTTTGTAGCAGCTGAGAAAGTAGCATCCGATGCCAGTGCAGCATACTTGGTGTTAACTGCAGTTCCATTAGGGTTAATGGCTAATTTAAGAGCTGTAGGAACTACTATTGACTCGCACTTATAAGCCAGGACATTACCGGTAGCGCCTGTAGTTGTGGGTGCTTCATCATCCGCAAAAGATGTCATTGATGGAACAAGGATCATTGCTGCGCTAAGTGCAGCTGCTGTGATAGTTTTAAAGCTTTTTCTCATACTAATTTTCCTCCTTGATAATTGTATGATTGGTTAATAGTTACTTAATTTAATACTGTAATATGAATTACAAATCGAGCTGTGCTCAATACTTCCTGACTGTCCTCATCCTTCAAAATGGAATATCTGCAAGACGCTTTATAAGTACCCGCAGCTAGAGGAGTATCAAGTTTAATATTTGTAAGCTCGCTTCCCACCGGTAAAACCGGTGAAGAGTAAATAAGTTCATCCGTATCTTTTAAATATACATCAAAGTATAAAGGTTTACGGTTGTTAACACTGTTGGCAACATATGCGTCTTTTGATTCGGAATTTCCATCTTCGAAAGTCCAATCAAAAGTCATCATACACTCAAACATTCCGTCCTCAACTTCCTGTCTCATCTCTTCAAATGCGTTTGTTGCGCTTTCCTGATCAACAATGAGCCTGGAAGAACTTACTACTTGTCGGTTATCCGAGTTGTCCGCTTGATTGCCGCCTGAGTTCTCTGAACTTTTTTTACCCAAAACAAATGCCAGGACGATTGCTCCCGCTACCAATAATACAGCAAGTATTATTATGATTACTATCAGGAGTTTTTTATTGTCCTTGGATTTTCCATCACTCTGTCTGGTTTCCCCGGACATTTTACTATCGTTTCCTCCTTTCACTTGTTTTTTATTTCGGTCATTATACCACAAACTTTAGGGCTGTGTCCATTATTTGCTTATTCGGTCGATTCTGATGTTTATTCGGACAAAATGTGGTATTTAACCGTAAAGTTATTAGTTACAGAAAGTATATCGGACGGTTTTGAGAATACTTTAGGGTATATTTTGATTTTTTCTAATTTGTGGTGGCTAAGATAAACCTTCTTTTTCCGCTTTGAGTCTATCTGATAACTTTTGGTGCAAGCAAAGTTAGAACATAATCTTTTGTAACATTGAATTTTTTTATTATCTTGTCTATTATGTCCTCGTCCTTATCACCATATTCTCTATAAATCTCAATCGCCTGCTCTATTCTTTCTTTTTTATATCTTCTCTCTAAAGATTCGCACATATCTATACCTTCCTCCGTTCTTTCGAATTCCAATTCCAGTTTAGCTGCCTCCTTAAGAAAAAAAGCCGCATCCGGATCAATCTTTCTATGATTTGTCTTTTCAATAATCTTATCTGTTTTTCGGAATCCCGAAAGAAACTCTTCGCTGGAAAGCATCACTTAGTGTCAGGTACTATTAATCTTTACTCTTCTCCCCACAATTCTACATATTTGTCAAAATGCGGAAGCCGGATCTTTAGGTACCCCCTGGTTTCTCCATCAACCAGATGCTTGTTTATCAGCCTTTCCCTATAAACCGGATAAGTCGCAGGATTACTCATTAGCTTCTTTATGTTTTCTGTTCTTCCGTTTTCAGATTTAAATATGCAACGTATAAATTCTCTTTCTGCATTCGTCAGATTTTTCCATATAAGATCATACGAATCTTTAAAAAGAATTCTGTCAAAATCCGGAACAATATCATCCAGTGTTTCTGCGGTTTTCTTGCTAAAGTATAATGAACCTATCACCTGATAGGCGTATGCATAGCCGCATGTCAGTGCCCAGATCTTTTTTGCTTCTTCCTGATCGACTCCCAAAAGTTTCTCATACATGTACGTAATATCATACTTATTCAACACCTTTATTTCCCGCTCATCCGCTCTTTTAAAAAAGGTCAGATTCTTTTCTGTCGAAAAGTCCTCTATGTTTTCAGAAAGTCCGGTAACAACCAGGAATACCTTCAACCCCTCAAGCAGCATTGATCCTATCATTGAAAGAAGCCTGATCATTTCCGGTGTTTTAGAAATATCATCTACCCCAATCAATATCTTATAGTTCTTATCATTAGCCTGTCTTATCATTTTTGTCAGCATGGCTTCATCTGAATAAAAACGCTCATTCTCCCTCGTAGTCTTACTAATGTTAACTGTTTCATTCCCTGACAAGACAAAAGCGCTACCACCTACAGATGTGGATGAACTCATAGTAATATCTGACTGCTTTGAGTCTATAAACGGTTCCATGCTAAGTTTGGAAATAAGCGTAATCACGGCTTCTCCTGCCGAAGAAAGCGGAAATACAAGCCAATCCTTTTTTTCCTTCAAGGTTCTGATAATCTTTCCATACTCAACTGATTTCCCGGAGCCACGAAGACCTGTGATTTTATATACATATTTTGACGAGTCTTCGCTACAAAAATTCTGAATGATTTCATCTGCAATTCCATTGTCTATGTAAGCTTTTCCCGCTATTCCGGGGGTTCTTGTAAACGGATCAGTTCCCTTCATATTATGCATCTCCAGTCTGTTTGTATTTTATTATTGTATATACACATTTATATAATTTTATTTTAATGCTCATTTTTTTATCTTTTGTTATTATTTTACAGTATTTTTTATCATTAATCAATTTGTTTTATAAAAGAAGCATATCCTTTCCGGGTATGCTTCCTCAAATCTGCTTCTTTTAATCTGAAAGTATTTAAACTGTTCCTGTCATCCCCCTAGATATGCTTTCTTTACTCTGTCATCATTCGAATCTTGGTGTCAGGTACTTTTAACGCGTTAAATTAACCCTTCTTTTTCCGCTTTGAGTCTGCGAATCTCTTCCTTCAGTTTTTCATTTTCTGCATCTTTCTTTGAAATAATCTCATCTTTCTCAGAAATAATCTCATCTTTCTTTGAAATAATCTCATCTCTCTCAGAAATAATCGCATCCTTCTCAACCAGCTCGTTCTTTGCTCGCTCGAATTCACGCATTACCCACCCTGTGCGGCGCTCCCAATCTTCGCGAGCCTGACACTGTTGGCGTATACGCTCATCTTCAGACAGATTATATATGGTGTTAACTGCTTCTTCCACTCACTTATTGTAGTCTGTCGAATCCCTGTCTTTTCGGAAAACTCCTTTTGTGTCATAGACAGTTCATTTAATTTTTCAAAGATTCTTTCACTGATTAACATATTTTATCCATTATCTTTCCACTTCGATTATTCTTACTTTCTTCGTCGTTTTTTCATTTACTATTTCTGAATTCACACTACCGAAGCACAGAATCTAGTTTTCCGCTTTTAACACAAGCTTATCGGGGACATTGCCAAGTATTCTATTGATACTCCTGTCTGACAAATAATACAGGTTTAATTTTCTTTTACTATACTGCATTTCCGTATCTTGATTCTGTCTTTTCCTCCGGCAGAAACGCAGGTAATCTTATCAGAGAGACTATTCCAAAAATCATATCCCGAATTAGAATCTTCCGTAATAATAGTATCCGGTTTAAATGAATCTGCCGGTCTTTCACCATATATGCGATAAAATTCATTGGCGGTATACTCACCGGTCAGCCCTGCATATTTTCCGCTTGTTCGTATTCCGTATATTTCAGTAATACTATAAGGTAAATTGCTGAGTTTCTCTCTGGTAATAAGAACATAATAGTTGTCAGAGCCTTTAACAGCCTCAGCGAACTCCTCGGATTTCATAAATCTGCTCTGTTCATCTATGAAAACTACCGAATCAGATATTCGGCTTAGTTTGTCTTTCCAGTCTTTTCCTGAAATCACTACAAGACTTTTATCAGATCTTATTCGTATTCCTGAGTCCTCATCCTCATTGTATGCATTAATCATGTTTACAAGATTAGTTTTACCCGTTCCGCTTTCTCCCCGTATTACTGTAATATTGCGGTTTATGGTGAATTCATATTTTATGTATGCGTTTTCTACTACTACACTGACTTTTCCAACCATATTACGATTCCCCCGCTTATAAGAAGTCTACTGCAGTATCTACCAGTTCTGACATATTTCTGACTACAGAGTGGTTATTAAGTATTTCTATCTCGAAACCGTTATCATCAAACTCCATTATATGATTGAGATTAATGATGATATCTCTCTCGTTGCCAAGCTTAAGTATCCATTTTGCGCAGTTGTCTCCGCAGTTTGATGCATTTATAACTCTTTCCGGCACATATTTCATCAAAATAACAGCCTTGGCACCTCCGGAAATCCTTGTGGGCGGGATTTGCCTTAGTACCGGGCTCATGATGCATTCAGGAGATTCCACAACAGATTTATCCACATCTTTTATCAAGGCTTTAACGAAATCATCCTCAAGCCAGGAATACTGATACTGATTATTGAAATATGTATCTACATTATGAAGGACATTGTCCATTTCTCCAAAGAAGATTTTTAACATGTCTTTTTCCTTATTCTTTCTTGGCTTTTTTATCTCTTATTACAATTATACTGCCATATTTTTTATGCTTTATCAATTACTTTTATCAAATAGTCTCCTATGCCTCGAAATAAAAAAAAGGGCGGAATCATCCGCCCAGATATGCTTTCTTTACTCTGTCATCGTTTAGGAGCTCGGCGCCGGTGCCGGTGCCCACTATCTTGCCGGTCTCTAAGACATACGCCCTGTCGGCGATGGCAAGAGCCTTGCGGGCGTTCTGTTCTACGAGAAGTATGGTCGTGCCCGCCGCATGAAGATTCTTTATTATATCAAAGATCTGGTCGACGAGAATGGGTGCAAGTCCCATTGATGGCTCGTCCAGCATCATAAGGGTGGGCTTGCTCATAAGGGCGCGCCCCATGGCGAGCATCTGCTGTACGCCGCCGGAGTGGGTTCCGGCGACCTGTTTATTTCTCGCCTTAAGCCTGGGGAAAAGCCCGTAAACCATGTCAAGTGAATCGTTAACCTCTGAGTCAGGCCTGGTGTATGCGCCCATCTCGAGATTTTCCTTTACGGAAAGCTGGAGAAAAACTCTTCTTCCTTCGGGGCAGAGTGCCATTCCCTGTTTTACTATCTTGTTGGCAGGAACTCCGGTCAGATTCCTTTTGCGGAAAAAAACGGTTCCGCTCTTTGGCTTGAGAAGGCCTGCCACGGTGTTGAGCGTTGTGGATTTACCTGCGCCGTTTGCACCTATAAGGGTAACGATCTCGCCCTCATTAACCTCAAAGGATATTCCCTTTATGGCATGTATGCTTCCGTAATATACATTTAAGTCATCTACCTTAAGCAATGTATCCGACATAATGTTTCCTTTCGTATTGTCACTCGTCCTGTGTTCCGAGATATGCCTCGATAACCTTGGGATTATTCTGTATCTCGATGGGTGTTCCCTTCGCAATGATCTTTCCGAAGTTGAGCACGATGATGTTTTCACAGATACCCATGACAAGATTCATATCATGCTCTATAAGAAGGACCGCGATGTTGAAGGTATCTCGTATCTTCCTTATGTTATTCATCAGTTCCTCTGTCTCGGAGGGGTTCATGCCCGCTGCCGGCTCATCAAGAAGAAGTATCTTGGGCTGAGTTGCAAGAGCTCTCACTATCTCAAGCCTTCTCTGTGCTCCGTAGGGCAGAGAGGATGAACGCACATCTGCCATATCCGCCATATCAAAGATATCGAGAAGCTCCAGAGCCTTATCGTGTGCTTTTTTCTCTTCCTTCCAATATTTGGGAAGCCTTAAAACAGCAGAGGGAAGGTGGTAGCCTATATGGTTGTGAAGTCCGATCTTTACGTTCTCCTCAACCGTAAGTTTGTCAAAAAGCCTGATATTCTGGAAGGTACGGGCGATGCCGGCCTTGTTTGCCTGTGTCGTGTTCATGCCGTGGGTGTCTTTTCCGTCAAGCATGATAACGCCTCTTGTAGGCTGGTAAACCTTTGTGAGAAGGTTGAATACCGTGGTCTTTCCGGCGCCGTTGGGGCCTATCAGTCCGCCGATCTCAGTTGCGCCCATTGCGATATTGAACTCGTCAACCGCAGTCAGTCCGCCAAAGTCTATCCCGAGGTGGCTTGCCTCAAGAACAGGGCGTTTTCCCCTGTCTCTCTCGGGGATCTTTCCGGGGCCGGGGACTTCAATATATTTTGTCTCGTTAGGATCGTTGCTCATTTATGCCCCCTCCTTTCTTCCGAAAAGTCCCATGATCTTTTTGCCGAGTCCGCGAAGACGCTCGTTATTGGTTGCGATCATAACAAGGATGAGCACGATCGCATAGACGAGCATACGGTAATCCTGGAACTGTCTGAAAATCTCGGGAAGCACTGTAAGGAGCGCTGCCGCAATGATCGATCCGGTCAGGTTTCCGATTCCGCCTAAAACGACGAATACGAGAACAAGGATCGATGTATTGAAATCGAATTTCTTAGGAACGATGGTCGAGTAGTTGAGCGCATAGAGAGCTCCTGCCGCACCTGCGATAACAGCAGATGTAACGAAAGCCACCATCTTGTATTTTGTAACATTGATACCCGAGGCCTCAGCTGCGATACGGTTGTCGCGGATCGACATGATCGCACGTCCCGTGCGGCTGTTTACAAGGTTCTGGATAACAAAGAGAACCAGTATGATCAGTATTATACCGGCAACAAAAGTGGAAGCCTTTGAAATGCCTACCGCTCCCATAGGTCCGCGAACAAGGGTTGTTCCTCCGGCTGCCATATCCATATGTGCCTCATCGGTAACAGAGAAGTGAAGCCCTTTTCCGTCAACGCCGACATAGAGACAGTTGAGGACATTTTTGATGATCTCGCCGAATGCGAGGGTTACGATAGCAAGGTAGTCACCGCGAAGTCTTAATACGGGGATTCCGATAAGAACTCCGGCAATACCGGCAAAAACAGCGCCGACGATAATAGCGACGATAAGTCTGGGGGCATTTGCGTTAACTCCGCTATATTTCATTGCACCCGCAACGATAACTCCTGTAAAAGCTCCGACACTCATAAATCCCGCATGTCCGAGAGAGAGCTCTCCCGATATGCCGACAACGAGATTAAGCGAAAGTGCCATTATAATATAGGAACAGATGGGAATGAGCTGCCCCTCAAGGGCATTGGTCAGTCCGCCGGCTCCCTTCATGATGGTGATTACCGCAAAGAAAACTACGATTATTCCGTAGTTGATAAGGCCTTTCATGGAATTCTTATTTACTTTTCCGAAAAGAGCAGATTTTTTATTCATGACATTCTCCTCCTCTCAGACCTTTTCCATGATCTTTTTGCCCAAAAGTCCGGTAGGCTTTACGAGCAAAACAACAATAAGCGCCGCAAATACGATTGCGTCGGAGAGCTGAGTGGAGATATACGCCTGAGCGAATTTCTCAAGTATTCCGAGAAGGATTCCGCCGAGCATCGCGCCGGGTATTGATCCTATACCGCCTAAAACCGCTGCGGTGAAGGCCTTGATTCCGGGCATAGAACCGGTAGTCGGCATAAGGGTGGGATATGCCGAGCAGAGAAGCACGCCTGCAATTGCCGCAAGTCCGGAACCGATCGCAAATGTAATGGAGATCGTGGCATTTACATTGATGCCCATAAGCTGTGCAGCACCCTTGTCCTCTGATACGGCACGCATAGCCTTACCCATCTTGGTCTTGCTCGTAAACAGTGTGAGTGCAACCATGATAATGATACTTGCAATAATGGTAACTATCGTTGCCGAAGATATCGTGATCGCCTTTTCGGGATCGCTGCCTATCACGATCGGCGGAATGAAATTAACCATATTGGGGAATGCCTTGGGATTCGATGTCCAGATAAGAAGTGCAATGTTCTGGAGGAAGTATGACACACCGATCGCAGTGATCAGAACTGCGAGGCTTGTGGCATTTCGAAGGGGTTTATATGCAAGCTTTTCAATGATGATACCTAAGATGGTGCAGATCATCATTGAAAAAAGCACGGCGAGAGGCACCGGCCAGCCCATATATGTTCCGGCACAGAATGCCGCATATCCGCCGACCATGATGATATCTCCGTGTGCAAAGTTAAGCATCTTCGCAATACCATAAACCATAGTATAGCCCAGCGCGATTATCGCATAAACGCTGCCGAGGCTTATTCCGCTTATCAGATAATTTAACATAATTTTTTCCTTTTATATTACAAGGTAAAAATCATCGGAGCCGCCATTTAAGCGGCCCCGAGATAATAGTTTTAAAACAGTTGATTCTTCAGGGCAATTTAAAGGATTAAAGTCCTACATAAACACCGTTTCTGATGACCATTCCCTTAGGTGCCTTGTTAACTTCTCCGTTTGATGACCACTGCATCTTCTCACCGGTTACACCGTCAACAGAGAAATCAGGATCCGAAAGAACCGACTTTAAGATCTCGCAGAGATCAGCTGCCGAAAGCTTGTCTACATCAAGTCCGCCGTTCTTTGAAGCGTAGTACTTAAGTGCTTCGTAGATTGCCTTAGGGCAGTCATATCCGTCTGCTGCAAACTGGATGGGTGTCTCACCGAAAGAGCTCTCATACTTTGTAACAAAGTTTACGGTAAGTGCATCCGAAGCATCTGCTGCGAAAGGAGTAAGAAGGATTACGCCCTCTGCAAGTGAGGTATCAAAGCCTTCAATACCGAGGATTCCGTCCATACCGTCAACTCCGAAGAATACGGGAGCATAACCCATGGAAGATGCCTGTGAAAGGATGAGTGAAGCAGGTGTGTAATACATAGGAAGGAATACAAGATCTGCACCCTTGTCCTTTGCATCAGTGATCTGAACTGTGAAGTCGTTGTCGCTTCCGTCCATGAATGTGGTCTCTGATACTACTTCAAGTCCGAGCTCTGCAGCCTTTGCCTTGAAGGTCTGATAGATACCGGTTGAATATGCATCATCGTTCTTGTAGATTATAGCAACCTTGCTTCCGAGTCCGTTCTCGGAAATGTACTGAGCGGAAGCTGAACCCTGGTTGGGATCCGAGAAGCAGAGCTGATATGTCTGATCCTTGCCGGATGTAACATCCTGTGCTGATGCTGAAGGTGTCAGCATGAAGATACGGTCTGAGTTTGCCTCAGCGCTGACTGCGATGCAGGGAGTAGTTGTAACTGTTCCTACGATAACCTGTACGCCCCAGTCCTTGAGCTGGTTATAAGCGTTTACTGACTTCTCTGCGTCGTGCTCGTCATCCTGTGACTTGTACTCTACCTGGAATGCGCCGCCTTCCGCATTGATCTCATCAACTGCGATCCTTGCGCCGTTGTCAACCGCATTTCCGTAGAGAGCCGCTCCGCCGGTAAGGGGACCGATCATACCGAGCTTAAGAGTGCCCTTAAGGCTTCCGTCATCGGTAGGCGCTGTTGCAAGCGATCCTGACGAAGAGCCGCTTCCGGCTGATCCGCCGTTTCCTGCTCCGCAGGCTGCAAACGAAAGTGCCATAAGGCCTGCAAGAACTACTGAAAGTAACTTCTTTTTCATAATCATTTCCTCCTCTGAGATGTTTGATTTGTCAAACATCATTTTTCTGTATAGTTCATCGGGATTATTTCTGCTCTTATAGCAAAAGCCTTCCTGTTATGGAAGGCCCCCATTGGCTATACAAATGGAATTGTAAGAGATTACAGAGGATTTGTCAAGCAAAATATACATGTATACAATCTTTACTATCTAAATCATTTTTGTTAGAATGTATTTATAGTTCGGAGGGTTCGTTATGTCTGAAAAAAATAATGTAAAAAACATAATATCTCAGAAGCTTCTCGTTATCGTCATAGTCCCGATGCTCCTTCTCTCCGCTGCCTGCACGATCATAGGATACAATCTGATCTTCAGTGCTCTCACAAAAGAAATGCAATACAGTCTGCGCACTGCAGCGATCATGACGGAAATGTCCATAGATTCCCGTATTCCCGGTGACTATGTCCTTACAGGAGATTCCGGCAGCGGCGAAGGCTTTCATCTCATGAAGGGTTCCGAAGACATCACGATGCGCTATG
>JAEEGL010038266.1_pt1 | contig 14507 bp, 13 predicted proteins | sample 9134231 | NCBI WGS metagenome assembly JAEEGL01 (sample SAMN16246548, study PRJNA631951) | gut metagenome | biome: gut microbiome; feature: rumen; material: fiber-attached | host: Bos | place: Iran: Karaj | collected 2018-10
CTCCGTTACTACCCTGGTTAAAAGGCAGAAAATAAGTGCTGGCTCCGGTAAGACGAGTGGTCATATAAACATTTGTCAGATCAACGGCAAAATGAACTAGAACACGTTCCTTAAATGCAAAAATGGCATCTTTACCGGCTCTGTCGAATTTGTATTGGTTAACGGCATTTGTAGTATTTTGTCCGGTAAATTGGCACTTAAGCTCCATCGACACGACCGGAATGCCATTTAAAAACAGAACTATATCAATACTGTTTTCGTTTTTTAAAGAATAATGAAGCTGCCTTGTACAGTGAAAAATATTTGCTTCATACTGCATTTTAGTTGTTTCATTTAAAGAAGTCTCAGGCTTCCAGAATACTGCTTTAAATTTAATTCCACGATCCGTGAATCCATGGCGTAAAACATTCAATAAATTAGTTTGTTTTACTTCTCTTACAAAACGTGCAACTATCTGTTTTTCGGGAGCGACACCATAGATTTTTACATAACGCTCCCACAGTTTAGGCTGGCTCCGTTTAATGAACTCAACAAATGTTTCTTCATCAAGAGCTATTTCACGATTAAAGGCATTAGGATTACCTTTAACATAGCCACCATCGGTTATCAGAAAAGCTTCAATATCCTCTTCAAAACGCCTTTCTTTGTAGTCAAATTCAGTCATAGGCTAAACCTCTCTTTTTCCGGTAACAACTTCGTATATGAGGGATTTTTTGTATTCTCGAAGTTTATCTATTGCTGCCATCCTATCAAAGATAGTTTTATCGATTTGAGAACACTTTGAATCGAGATAATCAGCAATTTGACGTTGCTCATCATAAGACGGAACAGGAACTTTAATACTTTTAAATTCAGATGAATAAGTTCTCCATCTCATTTCCATTATTCCTCTTCCATACTTGTAACATTCACCGGAAAACAATTTTGTTCTAAAAAGATAATGATAAAAACGGGAACATACATTCTTTTGAGGTTTATATACATCGTAGGCTGGACTTGTAACTCCATTATAATCAGACATGCCAATAGCCCCCATCCAAGCCAAAATAATATTGACTACGATATCATCCTTATACACAACTTTATATCCTTCTGCAGTAACAGCCTTATTACCACGTTCTTCTTGTTCACCATGAGGGAACACGCCTAAATCTGTGTATAGAGAAAGCAAATTTACATCCTGTAGTTGCTTATAATTTTTTTCTTCTCGAAGTGAAAATAAATATCTTATGGGAGACACGTTCCAATTAGTTGGAATTTTTAAAATAAAATCAACTCCACTATCCTTCATTTCCACATTAGAATTCAAACCTTTAGTAACCGCCTCAGTTATTACAGATAATTTATATTCCTTTAATTTTTCAATAATCTTTTCCTGTTTGGAAATGATGGCGTCTATTTGAGAACATTTGGAGTCAAGGTAATCGGCTATTTGGTGCTGTATGCATACATCTGGTAGAGGAAGAACAACCTTACTAAAATTAGAAGCGGAAATTTCCATAAAAGTTGTCCCGCTACCTAATAATTCAAATTGTTTGATTGCTGAAATCATGGCATATCTGTAGTATCTCACATATGAACTATCTTTTGAAACTATTGCTAGGCAACCTTGATTAATACACAAATCTTTAGAATTAATAACAACTTGACCTATGGGAGCTCGTTTGGAAAAAATAATACTTCCAGCAGGAACTAGCTGTATTATGCCTTTTTCAATTGCTTGTTGAGACAGTTTTCTGTGACCAGCACTTACATATACATCTTCAGTTTTGAAATCTGCAGGAGTAACCCATTCGAATTCTCCGTCCCATAATGTTGGATCATTAGTTTTAGGGGTTGTTCCTGAACTAATTGAAAAAAGATACTTAATTTTACTTACTCTATAATTCCTGGGTATTTTTCCAATCCACTCAATTCCACTATCCTTCATTTCTCTCATTTTGCAAACACCTCATCCAAACTGCCTGCCAGTTCTTTTTCCAGTTTCAAGATTTCACCCATAATGTCTGCTGAGGGTTTAGGTGCTTCATACTTATAGAAATATCTAGTAAACGGAATTTCATATCCTACCTTTGACTTCTTGGTGTCTATCCATGCATCAGGAACAAATGGCAGAACTTCACGAGCAAAGTAATCTTCAATACTTTCATTCAATGGAACATTTTCAGTATCTCTGAGGTCTGCATCCGGCTGAGGCTTGCCTTTCTTTAAGACAGGATTGCCATTTTCATCCTTTAAAGGACGTTCGACAACAATCTTTGTGTAACCGAAATCGGAATTATCGAATATCTTGCTAATTTCATTTTCCTTGAAGTCACCATAAATTCTGGTGATTTCAGCAATCTGTTCTTCAGAAATGTCGTTACGCTTGTTACCGAGAGACTTACGACGCTTCTCATATAAATTATTGGCATTGATAAGTTGCACCTTACCTTCTCGTACTGTTCCAGCTTTCTTATTGGAAATAACCCAAATGTATGTTGCTATACCAGTGTTATAGAACAGATCGTTAGGAAGCGCTATTATCGCCTCAAGCATATCATTCTCGATAATGTACTTTCTTATTTCTGAAGGGCCTGAACCAGCATCTCCGGTAAACAAAGGAGATCCGTTGTGAATGATTGCAATTCTGCTACCGCCTTGGCTTATATCCTTCATTTTTGATATTGCAGTCAGTAGGAACAGCATCTGACCATCCCCCTGAGCAGGCAAACCCGGGCCAAATCTGCCACCAAAACCGAGCTTTGCTTCCTCATCAATTACAGATTTTTCATTCTTCCACTCACGCCCAAATGGAGGATTACTCAGTATATAGTCGAATGTTTGCCCCTTAAACTGATCATCCGACAAAGTATTACCGTTCTTTATGAAGTCAGCATTATTTCCTTTAATCAGCATGTCTGATTTACAGATAGCAAATGTTTGATCATTTAATTCCTGTCCAAAGGAAACAAGCTCTGTTGAGGCATTAAGACTATGTAAATATTCCTCTGCGACAGAAAGCATCCCACCGGTTCCACAGGCAGGGTCGTAGATTGTTTTGGCAACATTATTTCCGGAAAGGATATCATTGTCATCATAGAAAAGGATATTAACCATGAGTTGAATAACTTCTCTTGGAGTATAGTGCTGTCCTGCATCCTCGTTATGCGCTTCTGAAAATTTACGAATTATCTCTTCGAAAATATAACCCATTTCTAGATTTGAAATTTCATTAGGGTGTAGATTGCCACGTTCACCAGTGAATTCCTTGATTACGATGAACAGGATGCCTTTTTCGGCCATAGTTGCGATGTGTCCGTCAAACTTGAATTTTTCGATGATATTTCTGACGTTTTCTGAAAAGCCATTAAGATAATCTTTAAAATTGTCTTCAATATTATCAGGATCACTAATAAGTTTCTCAAAGGTGTATTTACTGGTGTTGTAGAATTCAAAACCTGAAGCCTTCTTAAGAAGAATATCTTTCATTGGGAGAGCTTTGACAGTTTCATACTTTTGAAGAACAGCATCTTTGGTATCAGATAGAATACAGTCAAATCTTCTGATCACCGTAAGGGGTAGAATGACTTCACCATACTCATGAGGCTTGTATACTCCTGTCAGTTTATCTGCTATTGCCCAAATAAGATCTGCCTTTTGATTTATAGTCGAACTTTTACCTGCCATTGTTCTCTCCATATGATGTTATTCAAGTATGATCTACAGTTCCTGATTAAAGCGCTAATTTAAGAGTTGAATTTTAATGTGTAATGTTAATACCTTTTTCCCAAAAAATCTTATAGTCCCCCCTCAAAATAACGATAAGAGCATATCCGAGCTATCCAAAAGACTAGGTTTTGACCATTTTTAAATATTGATCGCACTTGCGGCACGATCTTTTATCTTAGTACAACTTCCAAGAGGATAACACTTTGGCCCCGCATTTCTAGTTGAATTGCTAAAAAATAAAAATCTTCTTTTTTCGCAAAATATTCGTATTAAAAAAAAAACAACAATAACTCAACGTACGCTAATTAATCTACTAACAGAAAGATATTTAGAATCCTTACTTATAATATGACTTAAGCTGCTCCAATGTAAGCTCTATTCCACACTTAGAAAGCGCTTCTTTTCGTTCATTAAATAGCTTATCCAGAATTGGTTCTTTATCTACGAACCTACCGTAATGGAGAAGGTTATGACAATGACTGCAAAGAGACACAATGTTCTCCATGATATCAACGCTATATTCAAAATCTCTGTATTTACTTATCGGAATGAGATGATGAGGTTCTGTATATGGTTTACCATTCTTGCGAAGGAAGGTTCTATCCTCATTATCAAACTCACATTTGAATCCTGCATGCTTAAGAGCATTGGCTGCACGCAGAGGATCTCGCTTCGGAATTTCACGTCCTGTATTTGAGGAAGTTGTCACTGCCTGTGATTCTTTCTTACCCTCCCACTCAGGGACCGTGTCTGCAGACTCATCTTCAATAAGTTCGTTGATAGATTCTATTTCAACCTGGTCATACTCAGAATCTTTATCACCAACAATATCTACCAATGCAGCTTTAAGCTGTTTGGTTACTTCATTATTCTTTTGTAGGCTTATTGCCTGTTCAAGAAGATGGATTGCATGCTCGTCGGCCAAGTGACACATGTACTGCTGTTTGCCTTTTCCTGCTCTTGTGAAAGCACTACCTTCAATAAAGTGTGTCTCTAGCCACTGCTTATGGTCTGATGTAGCAACTGGTACATCAAAATCGAAGTAATCTGTATCGATACGATAACCTTTATCATCCCATTCAACAGAAGTGTCTGCCATTGATAATTCGAGAGGTTGATTTGCATCATAGCAATCTGACTTTGCTATGCTTATGGACACAATCTTGCCATTTGAATTATGGAGGATAAAATCACCTTTACGAATACTGGTCATCATGGTGTATCCAGCATTCTTTCCCCCGCTTCTATTTAATTGAGGAGACCAAACATAACCGCCAGTTCTTTCCTCGTTGTATGTCTCACCTTGGAAAACATAATAAACAGCCATAAATAGCCCTCCTTTTAAAAGTCTTGAAATTATACCGTCAAGTACTAGTCTTGCTTGTATTCTCAATTATCAGTACGTACTTTTCATCACACAATCCATCGGCCTTTTATGGTGACTACCATTCAAAGCCATAAATTTACTGGCTTCAACTGCCATAACATAATTTGTAAAACAAGGCATTATTTTGTCACATCGGGATAAAATTCCAATTTTAAAAATACTATCACAACAATGAGAAGTAAATCCGGGGATTTCCACACAAAACCCGTGAATGATGAACTTTTAGAATATTTTTTAGGCGAACAAAAAATTAAGCCAGGAAAAATATTTTCAGCTAATCCTTAGTAAAATTGTTGCTAACAAATCTATTGTTATAGAACTCTCACGTGTTTGCTTCTCGATACACTAATCAAACAAATCATCCGAATCCTCTTCGTCCTGAATCCTTCTCCGCAGCTTTTCATAATAGGCTTTTACGTTGTTGTATTCCTGCATCATGAAGAAGTCATCATCCTCTACCCAGCGTCTTACGTTCGGGAATTTTTCCGGATGCTGGCGAACAGCACTTATAGGAAGCTCAACGCCCATAAACATCTGTCCCAGAAGGATTACACGGAAAGCAAAACTATAGCGTCAAGAATTGGGGTTTAACTATTGAGACTTATGTTAAGTGGCGATTTGTCAAAATAAAAACTCTTTTTTTAACCTCTTATAGTACACTTCTAAGGAAGTAAAAACTCTCATTGAATCACTTTTGCTAGTTGTGCACAAATACTTAAGCGTATTTGTGTACTGATCTAAATGTTCAAAAATATATTTTGTCGGTATTACTATCGGATATGGATGTATGTCTCTGAATAAACCCTCGTATTCTAGCTCTTGATATTCGCCCGAGTACAATTCTTTTTCAATTAAATCCAATTCTGATTCTAATTTATTAGCTTTCTTTGCGTTGAACATCCCTTCAGGTTTCGCATATAAACTGTCATACTCGGTGTTGTATTCGTCATCGGTAACTGGACCGCTAAGATCGGGAAGATTGTTACAATCAAACTCTCTAAACATAAGTTTTTCAAGCTCGTTTGTAAGGTCTGATCCCTGAATACTAAAACGATTAGTTTCATCAAACTTAATGTAATTGCTAGATAGCTTTATATACTCTTTAAAACTTTCGCACGTTGTGTCTTTGGACATTACCTGATCCAAAAACGGCAAAAAAATTAATTGCTTAACTTTTTGGGGCGCGATTTCAATAAGCATTGATAGTGTCTCATCGTTTGACAATCCTCGATTAAAAACACTAATGAGCTTTGTAAAATCTTTATCGGGAAGAGAAGAATAGTGAACTGCTGCAAAGTATTCTTGAAATGACCTATGAATAAAATAATACCTATCTCCGTCCTCTCTTAATAGGCAAACATTATTTTTAAGATCTGACACAAAATCTTCGGCTGAAATATTTTTCCCTTTAAATTTTATCTGTTTTGTGTAGGATTTTAACTGTAAATAAGAAAACTCAACTACCTGATCCTCATAGGTTAATGCACAGAATTCGGCGAAGAAATCATAAAAGTCATCAAATGATAGCTGGGTACGGTATTCTTTAATTAAGCCTTTTGTGGAATCATGCTTTTTAGCTAAAAATTCATATATTTTTTGATATATTGTAATTGCGTTTTGAGGAAAAAAATCGCCCGGAGTGTAGGTTATAAGCAATATCGTTAGCAGTAAAGGGTTACTAATGAACTGTTTGTATTTGTCATGCAAATTTACGAACTCTGGGACATCCGTATAACTAAAGTAATCTAATTCGTGTGAGTAGAAAAGATTAATATCATCTATAAAATTCTTTTTCTTTATGGTATCCCAGTTTTGTTTTTCAACAAACATTATCGATTGCTCTATTGAAAAAGGACAAATTTCACCAACGATAAAGGATGAAAACTGCATAAAATCATCTACCGGGCGAGAGGTTATAATAATAGGCGTGTTAAAGTACCTATTCAAAAATGACTCTAACTGCAAATTGAATTCTGTTGTGTATTTGTGCTTTATTTCATCTATTCCATCAATAAGCAATAGCAATGAACTATTGTTAAAAGCGTTCTCTGTGTCTGCTAAAGAAACGTTACTATCAAATTCCTGAACATTTTTTGAAACATAATCAAGAATTGATTCCCCACTATAACGATTAAGCTTATCCACAAGAATCGGTATAATTCCTGAATTTGAGACACTTTGGGATGCGTTAATAAACAGATACTTTAATAGTGTGGTCTTTCCTAATCCTGCTGTACCCTGAATGATTAAATGCTTAGATATTTTCGTCAATTTCGTAACAGTAGGGTTTTCAATTATCGTCGATTTGAATTCAATGTTATTACTCACATAAAAATCAGTAATATTGGAATAGCTGTTTGGATCTAATAGTGTCTTTTCACGGGAATATCTTTTGAAAGCTTTGTCCAAGTAAGTATTAAAGCTTTTTACCGCACTTACAACCTTTTTCCTTTTTTTTCCTGCTGCTTTTATGATAATTGACTCTAAAAGCTCCGCGAGTTTATCACCGGCATTGTGAAGCTCGATGTCTGGGATATCCGTCTTGAATACAGAACAGAGATTCACCACCGCTCCATCGTCATGCTGATTGATGTATTCAGCAAATTCCATTGGCTCCAGATGCGCGTTTATCTTTTTGGAGATTCTGGTAATGGAGGTATTGCCGTTATAGAACCCTTTAAAACTAGGCGCCTTGTAGCCATCAAGAATATCCAGGTCGCTGTTTGCCACAATGGCTTCAAACACCGAACGGGTAAATTCTATCGTTGAGCTACCACCACGTAAAACTGATGCCAGCTTTCCTACAAATTCCTTAAATTCCACTTCTTTGCCTATCCAACCCTACCCAAGCCTATCCATTTATATCCACTCCGTTTTATACCATAACGCTATCCCTTGAAAGGGAATAGTTGCCTGGTTAATCATGAGCAAAATGTGTCATAAATCGGTATAAAACATCATATTTGGTAATTATATCACGTAAGAATACATTTTATCTGAAATTAATTAGGTTTTGTTAAAACTCAATTGTCCATAAGGCGCCAAAGGACGATGGGACGCATAGATAACTTAGGTCACTGCACCAAGGCAGTGATAGAAGTGAAGATGCACCCACGTTGCTTTGCCGTGCCTTTTTCGGACTGAAGCCTGTGGCCATCTTTGCTGCAGGCTTTTCTTTTTGTGTTCCACGTCCTTTGCCCTGGATTAAGGAGCACAAATTGGAACTTAAGGTTCGTTACGACAACGGGTACCAGACCCTCAGTCTGGATGATGCAGCAACAGAAACTCTCTGGGTAATTCTCTCTGTGGAGGATGAAGCTCTCGGGAAGGATGAGAAAAGTATTCAGGAGGCTTTTGAGAAGCAGTTCAACCGTCCTGAATACAACGACTACCATCGCGAAAATAGAAGGCATTACAGTCTTAGGGATGATGATGTCGATATGTGGGTTTATGAAGGTGATCCTGCATTTATTTTGGAACGTGAGCAGGAAGAAAGTGAGTCCGACAAAGTCTATCAGATGATTCGGGAGCATTTAAAACCTGAATGGGCCGAACTCTTTATTGCTGTTCGTCTCGAGGATAAATCCATCCGTGACTACGCAGCTTCCATCGGCGTTAACGAGAACAACCTCGCCCATAAACTGGAACGCGCAGAAAAAAAATTAAAAAAAATTTTTTCAAAACGTCAGATTTAACTCTCTCCCGTGGCTACTAGATGTAACGCTTTTAACTCGTTACTAAGGATTGTTAATGACTAAAACTTTTAGACCAATCGTGTACCTGTGTAACAGCGGCACAGGTGACACTGAAGAATACTGTCGCTTTGCTCTAGCGCAAGGGCAAATTCCGCTGTCCCCACTATCGATTATGACAGCAGTCCAGGATGAAGAGCTTAAGACTCACATCAGTTCGGTTCTTCTGGGTAAGTGCGATGAGCTCTGGGTATTCGGTGACACCATCACCGCGGGGATGAAGGCAGAAATTGACATTGCAAAGAGACGCAAACAGCAGATCCGTTATTTTGATAGTTTTATGAAGGAGGTAAAGAAAAATGACTAATTTAAAGGTTAAAGAAACAAAGTATAAGGGTTACCGCTTCCGCTCAAGACTTGAGGCCAAATGGGCAGTCTTTTTCGATGCCTGCGGGGTTAAGTGGGAATACGAACCTGAGGGATATGACCTTGGGGACGATCTAAGTTATCTGCCGGATTTTCTCCTCCACGGGGTTACCTTCAATCATGCCGGCAAGCAGGTAAACTGCGATCTATTTGTCGAGGTTAAGGGAAAGATGACCGCCACAGATGCAGAAAAAATACGACGTTTTCATAAAGGAGGAATGCCAATTCTTGTGGTTGGTAATATCCCTGAAGGTGCGAATTTTGCCGAGATGACCGGGCACATGGATGAGCTAAGTTGGCAAAGAGAACATGAAAATCCAGATTGGCCCTATTTTTTCAACTTCAACACCGTTGATGATGATTACTTCAGTGCCTATCCGGGAGTGGACAAGGCTGGTGTGTTCAATCTGTTCGGCGCTGACAGCAACTACATCGCCGACGCCGATAAGGAGCGCACTGCCCGAGCCTACGACCAGGCTCGACAGGCCAGATTTGAATTCGGCGAGAAAGGAGGTAAATGTTAATGAAATACGCTTTTGCCGGGAGCCGAAAGGCTCTCAAATGGACCAATGGTGAAATAACTTGGGAGGAGCTGAGAGAGCGCTTTCAGCACCCGGTTCGCACCATGGAGACCATGGCTGAGTATCGAGCCATGACCACTGCCCAGAAAACTGAGGTCAAGGATGTAGGTGGCTTTGTTGGCGGTCACCTGAAAAACGGTCTGCGCAAAAAGGATGCGGTGCTCTGCCGTTCAATGGCAACGGTTGATTTGGATTTCTGCTCTGCCGATGTATGGGAAACCAAACTCAGCGTATTGCCGTTCAAGCTTATGTGCCACTCTACACATAAGCATACCCCGGAAAATCCTAGGCTGCGGGTGGTGCTCTGTTTCAAGCGGGAGGTAACTGCTCTGGAATACGAGGCAATTGTCAGAATGCTAGCCTCGGAAATAGGCATTGACATGTTTGATCCGGTCTCCTTCATGGTACATCAGCTCATGTTCCTGCCCTCCTATTCAGCTGATGGTGAATACTTTTTCCGGGAGAAAGATGGCATCGAGCTTGATCCGGATGAATACCTTGCCAAATACACAAACTGGCAAGATAGCAGCACCTGGCCGAGAACGTCCAACGAATCCAAGGTGGTAAATCACGGAACCGGGAAACTGGCAGATCCGAGAACCAAAAAAGGGATTGTGGGAGCGTTCTGTCGTGCCTTTCCGATGTCACAAGCAATTGAGGAGTTTCTGAGCGAGGAATATGAACCAACCGAATCACCAAACAGATATCACTACAAACCGGCTGACAGCGCAGGCGGCGTGATTGTTTATGATGATCTGTTCTCCATTTCGTTTCATGTCTCGGATCCGGCATTTGGCAGAGTTTTCAATGCATTTGATCTCATCCGTGTGCACCGCTTCAGACACCTCGACGAGGATTACCCGGAGGACACTCCTTTCAATCAGCTCCCGTCATACAAGGCTATGAAGGAGCTTGCAGAAAAATGCTACCGGGTGAAGGCTATGCTGCTTGAGGAGAAACGTGCCGAGGCACAGTCTGACTTTGACGTCCCCGCGGAGAAAACTTCCCAAAAGGCCGAGAAGGACTGGAAGGATCGGCTGGTCTGGGATGAAACCGAACTGGAACCATCGCTGTTCAATGCCCGACTCATTCTTGTGAATGATCCTAAACTTAAAGGGATCATGTTCAACGAACTTGCCGACAATCTTGAGATTACCGGCAAGGTTCCATGGAAGCATTCTGCAAAGTTCTGGCGAGATGCGGATGATGCGCAGCTTATCTGCTATCTGGCTGATGCCTATGGTGTAACTTTCACAGATCGGATCTTAGGCATTGCGGTTACCAAGGTTACCGACGATCGCTCCTACCACCCGATAAAGCAGTACTTCAACGGTCTTCCGGTGTGGGACCGCAACCAACGTGCTGAAACGATGGTTATCGACTATCTCGGGGCAGATAACACTCCTTATGTGCGGGCTGTTACTCGCAAATTTCTGTGCGCAGCTTATATCCGCGTTTACTATCCCGGCATCAAGTTTGACTACATGCCGGTATTTAACGGTCCGCAAGGCATCGGTAAATCTACCCTTATTGCCAAATTGGGGATGAAGTGGTTTTCCGACTGTTTGACGCTGTTCGACATGAACGACAAGTCAGCCGCCGAGAAGCTCCAGGGATATTGGATCCACGAAATCAGCGAGCTTGCCGGGATGAAGAAGGCCGACATCAATAAGGTTAAGTCCTTTATTTCCCGTTGTGACGATCAGTACCGAGCCGCCTTTGGCAAACGGGTTACCCCGCACCCTCGCCAGAGTGTGTTTATCGGTACCACCAACAGCGAGAATGGCTATCTCAGGGACGTTACAGGCAACCGCCGTTTCTGGAATATCCGGGTAACCGGAAACAGCAAGTACAAGCCTTGGGATTTAACGCAGGAGGTTATCGACCAGATCTGGGCTGAGGTCAAGGTGATGGTAGAGGCAGGTGAGACTTTGTATTTGCCGAAGGAGCTGGAAATGTACGCAGAGGAGGAGCAGCGCCGGGCTATGGAGCAGGACGACCGTGAGGGTCTTCTGGTGGAGTACCTCGACATGCTTTTGCCGGATAACTGGAGCTCCATGGATCTCCATGAGCGCCGAGCCTACATCCTAGATCTGGATGATCCAACTCGTCCAAAGGGGACCATTCAGCGTGCCGAGGTGTCGAACCTTGAGATCTGGTGCGAATGCTTTGGCAAACGTCCTGAAGACATACAGTCCAAGGACAGCTATGCCATTTCCGCCATGATGGTTCGTCTGAATGGTTGGGAGAAATCCTCCGGAAGTAAGCGGATCCCATTCTACGGAAAACAGCGTTTTTACCGTAGAAAATGACGGAACAAGTGGGTGGAACAACCACAAAAAGTTGTTCCGGGTCCAAAACCTGTTCCACTCGACCAAAAATTGGGTGGAACAAATTGGAACAAGAAACTACAACTTCCCAAGACGCTGTTCCACTCGTCAAGCCTTATGGCATAAGGGTTTTAATACATAATGGAACAATAGAACAAGAATTACTATTAGAAGTATTTATAAATACATATAAATACACGTATATACGCACGAAATGCGCGTTTGCACATACGTATAGAGCCTATATAAGAAAACGCCGTTCCCTGTTCCAGGTTGATTTGAATTTTATGGAGATTAATTATGCTTAATCGAAAAGAGAGAACGATTGAAAAATACATTAACGCCGGAGCGCAGATGCGCCTTTTTACCACTATTGCCAGAGACATGGCATGCAAAATCAGCGAGGTGGTTTCTGCCGCAGATGCAGACAGGGTTATGAAGGCTCTGCACATCATTGAGCTTATCTGTGTTCATGCTGAGGACAATATGTTCAGGGACTTCCCAAAGCTCCCTGGTGAGTATACCGATGTGTTTTACGGCTACACCTTCGAAAAGCCGAAAAACGCTGTGGATGAGATGGTGGTAGCACGAGCAAGGGAGGCTCTTGATGAGTTATTCAGAAAAGCAGATTGAACATGCACTCACGCTGATGGTTAAAGCAAGAGGAGGCATAGCGCCTAAGTTCGTGTCTCCCTCCTTTGCCGGAATGCCAGACCGACTGGTGCTGTTACCTGGAGGTGTATTTGCCTTTGCAGAGCTTAAAGCACCGGGCATGAAACCAAGAGCACTACAGCTAGCAAGGCACCGGCTGCTGAGGGACTTAGGCTTTAAGGTGTATGTGATTGACGGAATTGAACAGATTGAGGAGGTACTGAGTGAAATCGCTGGATAGAAACAATCTTCACGACTACCAAAAATTCAGCGTGAACTTTATCGAGGAACACCCATGTGCTGCAATCCTGTTAGATTGCGGCTGCGGGAAAACTATCATAACGCTCACTGCCATAACAGACCTGTTGTTTGATTCCTTCGACGTGCATAAGGTTCTGGTGGTATGCCCCCTGAGAGTCGGAATGGTATGGAAAACCGAAACGCAAAAATGGAAGCATCTGCTGGGGCTTAAATTGAGCGTAGCAATCGGTACAGCCGCTGAACGTAAATCAGCTTTAGCGACTCCTGCCGATATCACCATTATCAATCGTGAGAATGTGGAATGGTTGGTTGCAAACGGCAGCTTTGACTATGACATGGTGGTTATCGATGAGCTTTCCTCCTTCAAGAATCACACTGCCAAACGCTTTAAGGCGCTGATGAAGGTTAGACCAAAGGTAAAACGCATCGTAGGCCTTACTGGCACTCCTTCCTCAAACGGCCTTATGGACTTATGGTCCGAGTTCAAGCTGCTGGACATGGGAGAACGTCTGGGAAGATTTATCACGAGATACAGGGAGAATTACTTTGTACCTGATAAACGTAACGGCGAGATGGTGTTTTCCTACAAACCGAGAGAAGGTGCCGAGGAGGAAATCTACCGCCGCATCTCGGATATCACCATCTCCATGAAATGCACCGACCACTTGAAGATGCCTGAGCTTATAAGCTCCCAATATGAGGTGATGCTTTCAGAGGATGAGCGAAAGCAGTACGAAAGGCTTAAGTCAGAGCTGGTGCTTGATGTGTCTGCGGGAGAAATTACTGTGGCTAATGCCGCAGCCCTCACCAATAAACTCAGCCAGCTTGCCAACGGTGCCATCTACGATGATGACAAAAATACCGTGGAGTTTCATTCCCGAAAGCTTGATGCCCTGGAGGACATTATCGAATCAGCCAACGGCAATCCACTACTCGTGGCTTACTGGTTTAAGCATGACATTGAGAGGATCAGAAAGAGGTTTGATGTCCGGGAGATTAAAACCTCGAAAGACATCGCTGACTGGAATGCAGGAAAGATCTCAGTGGCTTTAATTCATCCGGCATCAGCAGGCCATGGGCTTAACCTGCAATCCGGTGGTTCGACACTGGTATGGTTCGGTCTTACCTGGTCCTTGGAGCTCTATCAGCAGACCAATGCCAGACTCTGGAGACAGGGACAGTCAGCAGGAACCGTAGTGATCCAACACATCATCGCCAAAGGAACCATTGATGAGAGGGTGCTGAAAGCATTGTCGAAAAAGGAATTAACTCAGAACGCACTGATTGATGCGGTTAAAGCGGAGGTGTAAATGAACGCAAAGGAATTTTTATCAAGAGGCATTAACCTGGAACGCAGGATTGAAACCATCACGGATCAGATTGAGCACTACAAGAGCATCATAAACAAATGCACTGTAACTTATTCGGACTCTCCGAAGAGTACGACCTCAAGCTACAAGCTTGAAGA
>JAEEGL014577346.1_pt1 | contig 14507 bp, 11 predicted proteins | sample 9134231 | NCBI WGS metagenome assembly JAEEGL01 (sample SAMN16246548, study PRJNA631951) | gut metagenome | biome: gut microbiome; feature: rumen; material: fiber-attached | host: Bos | place: Iran: Karaj | collected 2018-10
GTAGCGCTGGGGCATGTAGGTGCAGCGGATGTCCTTGCGGGTAAGCAGTTCCCCGGCGATATGGTCCATGAGCGTGCTCTTGCCGCAGCCGTTGGGCCCCAAAATGCATACTTTTTCCGGGCCCACGATCTTGAGGCGGATATCCTTGGACAACAGCCGGTCGCCTACACGAAGCTCGTCCAAGGCGTAGTCCAACACTACCTTGCCCCGGCTCAGCTCGATGCCCGGCTCCCACTTGGGCAGGATGGCCCATTCCGCCTCGGGGAGTTGGGTCAGTTCTTCCTCCTCCTTGTCCAGGCGCCGGCCCATGGACTTCACCGCATGCATCTTCTTCTTCAGCAGCCGCCCGCCGGAGGGGTTGCCCCGGCTGATGCTGTCCTGGGCGTGCTCCACGGCGTTGTAGATGGACAGATACCGCTCTTTCTTCTTTCGAAAGTCCGCCTGCTCGAACCGGGCCTGTTGTTCCTGGTGGGCGAACTGTCGCGCCCGCTGATCTACATAAACCCGATACCCCTCCCGGGACACGGTGGATCGGCAGATGGTCTTCCTTCGCACCTGTTCCAGATGGATGATGACGTCCGCCGTCTCCTCCAATAGGACCTCGTCATGGGAGATGTAGAGGACGGCCCCGGAAAAGGCGTTCATGAATTCGGACAGCCATTCCAGGGTCTCGATGTCCAGGTCGTTGGAGGGCTCATCCAGCAGCAGGATGTCGCACCGGCTCAGCAACAGCGCCGCCAGCTGGACCTTCACCCGCTCCCCTCCGGAAAGAGTCTCCAGGGGGCGCGCTTCCTCGAAGAGGGCGGGGGACAGGCCCAGGCAGCCGGCAACGTCTCTGATCTCCTTAGGGGACAGGGAATAGAAGGAGCAGGCGCCCTCCATATAGGCGCAGACGGGCAAAGCCTTCTCCTCGGGCGGCAGCTCCTGGGGGAGGTAGCCCATCTTGCCGTCGATGATCCGCTGACCGCGGACCTCCGCATAGCTTTCCACCATGGCGGGGTCATATATCCACTTGAGAAGGGTGGATTTGCCGTTACCCTCCTCGCCGATGAGGGCCGCTCGCTCGCCCTTGTGCAATGTGAAAGAAAGGTCGTCCGCCAGCAGCCGGTCGTCCTTTCGGGAAACGATGGTCACATTTCTAATTTGCAGCATATCTGCCTCCTGATTTCGCACTCATAAAAAGCACGTCCGGCAGAATAGAAAAAGCCTGCGGTCGTGATCCTTTGAGCGCACACACAAAGCGACACCTGGGTGCCGCGGGGATGATGTTGCGTTCAAATTCGATCAGTTGCGCATGCTTTCGTTGAAGTGCTCCTTTGGTTGTTAAGAACAGTATACCGACAGGATGAGGAAAAGTCAACAAAAAACAGGAGACGGTCAGAAACCATCTCCTGCAAAGGACAGGTTTAGTCTTTCCTGGTTATGGGGAGCCAGATCTCACAATAGTGAGAATTGTTGACCACCTCGTTCCCATCCTCGAAGGGCCAATGGATCACGCCGATCTCCGGGGCTTCCCGCAGCAAATAGCCCGAGGAGGGCAGCCACTGGGAAACAGCCTGACGGCGCAGATCGTCCACAAGGTTGGTGGGGAACTTGCAGCGCTCCGTCTCGCATACGAGATAGGTTCCGGCGGGAATGGAGAGGTGTTCGTACCGCGTGGCAAACTCGCCCAAACATTCGTCAAAATCCTTCATCGCCCAATGGGGCAGCTGATAGGCGAAGTAGAAGTCGTAGCCCTCGGGCGTAAAGTCCGTCACGACCGTGTAGACGAGCTCGTGCTCCCGACTTATGCCCTCCAGCACGTATTGCTCCAACCGGGTCTCGCAGGCAAAGTAATGATCCTGATCCTGCTTATCACAGGGGTCGCCTGTGAAGCGGCGCTTGAAGCCGGTCAGGAGCATTTCCGGCTTTTCTTCAATACGATAGTTCATGATGTTTCCTCCTTCCAAAGTGACTTTGATGACCAGAGGGGAGAAGGATTTGAGCTTTGCTCCGCTTTTGCGGGCCTCAGACGGTGTAATGCCGTGAAACTTCTGAAAGGCCTTGGCGAAGCTGTCGGGGCTGTCGTACCCGTATCGAAGGGTGATGTCGATCAGCTTTTCCTTCCCGGCGGCCAGCTTCGTCCCGGCGATGGACAAGCGGCGGTTCCGGATGTATTCGCCCAGCGTATATCCGCACAGGATGCTGAAGATGCGTTGGAAATGAAAGGGCGAAGACAAGCTTTCCCTGGCGATGCGATCATAGTCGAGATCGCCTTCGATATGGGTTTCAATGTAGTCCAGCGCGCGCTGTATGCCCGTGATCCAGTCCATGGTTTTCCCTCCTGCCGAATCCCATTGTAGCAGAGGATGAGGTCAGATACCCGACTTTTTGTGCGGTCATTTATCGAAAAAACATAAGAGTCAAGCGGAAAGGGGCCGGAAAAAAGGGTATGCATGTGGCGTTAAGACATTATTGGAAATCATTTCACCTTCTGAAGCTTGCAGGAGTATTGCCGTGATCCGCCCCTGGTATAGGAAAAAGTAATGGCTATCCCCATCTGTCCGTCCTTTACCCCGTAGGTCGCGGAAATACTGCTGAGCCCTACAGTGTTCGCGGGGATCTCGATGGAAAGGTGCGTTCCCAACAAGGCGAAACGGCAACGGAACGAGATATGTTGACCGTTCTGGGAAATCCTCATGACGCCTGTGTAGTTCGAATCTATATCGATGACCATGTCATATTTCGCTCCGGTGCCCTTCTCCGTTGAGGTGCCTTTCCACCGTCCGGCCAACGTCAGTGCATCGGAGGCATCGTCAGAGGTCTCAACGGTGACACTTTCATACACGGATGATCCCAGATCCAGCCAAAGGGCGGGACGCACGGCAAAGTTGCCGGCGGAAAATGACATGCTGCTCTCCAGTGCACCATAGGGATTGACGAATGCGGCATTGAATTCGGTCCATCCGGGGGAGCGAAGCCACCAGTAGGAGGACGCACGCTTCGTAGCGGCATATGGGGTAGAGGAAATAAGAGCGGCAAAATTGTACTCGTTCAGCTTTATGACACCGAAATACTGCTTTGCCTCCGCTACGCTCAACAGGAACAGTTTGTCCTGAGTATCGTTTCCTCCGGGGGTGGTCCACTTTTCATAGCCCTGAATGTCGCTGTTATCCACCTGAGTCACAAAAATAGCCTCGGCTTCCTCCTGGGTGAAGGCGTCATGGAGGAAGGTATCGTTGAGCCAGGTGCGAAGAGTGCAGGTCTCCCATGTGACGGCGCTGTTATCATCATCATTGTACGGCACTGCATCCAGCCCATACTTGCTGATCAGCAGCGCTTTGCCGTCCTGCGTGTCCAGTACGATCCATTCAATGGGGTCCGGCCCGTTTTCGGGATCGTTGTCCTGCTCATATCTACCAAAAAAGATGACATTTTCTTCCTTAGTTTCCTCGGCAGATGCATGGACGATGGGGATGAGGAGGAAGAGGAGGGCTAATACAAAAGAAGCGATCTTTTTCATGGCAGGCATCCTCCCGGGGATGATCTTATCTATGCACACAGTATAGGATCCTTTGGCCCCTATGACAAGTCCTTTTCACGAAAAGAAGCACCAAATGGAGCAGCCCTCAGAGGTTTGAGCTTGAGCTGGGGTGGGATTCGACCCGCGCTGCGGCGCGGGCCATGGGCTCGGCTCTCAGGCCCCACCGGGGCCTGATTCACTACCGAGCCCGTTCGAATCTCCACCGTCGAGATAAAAAAACAAGGTGCCGCATGGCACCCTGTTTTTTGGCGGAGACGGTGGGATTCGAACCCACGGAACATCGCTGTTCAACTGATTTCGAGTCAGCCCCGTTATGACCGCTTCGATACGTCTCCAGGCAGAGGGTAGTATACCGTATCAAAAACAAAAAATCAACGCTTTCTTTGAAAGAATTCCGTAAGCAGAGCGGCGCAGTCCCGTTCCAAGATCCCACCCCAGGTCTCTATCGAGTGATAGAACCAATGGTCCGTCAGATCCACCCTCGAGCCTGTGCAGCCACAGCTGGGGTCGAAGGCACCAAAGACCAACCGGGGGAGCTTCAACAGCACCATAGCCCCGGCGCACATGGCGCAGGGTTCCATTGTCACGTACAGGGTGCAGCCGGTGAGGGAGCCGAGCTTTTGCTGGGCCGCCTGCAGGGCCAGCAGCTCCGCGTGCCGGGTGGGATCGTTGTTTTGCCTGGACAGGTTATGGGCTCGGGCGACGATCTCGCCGTCCTTTACGACGACCGCCCCAACGGGCACCTCGTCCTCTGTGAGGGCAACCTGGGCTTCCTGCAACGCCTCCCGCATCCACTGTTCATCATTTCTCACGGCTGAGCACCTCCTCCGTGTCGAAGTCAGAGTACTTCACCCGCCATAGCACCAGGCCGTGAGGTGGGGCCGTGGGGCCGGCGTCCCTCCGGGAGAGGGAGGAGAGGGCCTTCTCCATGCTGTCCCTCGGGATCCGGCCGCTGCCAATGCCCACCATGGTCCCCACCAGGATGCGGACCATGTTGTAGAGGAACCCGTTCCCTTGAACGGTGTAGACCAAAAACTGTCCCTTCTTCTCCCACCGGGAGAGGCTTACGGTGCGCACAGCACTCTCCACCTCCCGGCCCGTGGACATGAAGGCCGAGAAGTCGTGGGTGCCCACCACCAGGGCGGCAGCCTCATTCATTAGGTCTAGATCGAGAGGCATATAGGCGTGGAGGGCGTACCGGCGGGCGAACACGTCCGCGTGGGGGCCGGTTTGGACGAAGTAGCGGTACTGCTTCTCCTTGGCGGAGAACCGGGCGTGGAAGTCGGGAGAGACCTCCTCGGAGAACAGGACCCGGATGTCCGCGGGCAGGTGGGTGTTCAGGGCGATGGCGAACTTGTCCGCCGCCATGCGGGCCTCCGTGTCGAAGTGGGCCACCTGTGCTCGGGCGTGGACGCCGGAGTCCGTGCGGCCGCTGCCCTGGAGGCTGGCTGGCTCCCCGGTCACTTCCAAGATGGCCTTTTCGACTACCTCCTGGACAGCCACGCCGTTGGGCTGGGTCTGCCAGCCAACATAGTCTGTGCCGTCATATGCGATTATGGTCCGAATGCGTCGCATATTACACGAGCCCCGGGAACAGCCCCTGCACGATCAGGATCAGGACTAAAAAAGCCGTCGTCACCAGCGCGGCCACGAGATCGTTCCGGCCCAGCTTCAGCTGGTGGAGCTTGGTCCGGCCCTCGCCGCCGTGGTAGCAGCGGGACTCCATGGCCATAGCGAGCTCGTCCGCCCGCCGGAACGCGGACACGAACAAGGGGATCAGGATGGGTATCATGGCCTTAGCCCGGGCGATGATGTTCCCGGACTCGAAGTCGGCCCCTCGGGCCATCTGGGCCTTGCGGATCTTGTCAGCCTCCTCCATGAGGGTGGGTATGAACCGGAGGGCGATGGTCATCATCATGGCCAGCTCGTGGGCGGGGAATTTGAACACCTTCAGGGGCGAGAGCATCCGCTCGAGGCCATCCGTCAGGGCGATAGGGGAGGTGGTCAGGGTCATGATGGAGGCGCCCGTCACAAGAAGCACAAGCCGCAGGGAAATATAGATAGCCTGCAGCACCCCTTCCTGGGTGATATGGATGAACTTCCAACTGAACAGCACCGTCTCCCCCGGCGTGATGAACAGGTTCAGCAGGAACATGAACACCAGCAGGAAACGGATGGGCTTGATAGCCTTGCCGAAGTAGCTAAAAGAGATTCGCCCCAGCCCCAGGCAAAGGAACACGTACACGAGGGGCACCAAAAACAGGGGCAGGGATTTCACCAGGAACACAATGACGATATAGACCAGCATCAAAACGATCTTCGTCCGGGGGTCCAACCGGTGGATGCAGGAGTTGCCGGGGATGAATTGGCCCAAGGTGATATCCGTCATACTTTCAGCCTCCCCAATAAAAACGCTTCCAGGTCTTCCCGGGTGCAGACGTCCAAAGGAGCGTTGACGCCCTGCTTTCGCAGTAGGGCTGCCACCCGACAGGGGGCGGGCAGGGAAAGCCCCATTTCGGAGAGCTCGTCGCTGTGGGAAAAGACGGCCTTAGGCGTGTCGATGTACATCACTTCGCCATGGTTCATGACGAGGATGCGGTCCGCGTGCCGGGCTACGTCCTCCATGGAATGGGAGACCATGATAATGCTGCAGCCGGTGTCCTGCCGAAGCTTTTCCAGCATGGCAAGGATGCTCTGACGTCCCTGAGGATCGAGTCCTGCCATGGGTTCGTCAAGCACAAGATACTTGGGTCGCATAGCGAGGATCCCGGCCAGGGCCGCCCGCCGCTTTTCACCGCCGGACAGCTCAAAGGGGGATTTTTCAGCGAACTGGTCCATGCTGAGCCCGACCATGGCCATGGCTTCGCTGACCCGCAGGGCGATCTCATCCTCAGAGAGCTTCATGTTCCTGGGGCCGAAGGCCACATCCTCCCGGACCGTGTCAGCAAAGAGCTGATACTCCGGGTACTGGAACACCATACCAACCAGGGCGCGGATGGCGGGGCGCTGCTTCTTTTCCGCCGTATCAAGGCCGTCCACCAGCACCCGGCCGGAGCTGGGGAGCAACAGGCCGTTGAGATGTTGGACCAGGGTGGTTTTGCCGCAGCCGGTGTGGCCGATGATAGACAAAAACTCGCCTTCGCGTATCTCCAAGGACACGTCCTTTACGGCGGGAACGGATGTGGTGCCATCGAAATAGATATGGCTAAGATGCTCTAAAACAATGGGCATAAGGCCTCCGCAAGCTGGGTGTCGGTCAAAACGGTGGGGGGGAGGGAGATGCCTTTTTCCGCCAGGTCATCCCGGATGCGCACGATCTCCGGCACGTCGAGCCCGAGAGCGCGCAGCTCGTCGCCCTGGGAGAAGATGGCCCTGGGCACGTCGTCCATGACGATCTCCCCGCCGCTCATGACGATCAGTCGATCCGCCATGACCGCTTCCTCCATATATTGGGTGATCATGACCACGGTCATGCCGTTCTTCCGGTTCAGCTCGTATACCGTCTGCAAAAGCTCTTCCCGGCCTCTGGGGTCCAGCATGGCGGTGGCCTCGTCCAGAACCAGAATCTTCGGCTCCATGGCTAGCATCCCGGCAATGGCGACCCGTTGCTTCTGGCCACCGGAGAGGCGATGGGCAGCACTCTCGGCATAGGCGGACATGCCCACCTTCTGCAGGGCCTCGTTCACGCGGACACGGATCTCGGGGGATGGAATGCCCAAATTTTCCGGCCCAAAGGCCACATCCTCCTCCACAATGGTGGTCACCAGCTGGTTGTCCGGGTTCTGGAAGACCATGCCCACCTGCTGCCGGATGGCCAGGAGGCTGCTTTCCTCCTTTGTGTCGAGGCCGTTCACCAGCACCTGCCCCACTGAGGGCAGCAGGAGCCCATTGATATGCTTTGACAGGGTGCTTTTGCCGCTGCCATTGTGCCCGGCAACCACGAGAAAGATGCCGTCGGGGATTTCCAGGTCCACACCCTTGAGCGCTTCCGGCCCCTCGTTGTCGTATCTGAAACGTACGCCTTTGAATTCGATCATGCCTGTTCCTCCAAAACTATTTCATTATACCAAGGAGAAACCGATAGGGCAAGACCAAAATAGGGGATGACCGGGGGCGAGGGATGTGATATACTTTTATAAGAATGGAGGTGGAAGCATGCTGACGCTGCTGAAGAACGTGGACACCGTGATCTCCTGCGACGGGGAGGATCGGGTGTACCGGCATACGGACATATGGTTTCGGGACGGCCTGATCGAAAGGATCGGTTCGCTGGAAGAACAGACGGATCAAGTGTTCGACTGCACGGGGATGCTGCTCTATCCTGGCTTCGTCAACACTCATCACCATTTGTATCAGTATTTCACCCGGAGCCTTCAAAAGGTCCAGGGCATGGAGCTTTTCGACTGGCTCAAAACTCTCTACGAGATTTGGAAGGGGCTGAACGGGGACACGGTGTATCTGTCCTCCCTGGCCGCTATGGGGGAACTTATGCGCTACGGCTGCACCACCTGCTTCGACCATCACTATGTGTTCCCTTATGGTGCAGGGGACCTGATCGCCCGTCAGATGGAGGCTGCGGACAAATTAGGCATCCGCTTTATGGCCTCCCGGGGCAGCATGGACCTATCCAAGAAGGACGGAGGCCTACCGCCGGACAGCGTTGTACAGACCATTGACGAGATCATGGCGGACAGCCAGCGCCTCATCGAAACATGGCATCATCCGGAAACCGACCATATGCACGACATCGTGCTGGCTCCCTGCTCGCCATTCTCCGTCAGCGGGGATCTGATGCGAGAGAGCACCAAATTGGCCCGGGCTTACGGTGTGCGCCTACACACCCATGTGGGGGAGACGAAGGATGAGGAGGAGTACACCCTGTCACGCTTCGGCATGCGGCCCGTAGCCTACATGGATTCTCTGGGCTGGGTGGGGGACGACGTGTGGTACGCCCACGGCATCCACATGAACGACGAGGAACTGGACCTGCTGGCCGCCACGGGAACGGGCGTCGCCCACTGTCCTAACTCCAACATGAAGCTCCACAGCGGCGTCTGTCGGGTGCCGGAGATGCTGCGCCGGGGCGTGAAGGCGGGCCTGGCCGTGGACGGCTCCGCCAGCAACGACGGAAGCAACATGATGGACGAAGTTCGGTCTGCCTTCCTGCTGCATCGACTCACCTGGGGCGAAACGGCACCCACGGGCTATGAACTGCTGAAGATGGCTACCGTTGGAAGCGCTTCGCTGCTGGGGCGAAGTGACATCGGCTCTATCGAGATTGGAAAGCGGGCCGATTGCTTCCTCATACGCAAGGAGCAATCGGACCTGCTCTGCGCGGAGCTGGATCCCAAGGACCTCTTTGGGAACGTGGGCTATCATAAACCCTGCGAACTGGTCTTCGTGAACGGCAGTCTAACGGTCCGGGGCGGACGGCTGCTGCAGGTTGATGAGGACCGATTGTATCATGAGGGGAAAGAAGAAATCCGACGTCTTCTCGGCTGATCATACAGGCTCTTGTGACCCGTTCACAGGCCGTACACAACATGTTGAATGAGCCATGACGGAAAAATAAATGAATCATGAATCGAATATGAACGCTCCTTAAACATTGTTTATAGATACTCATGTCCATTCAAAATCTATACATCGGGACTGAATAGAATCTCAGCAAAGTGAATATCCAAAATCGCGACGGCCCGCCTTTTGGGGGCCGTTTTTGGGTTTGTCCACATCCTTTATTCAACGTATACCCAAAAAATTTCCCAGATGTGGTATTCATTTTGGGCGATTGACACAAAATATGGAGGTTGATATACTTCGAGCTGCAAGGAATCAGAGGGAGGGACCTATGATACGGCAGATCAAAAAGCGTGACGGACGCATCGAATCCTTCGACCAGGAGAAGATCAAAAACGCCATTTGGAAAGCGGCAAAAGCGGTAGGCGGCACCAATGAAGCCATCGCGGAAGATCTGTCCGATCAGGTGGTCCAGATGGTGGCCGAGCGGTTCACCGACGCCATCCCCGAGGTAGAGGACATCCAGGACGCGGTGGAGAAAGTCCTCATCGAGAATGGCCACGCCAAGACCGCCAAGGCCTACATCCTTTACAGGGAGAAGCGACGGGCCACCCGAGAGATCAACGCCATGATCGGCGCCACCATCGACATGTTCGCCGATTATCTGGACGACAAGGATTGGGGCACCAAAGAAAATGCCAACATGCAGCGGAGCGTCAATGGCCTCAACAACTACGTCAGGGAGTCCTTCACCAAGAAATACTGGCTCTACAAGGTCTATCCCGAGGACGTGCGCAAGGCCCACGAGTCCGGCGACGCTCACATCCACGATCTGGGATTCTTCGGTCCCTACTGCGCGGGCTGGGATCTTCGACAGCTTTTGATGGACGGCTTCGGCGGCGTTGAGGGTAAGGTGGAATCGAGTCCCGCTAAGCATCTTCGCTCCTTCCTCGGTCAGGTGGTCAACTCCACCTTCACCACCCAGGGCGAGACCGCCGGCGCCCAGGCCTGGTCCTCCTTCGACACCTACTGCGCTCCCTTCATCTACTATGATCACATGACCTTCGACCAGGTGAAACAATGCCTGCAGGAGTTCGTCTTCAACATCAACGTACCCACCCGGGTGGGCTTCCAGTGCCCCTTTTCCAACCTGACCTTCGACATCAGGGTGCCCAATACGCTCCGGGAGGAACCCGTCATCATCGGCGGCGAGTATAAGGACAGGACCTACGGGGATTTCCAGAAGGAGATGGATCTCTTCAACCAGGCCTTCTGCGCCGTCATGTTGGAGGGGGATTCCAAGGGAAGGGTATTCACATTCCCCATCCCCACCATCAACATCACCAGGGATTTCGACTGGGACAGTCCCGTGGTCAACAGCTTCATGGAGATCACCTGCAAGTACGGCATCCCCTATTTCGCCAACTACGTGAACTCCGACCTTTCCCCGGAGGACGCGGTGAGCATGTGTTGCCGGCTGCGGCTCGACAAACGGGAGCTTCGCAAGCGGGGTGGCGGCCTCTTCGGTAGCAACCCTATGACGGGCAGCATCGGCGTGTACACCGTCAACCTGCCCCGGATCGGGTATCTGGCCACGGATAAGGCGGATTTCTTTGCCCGCCTCCGGCGCGTGGCGGAGCTGGGCAAGGTTTCTCTGGAGATCAAGCGCAAGATCATTGAGCATCAGACGGACCGGGGCTTGTACCCCTATTCCGCCCACTATCTTCGTAATGTGAAAGCACGGACGGGCGAATATTGGTACAACCATTTCAACACCATCGGTCTTGTAGGCATGAACGAAGCGTGCCTCAACTTCCTGGGCAAGGATATCGGCAGCCAGGAGGGCTTGGCATTCGCGCTGGAGGTCATGCACTTTTTGCGGGACCTCATGGTGGAATTCCAGGAGGAGACGGGCCACAGTTATAACCTGGAGGCCACCCCCGCCGAGGGAACCAGCTACCGTCTCGCCAGGCTCGACAAAGAGAAGTATCCCAACATCATTCAGAGCGGCCATGACGAACCCCAGTACACCAACAGCACCCAGCTGCCCGTGACCTATACGGACGACATTTTTGAGTGCATGGACCTGCAGGACGAGCTCCAGTCCCTGTACACCGGCGGTACGGTCCAGCACCTGTATTTGGGGGAGCGGATCAACGACGTGGAGACGGTGAAGGACCTGATCCGCACCATCTTTACCAAGTATAAAATGCCCTATATCTCCATCACGCCCACCTTCTCCATCTGTGAGGAGCACGGCTACATCTCCGGAGAGCACTTCACCTGCCCGGAATGCGGTAAAGCCACGGAGGTTTGGAGCCGGGTGGTGGGCTACCTTCGCCCCGTGCAGAACTTCAACGCCGGGAAGAAGGAGGAATACGTGCTCCGCAAGAAGTTCGTTCTGGACGAGAGCGAGCTGGAACACGAGCAGAAAGCTTGCTAAAAAGGAAAAATGCGACAAGGAGCCGGGGGAGCAAGCCCGGCTCTTTTGCTGTCTATCGTCTTATCCCAGGGTGAAGGTAAGGGCGTATTGTGGGTATTCGGTCCGCTGGAACTTTTGTCCCATGTAGGCGCCGTCAACGGATTTGGGGTTCTCCATGCGTACATTGAGGGGCAGCTCCACAAAGGTGTTGTTTGGGCCCTGGAAGCCAGTCACATACCGGAGCACAGGGATCAACGTCACGGTTTGAATATCCTTGATGGTCTCCAGGTTCAATCCTTGTATGTCCACGATATGGAAGGTCAGAGTGCTATCATCGTTGGGCTTCAGACCATATCCGCCGTGATACCAATTGCCTTCCTGGCCGTCGATCAAGATTTTGAAGTCGATGGGCAGCATGGACACCAGGTTGGTCCAGGCCTTCCGGGCATTCCCCTCCATGCTGTCGGGCAGGGTGATCCGCACGTCCAGATCGTAGATGCCCAGATCGTCCCCGTGGGCACCGGGCAGGGCCTCCATGGTCATGCCGTTCAGGGACGCGGCGCAGTTGGTGAACACCTGCAGCGCGTTGTTCCAGTCCATGGCCGGCTTGGTGTGGTCCTGCTCATCCACCAGCTCCATATAGGTGAAGATGGTTTCTCCCTGCCAAACCACCTTGTCCTGATCCGCTTCCACCGCGCGCTTCTCGATGGACTTGTATCCGGTCACGTTGAACCGCACCGTGCCCACCTCCACGCTCAGGAGCTCCGTGGGAGGCAGCTCGTAATCCTCCTCCACGAACACATTGAACCAGGCCTTGGCGGTCACGGTCCCGCTTTCGTCCACATTCTTTTCCATTATTTCCGGTGCTCCGTCCATCATCGTATAGGCGACGATCTCGTTCTTCTCCAGAAATGCCTGGTTCATACGGTCGATCTCTGCCAATTCATCCGGCTGCAGGTCGTCCCAGTGGAAGTTTTTCGCTTCCAACGTTGCCCAATGAGCCTTGAACGCTTCCGTTTCGGACTGATCCAGAAAGCCGGACATCCTGGACCCGTCGGGGAACACCAACAGGAGCTCCGACGTGGGCCGCCAGTACATCTCCTTCTTACCGGAAAGATATTCTTCCCCCGGACCGCCTGCGAAGAAATCGTACATGCGCCGAGGGTCAACTTTAACCAGGGTGGCGCTGCCGCCGGTCCAGCTGTCCAGCAGGGGCAGAGCCGCCGTGCCGCCCAGATGCAACGACACATAGGCCGTTCTGCCGTCATACAGGGTATCGCCCAAGGTGATCCGCACGTTCCTGTTGAGCAGCTCCGCTACCTTGAGCGCCCCTTCGCTGTTCACGGCTTTGGATCCCGTGCGGTCAATCTCGTTCACCTTCACTTCGGTATCTTCCGGCCTTGCCTGGGCGATCATATTATCCAGCACCTTGATGGAAGGCCGTTCCGAAGGTTCAGTCGTCAGATAGTCCTGAGGACGGGAGATGATACCCAGCCAGGAGAGGACCTCCGCTCGGGTAGAGGGGATGGCCATGATCGTGGTGAAAAACAGCAACAACACGGCTGCCGTCGTCATGCCGATCCGTCTCCAAGGGATACTGGCGCTGGCCCGCGCAGATTTATGCTCTTTTACGATCTGTTCGTCCAGAGCGGCCTTGGAGGCTTTGCCGTCCAGCAGCGACAACTTCAAAGCTTTATGGTAGAATTGCGTCTCTTTCATGTTCTTACCTCCCGGATCTAAAATCCACATCGTCCGCCGTCAAATACTGCCGGATAACTTTTCGACCCCGACAAAGACGACTCTTGACCGCTTCCGCCCCCATACCCAACTCTTTGGATATTTCCGAAACGGAAAGCTCATAGCCGTAATACAGCACGAAGATACGATATGTCTCCCGGGGCAGGCGCTTCGCTTCCGTCAGTATGTCCTGAGCCAGGGCCCTGTCCAGCACCCCGTCCTCGAAGGTCAGATCGTCTGAGAGCCGATCCTCCGATACATCCTCCAACGGTCGCAGGGGCTGCTTCTGCCGTTCGGCGTAGCACTCGATGATCTCACGCTTGAGCATCTTCAGAAGGAACGCCTTGGGAAACAGCACGTCCATATGGCCGTACCGCTCGATACGGCGATAGAAATCGAGGTACACGTTCTGCAGGGCGTCCTCCGCGTCCGTGGGGTCGCTTAAATGAACAATAGCGTATTTCAGCAAAGGTCGGTATGTGGTTTCGTAGATTCGATCAAAATATTGTTGATCCATGCTTCTTTCTCTTTCTGTAAGCGCTTACACCCCTATAGAGCCGAAAGACGGGGGATCGGTTGCATGAAAGATGAAAAACGCAGCCCGCTTTTTTGCAGGCTGCGTCGATAGGTAAAAAGGTATGAATTACGCTTTGCCGTTGCAGCCCAACACATGGATGAGCTTGTGGGTAACCATAGCCTTGATGGCCTCCCGGCCGGGCTTCAGGTACTGGCGGGGATCGAAGTGATCGGGATGCTCCACAAAGTGCTTGCGGATGCAGGCGGTGAGGGCAAGGCGCAGATCGGAGTCGATGTTGATCTTGCACACGGCCATACGGGCCGCTTCACGGAGCTGTTCCTCGGGGATACCCACGGCGTCAGGCATCTTGCCGCCGCACTCGTTGATGATCTTGACAAACTCCTGGGGCACGGAGGAGGAGCCGTGAAGCACGATGGGGAAGCCGGGCAACCGCTTTTCAACCTCTTTGAGGATGTCGAACCGGAGGGGCGGAGGCACCAGCTTGCCGTCGGCGTCCCGGGTGCACTGCGCAGCGGTAAACTTGTAGGCGCCGTGGCTGGTGCCGATGGCGATGGCCAGAGAGTCCACACCGGTGCGGGTGACGAAGTCTTCCACTTCCTCCGGACGGGTATAGGAGGAGTCCTCAGCGGACACGTTGACTTCGTCCTCGATGCCGGCCAGGGTGCCCAGCTCGCCTTCCACCACCACGCCGTGGTCGTGGGCGTATTCCACCACCTTGCGGGTCAGGGCCACGTTCTCCTCGTAGGGCTTGCTGGAGCCGTCGATCATGA
>JAEEGL015521639.1_pt1 | contig 14507 bp, 11 predicted proteins | sample 9134231 | NCBI WGS metagenome assembly JAEEGL01 (sample SAMN16246548, study PRJNA631951) | gut metagenome | biome: gut microbiome; feature: rumen; material: fiber-attached | host: Bos | place: Iran: Karaj | collected 2018-10
GACGGTCAACGGTCAACGGTCAATTTCAAATGTTTTTGAACTGGCCAAAGGTTGTTCTGTATGTATGCCATTCGGACGTATGCAACACGTCCCAACATTTCATCGCTTATTCATCGCCTTTCATCGGCTATTCATCGCCCTTCATCGTATTCATCGGATGACCGAACGCACGGTGTCTTATCACAAGTTACTTGGAAGTTACTTGAAAGATACTTGGAAATGGGTCACAGATGGTGACGTGCGTTCCTCACACAGGGGTCCTTCTAACCTCTTAACCTCTTAACCCCTTAAACCTTAAACCCTAAACCCTAAACCTTAAACCAATTAACCGCGTAAACCTCTAAACCTGTAAACCTGTAAGCCTGTAAGCCTGTAAGCCTGTAACCCCCCAAATTAATCCTCGAACACGTCGTCTTCCAGCGTCAGCTCGCCTCTTAACGGCACCTCCATCGCCTGCTTGATCTTCTTCACGTCGGTGAAACAGCCGAGAAGGTACATCAGCTTGGTGATGGCGGCCTCCGTGGTCATGTCGTGACCGCTGATGACGCCGATGTCGGAAAGGTTCTTGCCTGTGTAGTAACGCCCCATCAGCACCCCGCCGCCGCCCTTGCACTGGGTGACGTTCACGATCACGATGCCCCGATCGACAGCTTCATGAAGGATGCGGGAGAAGTGGGGATTCGTGGGCGCGTTGCCCACCCCGAAGGTCTCCATGATCACCGCCCGCAAGCCCTTGGTCTGGAAAACTGTCTCCAAAAAGACGTCGCTGATGCCCGGGAAAATCTTCAGAACCGCCACGTTGGTGTCCATCTTGTCGTGGACGACAAGCGGGTTCTTGCTGTTCGGGATGAAGAAATAGCGTTTGTGGTAATCGATGAAGGTGTTCACGTCGGCCAGCTTCGGATAGTTGGGCGAATAAAAGGCGTTGAAGCGCGCGGCATCGTCCTTGTAGGTGCGGTTGCCACGGTACAGCGCGTTCTGGAAATAGACGCACACCTCGCGGATCATCGGGTGCCCGTCCTGCACTGCCGATGCGAACTCTATGGCATTCAAGATGTTGCGTCTTCCGTCGGTGCGGATCACGCCCAACGGCAACTGCGATCCCGTGAGGATGACCGGCTTCGCCAAATTCTCCAACAGGAAGCTCAGCGCCGACGCCGTGTAGGCCATCGTGTCGGTGCCATGCAACACTACAAAGCCGTCGAAACGGTCGTAGTTATCCCCTATCACCTTTGCCAACCGGATCCAGAATTCCGGATTGGTGTCGGAGGAGTCGATCAGCGGCAGCAGCGACTTGAACGTCAGCTCCGTGTCCAACAGAGACAGCATCGGCAACTGTTGATGAACGTCCTTGAATTCGAACGGTTTCAGTGATTTCGTTTCCGGGTCCATCATCATGCCGATGGTCCCGCCGGTGTATATGACTAGTACTTTGCGCATTCTTTCTTTTGGGTTTACAGGCTTACAGGTTTACTGGTTTACAGGCTTACAGGTTTACTGGTTTACTGGCTTAAGTCCTAAGTCTCAAGTCTTAAGTCTTATTTCAGGATATTTCCCAAAATGTCCCTTGAAATCTCGCGAGTGATGGTCCGCGTGGCCGCCGAGGTGGAGTTTTTGATCACTTTCTCCTTGGTGGAGGTTTTGGACTTCGTCTTTTTGCCGGCCACCTTGTTGCTGACAGCGGTGCCCAGCGCGGAGGCGACGGTGGCGGTAACCGCCGTGACCACCGCTTTGACGACCTTGCCGAAGACACCCTGTTTCTTCGAGGATTTCGCTTCCTTCTCCGCTTTCTTCTCTTGCTTCGCCTCTTCAATCGCCTGTTTTTCAGCCTCCTGAACAGCCAGCTCGTCTTCCATTTCCTTGATCAGAATCTCAAAGGCGCTCTCGTTGTCAACCGGCGTGTCGTATTTGCCGTAAACACGACTCTGCTTGATGATGTCCAAACGCTGGCCTTCCGTGATGGCTCCGATTTGCGAGAGCGGGAAAAGCACTTTCGCGCGTTGCACGATGCCGGGAGCCCCCTTCGCGTCCAAAAAGCTCACCAACGCCTCGCCGGTCTCCAGGTTCATGATGGCCTCTTCGGTCTTGAAAGCCGGATTGGTGCGGAAGGTGTCGGCCGCGGCACGCACAGCCTTCTGATCCTTAGGCGTATAGGCGCGTAATGCGTGCTGGATGCGGTTGCCCAGCTGACCAAGGATGTTGTCGGGGATGTCGTTCGGGTATTGGGTGATGAAATAGATGCCCACGCCTTTGCTTCGAATCAGCCGGATCACCTGTTCAATCTTGTCAACCAAGGCTTTGGAGGTGTCTTCGAACAAGGTGTGCGCCTCATCGAAGAAGAAGACTAACTTCGGCAGCTCCAAATCGCCGACTTCGGGCAGGGTTGAGTATAGCTCGGAAAGCATCCACAGCAAGAAGGTGCTGTAGAGTTTCGGCTGCATCATCAGCTTGTCGGCGGCCAGCACGCTCATCACACCCTTGCCGTTCTCGGTCTGGATCAGGTCGTAGATGTCGAAACTGGGCTCCCCGAGGAACTTGTCGGCCCCCTGCGCTTCCAACTGCAACAAAGCACGTTGGATGGCGCCGATGGAGGCCGTGGAGATGATGCCGTATTTCATCGTGTATTCCTTCGCGTGTTTGGCCACGTATTCGAGCATCGCACGCAAGTCCTTGAGGTCGATGATCATCAGTCCGCGCTCGTCGGCGATGCGGAAGACGATGTTGAGCACACCGTCCTGCGTCTCGTTCAGACCGAGCAGACGCGACAACAGCTGCGGGCCCATCTGGGAGACGGTAGCGCGAATCGGGTGCCCTTGCTCGCCGAAAACGTCGTAGAAACGTACCGGACAAGCCTGGAATTCAGGGTTTTCCAGACCGAATTCCGGCAGACGTTTCTCGATGAAGCCGCTCATCTTGCCCGCCTGGCTGATGCCCGAAAGGTCACCCTTCATGTCGGCCATGAAGCACGGGACGCCAATCTGTGAGAACGTTTCGGCCAGCACCTGCAGACTGACGGTCTTGCCCGTGCCCGTCGCCCCGGCAATCAAGCCGTGACGGTTGGCCATTTTTCCTTGAATCGAGAGGGCGCCTTCCTCGCAGTGCGCCACATATAGTCCATGTTCTTTGTCGTACATATTTTTTATATTTTTGTTCTTTACTTCACCCCCACACTGCGCTGCGCTTGTGCGGCTGTCTGTCCCCACACTGGGCTGCGCTTGTCTGTGGCTCCCCACACTGCGCTGCGCTTGTCTGTGGCTCCCCACACTGCGCTACGCTTGTGTGGGGTTAATTGCGCTTCGCGCGTATTGCCTCTCCGAGGCTGCTCAAGGAATAATCCCGAATTAACGAATTGCGCTTTGCGCGTGTTGCCTCTCCGAGGCTGCTCAAGGAATAATCCCGGATTAACGAAGTATCGCCATGATGGTTTGCCACATGATTTTCATGTCAACCCACAAAGATTGTTCGTCAACATACTTCAAGTTAAGGTTTAATTTGTCTGGCATAATCTCATGAATATAAGTCTCTTCCGGATTGTCGGATGCGGCAAGCAACGCATTCTCGTTCACGTAGCGGATGGAGGCGTAGTCGGTGAGCCCGGGACGCACGCTGAGCACACGCATCTGCTCGGGAGTGTACATTTCCACGTACTTGCGCACCTCGGGACGAGGCCCCACAATGCTCATCTCCCCTTTCAGAATGTTGAGGAACTGCGGGAACTCGTCAATCTTGTACTTCCGCAAAAAGGCCCCGGTTCTCGTGATGCGCGAATCGTGGTCGCTCACGGTGATCTGACTCCCTTTGTCGGCGTCAGTACACATCGTGCGGAACTTGTAGAGCAGGAAATCAACATTGTTCCGCCCTACCCTTTTCTGTTTGTAGATCACGTTGCCTCGCGAATCCAACGCGATGCAGATGACGACCAGCAACCCGAAAGGGAGCCCGACAATCAGCACCAACAGTGAAAACAGTATGTCAAACAGCCGTTTCATCCCTCCGATGAATCAGTGATATTTCCAGTAATCTTCCATTTCGTTGCCCCAATAGTCGGTCGGGGTGGTCTGGTAGATGTCCTGCTGTGTCTCGATGTTGCGCACCAGCTGCATCTGCCAGCTGGGATTCTGGCGCTCGCCCAGCATGTTGCAATGCAACAGCTCGTAATCCTTACCGGTCAACACCGGGTCGTAGAAGACGAACTTCACGTTCGACTGCCCGTTCAGGTAATGATAGTGCCAGATCTCATAGGGCAGGGTCACCGGATCGGAAGGCTCCTCCTTGATGTCGTCCGGCGGACCGTATTGCAGCCGCACGCGACCTCTGTCGGTCAGATAACCACGCACTTGCTTGCTGCCATAAAGCTTCTCCACTTCATCCACGCGCTTCTTGTAGTTCAGCCAGGCCTGCTCCGGATTTCCGGGATTGCGCTTCAGCCAGAAACTGTAGAAGAACTGCTGCATCTGCTCGGTGGAAAGGCTCTTCAGTCTGTTCTGGTAAAACTCCCGCTCGGCGTAATTGCTGATGGGATAGAGACATTTCACCATGTCGATCAACACTTTCCTGTCGGTGTCGGACTCCACAAAAGTGCCCTTCACCGAGGTGAGCGTGTAGTCGTTGATGTTGAGCTGCATGGAGGGGTTGCTCTTCTGGAAGAAGACTTTGTCCACCCACACCAGACTGTCGTTCTTGTCCAGCAGCTGCACCACGGCGAAATAGTTGCCGGAGGGCAGGCTGAACACATTGAACTCATTGAAAACCAGCACCACATCCTTGGTGGGATACTCCATGGTGATGATGTTGTTGGGGTTGGCGGCAATATGCGACTCGGCGTATTCGATGTAGCATTTCGCCTTCAGCTTGGATTCCCCGAGAATCCGATCCGAGTTGTAAACCTCCAGCGCGAAGGGCAGCGTGTATTGCGATTCGGGCACGAAACTCGAATACAACGGCGGCAGATAGTAGCCGTATTTCACGAACAATCCCGGCGATTCGGGCGCGGATATGCTCTTGTAGAGCGACAATTTCGAGGTGGAGATACGGTCCTCCGGGAAATCGAGCACGATATGGTCGATATACGAAAGGCGGTTGGTGTCGCCGTTCACATCCTTCATGTAGAAGTAGAGGAAATACTCCCCTTGCGGCATAGGGACGTTCTGGATATCCGCGAAATCGGGCTTGTCCGCACGGGCCGAGTCCCCGAACTGGTCGCTGCTCAGGATGTAATGCAGCCGGTTCACCAGCGAATCGCGCCGGAACATATCCACCTGGATCTCCACTCCGGCTTCGAATTTGTTCTGCTTGTTCGGCACATAGTGCACCGTGTTGCCGCCCACAATGAAGGTGAATTCAATGTAGGGCTGCAGCTTGTTGGTGCAGTATGCCTTGTGGCTGATGAACGCCTTGAGCCCCTGCGCCTGGGAGACCGTCACCGCCAGAAACATGATGATCAAAAGGGTGTATCTTTTCATTTTACACTATTTTTCCAATTTAATTTTGAACCTGCAAAGATACAATTTTTGCGGAATCCGCCTCCATGTTTTTTGCCTATTTAAAATAATGTAGAGACGCGCCATGGCACGTCTCTACGATGGGTTATCGATTGTAGAGACGCGGCGCGCCGCGTCTCTACGTGGGTTACCGTAATTTTTTCATCAATTCCACCGTCAGATCCGCGATGGGCAGGCGGTATTGCTCCATCGTGTCGCGTTCGCGGACCGTAACAGTCTGATCCTCTTTCGTCTGGTTGTCGATGGTGACACAGAACGGGGTGCCGATGGCGTCCTGACGACGGTAACGGCGGCCGATGGCGTCCTTGTCTTCGTACTGCACCATGAAGTCCTTCTTCAGCATGTCGAAGACCTCCTGGCCGATTTCCGGCAGACCGTCTTTCTTCACCAGCGGAAGCACAGCCACCTTGTAAGGCGCCAGCTTCGCGGGCAAGCGCAACACCGTGCGCGTGGAACCGTCCTCCAACGTCTCTTCCGTATAAGCGTGGCTGAACACCGCGAGGAACATGCGGTCAACGCCAATGGAGGTCTCGATGACGTAAGGCACATAGCTCTCGTTCGTCTCCGGGTCGAAATAGCGCAGTTTCTTGCCGGAATACTGCTCATGCTGCGACAGGTCGAAGTTCGTGCGGGAGTGGAGGCCCTCCAGCTCCTTGAAGCCGAACGGGAACTTGACCTCGATATCGGTGGCGGCGTTGGCATAGTGCGCCAATTTCTCGTGGTCGTGGAATCGGTAGTTCTCAGCCGGGATGCCCAGATCCTTGTGCCACTGCAGACGTGTCTGTTTCCAGTAGTCGAACCATTTGAGCTCCTCGCCGGGTTTCACGAAGAACTGCATCTCCATCTGCTCGAATTCGCGCATACGGAAGATGAACTGACGCGCAACAATCTCGTTTCTGAAGGCCTTGCCGATCTGCGCGATACCGAACGGCAGTTTCATGCGGCCGGTCTTGTAGATGTTGAGGAAGTTCACGAAGATGCCCTGCGCCGTTTCGGGACGAAGGTAGATCGTGTCGGCGCCGTCGGCCACCGAGCCCAGTTTCGTGGCGAACATCAGGTTGAACTGGCGGACGTCGGTCCAGTTGCGCGTGCCGGAAATCGGGCAGGCGATGCCGAGTTCCTCGATGAGGGCCTTCAGACCCGCGAGGTCGTTGTTGTTCATCAGCTCCGCAAAACGGGCGCGGATGTCATCGACCTGAGCCTGATATTGCACCACACGGGTGTTGGTCTGGCGATAGAGCGACTCGTCGAAGTTGTTGAAGCGCTTTTTCGCCTTCTCGATCTCCTTGTCTATCTTGTCCTCGATCTTCTGGATATGATCCTCGATGAGCACGTCCGCACGGTAGCGCTTTTTGGAATCCTTGTTGTCGATGAGCGGGTCATTGAAGGCATCCACGTGTCCGGAAGCCTTCCAAATGGTGGGGTGCATGAAGATGGCGCTGTCCAGACCGACGATGTTCTCGTGGTACTGCACCATGGCCTTCCACCAATATTGTTTGATATTGTTTTTCAGCTCCACGCCGTTCTGACCGTAGTCATACACCGCGCTCAAGCCGTCGTAAATCTCACTGGAGGGGAAAATGAAGCCATACTCCTTTGCATGGGAGATGATCTGTTTGAAAAGGTCTTCGTTGTTTGCCATTTTTAATGGTTATTGGTTAAGGGTTATGGGTTATTGAGGTTGTTGTCCTACTCGAAGATAAAGGAAATCTGCAGATTCTTCGCTTTCAGGGATGTGACGCTGGTGGCATACATGTTGTCCTCCGGGACGAGCATGTTGAGGAAGCCGAACGACATCTTGAGTTCGGTGGTGAACTTGAAGTAGGTGCAGTAGAAGTCGAAGCCGACGCCCACCTGCGCCTGCAGGTCGTGGGGGTTGAGTTTGAGGACGATGTCCCCGTTTTCGGGCGCTTTCTTCTTCTTGGCCGAAATCATGTCGAAGGTGTATTGTCCGCCCGCGATCACGTAGGCCCGGATGTTGTTCAGCATCCGGGAGGACTTGTACTTGATGAGGATGGGCAGATCCAGATAGACGGACTCCACGTTCTTGGCCGTGACGATTTCGTTGCCCGTCGAATACCTGATCGTGTAGTTGATATACCGGTCGCCGAAAGAGAGGCCGGGGATGAAGCGCAAGTCGAAGTACTCGCCCAGACGCAGATCGGTCACGATGCCCAGATTGAAGCCGCTCATGGGCTGCGTGTGGATCATCATGAGGGAATCATACTCGGCCAGATCCGGCTTGGACGAGATCCGGTAGTTGAAATTGCAATAGCCGAAGGCGAATCCGAAATGGAAAGGTTTCTTGTCGTATTTCAGCAGGTTGGGCACGCCGAACTGCGCATCCGCGTGAAGGACGGCCAGCATCAAAAGGGTGAGGATTACCGTTGTTTTTCGTTTCATTTTTGCCAAATCAAAGTTGCATTAACGAGATTCCGGGAGTTTTAGTGTGATATCCGAAAAACTTATTTCGTGTTACGGGCGATCTCCTCCTTGAGCTGTGCGCCGTTGATGGGCACCACACCGACATACTCGCACACCAAACCGCCGGCCAGGTTGGAGGCCAGACAGGTCTCCTCCACGGAGTGTCCCTTGAGCAGGAACAGGGTGGAGACGGAAATCACGGTGTCGCCGGCGCCGGAGACATCGCTCACGCGGCGGTGGAAGGCGGGCTGGTGGTAGAACTTGTCGTTCTGGCGGTCGTAGAAGGCGATGCCCTTCGCCGACATCGTCACCATCACCTTGTCGATGTGCTGCTTTTCGGCGAACTCCTTGGCCACCTCGTGGATCTCCTCCAAAGTGAGCTCGACGTTCTCCTCCATGTGGAGCCCCTTGGTCAGCTCCTTCATGTTGGGCTTGAAGAGATTGACATTCCCGTAGTTGTTGAAGTTCTTCTCTTTCGGGTCAACGGCCACATAGATGTTCTTCTTATGGGCGAAACTGATAATCTCGGAGATCAGCTCCTTGGAAAACAGACCTTTGTCATAGTCCTCGAAGATGATGGCGTCGATTTCGTTATGGTCGATGATCTGCTCCACGGTGGTCAGGAACTGCCGTTTTTCACGCTCCTTGAGCTGCTGCACACGCTCGTCGTCCACGCGCACAATGTGGCAGTTGTTGCCGATGATGCGGTATTTGATGGTGGTGCGGCGGCCATACATCGGGACGATGGCGTCGGAGGTCATGTCGCAGTCTTCCATCAGGTTGTAGAAAACCTTGGCCTTGGAGTCGCTGCCGATGACCGAGCAGAGGATGGGGTCGGCCCCGAGCGACTTGAGGTTGAGCGCCACGTTGGCGGCACCGCCCAGACGATAGCTGCGGCTTTGCACATTCACGATCGGGACCGGCGCCTCGGGACTGATACGGGAAACTTTTCCGGTGAGGTAACAGTCGATCATCACATCGCCGATCACCAATATCTTAGCATTCTTGAACTCTTCAAAAATCTGTTCTACTTTGTCTATTTTCATCTCTAAAAAATTAGCCGGCAAAAGTACAAAAAATATCGGTTTGTAGGTCGTCGTTTTTTTTTAGGCTTACACGCTTAGATGCTTAGAGGTTGGTCAAACGTGTAAGCCAGTAAACGGATATTTTATATTTTTGCAGCCTTCATTTGAAACAAACGGCTTATGAGAAGAACATCATTCCTATTGACGCTCCTGGCCATGGTCCTTTTCGCCACGAGCGCCCGCGTTTCCGCGCAGAAAACGCAGGTTTATTACTACAAAATCGACGACAACATCTCCAAACCTGCGCTCAGGCTGACCGAAAAGGCGGTGAAGGAGGCCGAAGAGGGCAAATACGACTGCCTCTTCCTGGAACTGAACACCTTCGGCGGGGAGCTCGACGCCGCCGACAAGATCCGCACGCTGCTGCTCAACACCAAGGTGCCGAGCATCGTCTATATCAACAACAACGCGGCTTCGGCGGGCGCGCTCATCTCCATCGCGTGCGACAGCATCTACATGATGCCCGGTGCCTCCATCGGCGCGGCCTCCGTGGTCAACCAGACCGGCGAAATCATGCCCGACAAGTACCAGTCCTACATGCGATCGCTCATGCGGACCACCGCCGAGCACAACGGCCGCAACCCCAACATCGCCCAGGCAATGGTCGATCCCGACGTGACCATCCCCGGCATCAGCGACTCCGGCAAAGTGCTGACCTTCACCTCCGAAGAGGCCGTGAAGAACGGCTTTTGCGAAGGCATTGCCAACAGCCGCGAGGAGGTGCTGGAGCAGGCAGGGCTCCCCCACCCCGAAATCCACGAACAGGAACTCTCCGCCATCGACAAAATCATCAACTTCCTCGTCAACCCGGTCGTCAGCGGCATCCTCATCATGTGCATCGTGGGCGGACTCTACTTCGAGCTGCAGGCGCCCGGCATCGGACTGCCCTCCGTCATCGCCATCACCGCCGCCGTCCTCTTCTTCGCCCCCCACTACCTCGAAGGGCTCGCCGCCCACTGGGAAATCCTCGTCTTCCTCGCCGGACTGGTCCTCCTGATGCTGGAGTTCTTCGTCGTGCCCGGCTTCGGGGTCACCGGAATCTCCGGCATCGTGTTGATTGTCACCTCCCTGGTGCTGACACTGGTCTTCAACGTCGGCTTCAAGTTCAAATTCGACCCCGAATTCAACGCCTCCGCATACGTCAGCAAAATGACCATATTGGTGCTGGTGAGCAGCCTGGCGGGCTTTTTCCTCTCGCTGTGGCTCGGCAAGAAGCTGATCCTGGCGGAAACACGCTTCGGCTCGCTCGCCTTGCGCACCGGGCTGGAAAGCGACAAAGGGTTCACCTCGCAGGACATGCGAAACGAGAAATACATTGGCAGAGAAGGCGTTGCACAGACCATCCTCCGTCCTTCCGGCAAAATCAACATCAACGGCGACATCCTCGACGCCACCGCCGAACACGGATACATCGAGGCCGGCGAGAAGGTGAAAGTCAGCAAATTCGAAAACGCGCAGCTGTTTGTAAAGAAAACACAGGTGCCGTAATCAAAAAAAATTGTAATTTTGCAAATTGATTAACAGTGTCGTACAAACAATGAAAAAACCATTCACTACCGTTATCGTCCTGTTGTTGACAGCGGCGGCCCTGCCCACGGCCTTCTGCCAGAATGACAACACCACCCCGGACCGCCGTCACAGCGTGAGAATCGGCTGGGGAGACATGCTGTTCGAGACCATGGCCTTCGCTCCAAGCCTGAACGGCACGTGGGTCAACCCGGAATCCCTGCCGGACAATTACCTGCACGACGAGATCTACGACATGGGGTACACCGGGCATATCTTCGCCGAATACCAGTACCGGGTCTCCAAAGTGACAAGCCTGGGCATACAGGCCGACCTGGAAGGCATCTTCTGGAAAGAGGGTGTTTTCGACAGATACCACAACCTGGTCATCCCGGCCACCCCTGTCAGGAACTGGGATCTCGACCTGCTGCTCACGGCACGCTTCACCTATTTCAACCGGGATTGGGTGCGGCTCTACTCGGGTCTGGGCGTCGGCGCGCTCTTCGCCTTCGACAATCTGGGCGACTTCGGTGTGGCCCCGGCCTTCAACATCAACTGGATCGGCGTCGAGGTGGGCAAAGGCCCGTGGGGCGGCTCGTTCGAACTGGGCGCCCTCAACGCCATCTCCAACACACGCGCCATCTACCAGATGTTCTCCCGCATCTTTTCGTTGAGTTTTTATTACAAATGGTGAGGAGGATGGGATGATGCGAGGATGCGAGGATGCGAGGATGCGATGACGTAGGGACGTATCGAATACGTCCGAATGATAAACAATAATAATAAATAAGATGAAAAAGTGGATATACATCAGTTTTGTGGCGGTGCTTATGACAACCTGCCAGAAGCCGGAAATCGAGATTGTGGATTTCGACACGTTCCACGTGACGGACGTGAAATACAGCGACGTGATCGTGAACGGGGGGATGAACCCCGAGATCCGCACCATGGAGTTGGGTGACGAAAACGACGCGAAAACCGCCAGCATCTCCATGGTGGGTCTGGTGGAGAATCTGATCGCCACGATGCAGAGCAACAAAGTGATCCAGATTGCAGGCACCTATAGCGGCCACAACATCAACGAAGAACCCCTCACGCTGTCGGGCAAGATCATCCTTCCGGCCAAAGGCAAAATCAAGAACATGATCGTGGTGAGCCACTGGACCATCGGCTCCAACCGCGAATGCCCGTCCGAAAGCTTCCAGCTGGAAGGCATTCTGGCGTCAAAAGGCTATGCCGTGGTGATGGCGGACTACATAGGGTACGGCGTCACCGCGAACCGCATCCACCCCTACATGCACCTTGGCAGCACCGCCACAAGCGTGGTGGACATGGCCCTCGCGGCGAAACCCTACCTGAAGGCCATCGGCCGGGAGCCCGAAAGCGACGAGGTGATCCTGGTCGGCTACTCCCAGGGCGGCTCCACCACCCTCGGGGCGATGAACATCATCCAGAACCGCTACAGCGAGGAACTGCCCATCAAGGAGGTGTATGCCGGCGGCGGCCCCTACGACATGGCGGCCACCTTCGACATCGCCATGCTGGAAGACAAAACCGGCATCCCCTGCGCCATCCCGATGATTGTGCAGGGACTTAACGAAGGCGACGAACTGGGCCTGGATCTCCACGAATTCTTCAAGCCCGTGCTGCTGGAGCATATCGACGAATGGGTGAACTCGAAGAAATACTCCGTGGGGGAAATCAACACCATGCTGAACGCCCGGAAAGTGAGCGACCTGATGACTGAAGTCGGACGCGACAAGCACAACCCGCAGACCGCGAAACTCTATCGCGCCCTGATGTGGAACTCCATTCTCATCTTCAACCCCCGCGCCCCTCTCTACATCTTCCACAGCATAGACGACAACACGGTGCCCTTTATCAACGCCACCAAGGCCGAGGAGTATTTCAAGGGGCAGAACGTCACCTACGACTTCGACCATTACGGCCCTCACCAAGCCGGGGCGGTGAAATTCATTTTCAAAGTGTATCAACTGTTATAACCAAATAAGATCAAGTCATGAAACGGTCATTAACCCTTATAGCCCTGAGTTTGTTCCTGCTTGCCGGATGCCAGAAGGGGGAACTCCTCCCCACGGAAATAAAAGTGAAGGCAGAGTCGGTCTCCGGTTCCCGCGCACGCTTCACGGTGGCGCCGGTGAATTCGCGCGCCTATTATTCCTACGTCCTCGTGGGCAGCAATGACGAGAACTTCGACAAACCGGCCATCGACCTATGCTACGACGAGATCCAAAGGATGGAAGAAAGCATGGACTATTTTGACAACGGCTCGTTCACAGACATCTTCTGCTACCAGGGCAACCGGCAGCTCACCATGAAGACGCTCGCCAGCGACAAAGATTACAAGTTCATCGTGTTCCAGATCAACCCCAAAACCCACGAAGTCATCGGCGAACCCGTCGTCAGCGAGTTCCACACCAAACCGGTGGCGCAACGCGACCTGCATTTCCAGGTGGATTTCGTGGGCGACGAGCTGCGCATCACCCCTTCCGACGACAACCTCTCCTATTTTTGGGAATACGATGAAAAAGAGATGATTTATGATGTTTACCGCAGCGCTTACAATTACTTATATACCCTTGCGGGAATGTATCAGGAATACGGGTTCATGGAGTATTACTACACCACGGGCCCGACCGTCTGGTTCCTTTCGCTGGAGGACAACATCTCGGACGGGACCGTTTACACCCTCGTTATCGCCGGTTGCGAAGAGGGCGAATTCACCACGGCGCCCACCATCGTGACATTCCGGTATCACCCGGACCATATTGACGTGCTGGAAGTGACCGAGGGGAGCGAGAGTTTAAACTGACAGTTTCTCCCCATTCTGGCACAATATTTGCTAAGGGAACGCCTGTCAAAATTCAAAAATTATGCAGACAGGTAAAATTAATGTACAGACAGAAAATATCTTCCCGGTGATCAAGAAGTTCTTGTACTCTGATCACGAAATTTTCCTCAGAGAACTGATTTCCAACGCGGTAGATGCCACGCAAAAGCTGAAAACACTCGTCAGCCTGGGCAAGGCCGACTGCGAACTTGGCGACCTCACCATCGAGGTGAAGGTCAACAAGGACGACAAAACCATCCATGTGATCGACCGCGGTATCGGCATGACGGCCGAGGAGGTCGATAAATACATCAACCAGATCGCCTTCTCCGGCGCCGAGGAGTTCATGGCCAAATACAAGGGCGGCGACGCCAACAACATCATCGGCCACTTCGGCTTGGGCTTCTACTCCTCCTTCATGGTCGCCGACCGTGTGGATCTGCTCACCAAATCGTATCTCAAAGACGCGCAAGCGGTGAAATGGAGCTGCGACGGTTCCCCCGAATTCACCATCGAGGAGATCGACAAAGCCGACCGCGGCACCGAAATCATCCTGCATGTGGGCGATGACGAGCTGCAGGAGTTCGTCAACGAGGACAAACTGGTGGAACTGCTCAACAAGTACTGCCGATTCCTGCCCGTGCCCATCCGCTGCGGCATGAAGACCGAGTGGCGGAAGCCCGAACCGAAACCCGAAGACACGGAAAACAAGGACGAAAAGAAGGAAGAGCCGAAAGAGGAGGCCGTGCAGGTGCCGCGCATCATCAACGACACCGACCCCATCTGGCAGAAACAGCCCTCTTCCCTGTCCGACGAGGACTACAACAAATTCTACCACGAACTCTACCCCATGTCGTTCGAGGAACCGATGTTCCACATCCATCTGAACGTCGATTACCCCTTCAACCTCACCGGCGTGCTCTACTTCCCGAAGATCCAGGAGCGCATGGACATCGACAAGAACAAGATCCAGCTCTACTGCAACCCGATGTTCGTCACCGAGCACGTCGACAAAATCGTCACGGACCACGTGGAGGAGATCGTCCCGGACTTCCTGACCCTGCTCCACGGCGTGATAGACTCCCCGGACATCCCCCTGAACGTAAGCCGCAGCTACCTGCAGAGCGACGCGAACGTGAA
>JAEEGL015532904.1_pt1 | contig 14507 bp, 5 predicted proteins | sample 9134231 | NCBI WGS metagenome assembly JAEEGL01 (sample SAMN16246548, study PRJNA631951) | gut metagenome | biome: gut microbiome; feature: rumen; material: fiber-attached | host: Bos | place: Iran: Karaj | collected 2018-10
CCGTCTTCGAATGGCCGGTGCCACCATTGCCACGCATCGTTATCCTGCCCTCATGCCGTACTACATCCACAGGGAGAAAGGCTCCTTCCGGAGTCTGCAGACCCTGCTCGGGACTGGTTATTGTGCGCTTCTTCCAATAAAAGAAGCGGCTCTCGTTGATCCCTTCGTTGAAACAGAAATCCCTCACGCTGAGCCCGCTTTCAAGGTAGCGGGAATACACCTTCTCGAAATCGTCTTTTGTCCACGTCATAACACATTATTTTAAACGTTAGTTTTGGCGCGGCAAAGGTACGACAAAAATTTCAGTATGCCAATACGGGGTTTACCGAATGCTTACACTAAGTTTTTCAGCAAACTACAATTTTGTTATGTCTGGTTTACTTCTTTATTCGGCACTTACCCATGATGAGAGGGAAATAGAATTGGCAGAAGCGGATGATGGGGACAAAAAGGAGGACGATGAGGATAGAGAAGAGAAAATCGAATGGAGATGAGGTTCCGAGGATGCTTCGGAAGACTATGACAAAATAGCCATGGAAACCCAGGATAAGGATTGTGCCTAAAGAAATATCGGTGATTAGACGCCAACGAAGATTTTCCAACAGCTTTGACAAAAAATAGATGAATGCGGAGCCTGCCAATCCGCCGAGGAGGAACAATAGAAAATTGTCGCCATATCCACAAAAGACCATGAAGACTTGCTCGTGATGATGTCCACACAGGAAGACCAGAAGCAGAGAAACGACAATCCAGCAGAAGGTATATTTGTTTGGTTTATAATTGGATATCTCTTCCCTCCAGTACCTCAGTGCATAACCGACAATGAAAAAGGGATAAGATACGAAGGTGTCGGGGATGGACCAAACGAGCTGGGATGGATGGATGCCAAACAGCGAAATGTCGTAGTGGTTGTACACATAGGAGAGCACGGCAAATGCCACGAACAACAAGATATGCATGTAGTATCGGGGGGTGAATTGAAGTATAATTTTGAGAATAATGAGCGTATAAACGAACCAAAGACCGCCCACAGCATCATGCAGACCTATAAACATCTTCCATAGGAAAAGCAACGGGTTTTCAGAAAGGGTGTAGTTGTCGGACAGGAATCCTTTGACTGCTTCAATCAGATAATTAAGAACACAAATGAGGAGCAAAGGAACAACCAGGTTATACCATAACTTTTTCCAAAACAGCTTGATATCGGCCTCTCGACGACACAGGAAGCCGGAAATTACGAAGAACAACGGAACGCTGAACACATAGACATAACGGTTATAGAACGAGAAGAAATGGCCATAGGCGATCAAAACGATTCCAATAGCCTTCATCCAATCCAACCAGTTCTGTCTTGGGGAGGATTCACGTGTGGTGGGGGTGAAGGTGGAGGAACTATTGATAGTTGATGAGTCCATAGGATTATTAACATAAATGTCCACATAATTACCCGCTAATTATAGACACCCTCAGTTATCTGCACTTTGGAGGGAGGACTTGCGGGGCCTCAATTAATCAAATATTTATTGCCTACAGCAAGAAAACGGTGTAGAAATCTTAATGAAGAAATGAAGCGAGAGATGAGGCCATTATCACCTAAAAAACAGTTATTATTAGAAGCGATAAATTAACTCAACTTTCTCACTTGAGAAAGCAGATGATTCTAGGGAAGTTTAAGGAATAAGAAGGGACGAATGTTTCTTGGGTTTCATTCTCTATAAACGAAAGAGACGTCCCTCCATATCCCTTAATTGCCCTAATTATCCTTTAATATCCTTCCTGTAGAGATAGTGAATTATTGATCCACGATGAGGTTAAGCACAGCAGTTGCATCACCAATGCGAATTCTGCCGTCGAAATTCGCATCAGCTGCTTTCACCCGGAAATTGCCCGACATGATATTAACGATGTAGTTCAAGATAGCAGTGACATCACCGATGCGAACTTTGCCGTCGCCATTGGCATCACCCAATAAAAAACCCTCGATCGTAAGTGTCGCCTCTACCTGTTCCACTTTGTATGAGTTGGCGTTAGCGTCACTAATTTTGATATTCTTGAAGATAATAGGATAGTTGCCATTGGCTACATCTTCTCCAACATTTAGTATCATGGTGCATACTTCTCCAGATGTCCCTTCGAAAATGTAGCTCTTTGTTGAGCTGCACATCACACGGACAGATCCATCTGGCTGAAGGGCGCTGCTGAAGAAGTCGGTTTTCTTCGAAGTTGTGCGTGTCTCACTGAGTTCAATGAGATAGAAACCATCCTCATCGGTGGCGACTGTAATACCTTCTGGAAGAACTATATCGAACTGGAATCCGGTTGCATCGACAGTATTGTTCATCTCAACAGATACTGTCACATTCTTACCAGCTTCGCCTGTAGTCGATACGGGGAACACAACGTTCTCAAATTGAGAGACATCGGTTATCTCCGCCTTGGCTATTATTCCAAGGCAGAGACAAATTGATAATAGAGAAATTTTCTTTATCATGGCTCTTTATTTTGATATTTTTTTGCCATTGATTAGATAAATGCCTTTCTGCAAGCCAGAAATATTGCCATTACAGTTCATTCTTCTTCCAGTAAGGTCATAGACTGCTGCATCGATCCCAGCCTCATCGTTTAAGGTTCTGATACTTGTTGCTTCGCTGTCGATACCGACAAGGAACGAGCTCTTGCTCATAGTGCATGTTGAAGCATTTGCAGAAACAATGGCATTGTCAATATCTATGTTGTAGGTGCCTTCGCAGTCTGCTACAAGAGTCAAGTTCACTAAAGAACTTTCAGTGGTATCTCCCGTTGTAGAAGCACAAAGCACACGCAAGGTGTTGTCATCTATCATGCGGCTCAGGAACAAATCAGAGGCATTGGTCTGTCCACTGACGTCGTTCACCGACAATCCTTCGGGCAGAATAATATCAAACTGATATCCCGAGTATGCGTAATTGCCGTTGATGCTAATTGCTACAGTAAAATCCTTACCTGTGGTGGCGGTAACATCGTTTGCATCTATATTTGCATATTTGGCAGCTTCATATCTTGCTTTGGCATGTGATGCATTGGGCGACACCGAACCATGAAGGATGATGTTTGCCACACCGGTCAGGTCGGCAACGTCAATCTCGCTGTCAACATTGACATCGGCCGCCTTCTCGACGAATGTAGCTGGAGGTGTACCCATGATATAGTTTGCGATAGCAGTGAAGTCTGCGACATCGATGTCACCATCATTGTTGGCATCGCCAAGGGTATAGGAGGAGATTGTCAATGTGGTCTTCACGTAGCCGACTGTGTATTTTTCAGCATTAGCATCTGATATTTTGATATTCTTGAGAATAAGCGGATAGGCTCCTTCCTCCATGTTTGGATCGATATCAACTATGAGGGTGGCAACTTCGCCCTCATAACCTGCGATTGGGATGCTCTTTGTAGAACTGCACATGAAGCGCAGACTGCCATCCGGCTGCAATGCACTGCTTGAGAAGTCGGTCTTCCTGGATGTGGTTCGTTCCGTACTGATATCCATCAGGTAGAAACCGTCCTCATCCTTTGCTGGAGTCACTCCGTCGGGGAGATAAACGTCACATTGGAATCCAGTAACTGCAATCGTGTTGTTCATCTTCAGCGAGAGGGTTATCCGCTGGCCGGCAGCAGCCTCCGTGCCTTCGATATAGACTATGTTTTCGTAGGCAGTGATGTCGGTGTCTTCACCAGCAGTTACTTGCTTTGACATGAATGCAGCTACAGCATTATTGATGTCGTTGGTGCAAGAGGCAATCGTCTCATCATCCATTGTAGAGCTTATCTGTGCGCGCACATTCCGGATGACGGCCAATAGAGCAGCTCGTGCGCCAGGCTCATACTGTCCTATATTCTCTCCCTCAGTGCTGTTGTCATAAAGTGACTGGGCATTGTCAACGAGTGCCTGGAGTTCTGCAATGGCAGCATCATGGTTGGCGACAACTGTCACCTCGCAAATAGCACTGACGTTACTGCCATCGGTTGAAGTTGCAGTAATCGTAGCCGAACCTACACCGACAGCGGTCACAACGCCATCGTCAACGGTTGCAACTGCACTATTGCTGGTCGTCCAAGCAATACGCTTGTTGGTAGCGCCGAGAGGCATCACACTGGCGGTGATTGTAGCGGTGTTGCCTTGCGCAATAATCAATGATGAGTTGTCAAGAGTTATCTCGGTGACGGGGTTAACGTCTATTTCCCAAAGGAGATACGGATAAATTTCTCCTTCATCTATAGCCCATACAGTAGAATAATCCCAACCAAGGTCGATGTATGTCTGGGCGGTCTGGAGGACAGACTCTGTCTTGGCAATACCCTCAACATTATCATCGGTCTTCGTCTGTGGAACGCCGTTCAGAGAGACTTGCATGGTTGACAGCACATAGTTGCTCTCGTTAGGTTCTGGACAACCGTTCTTGAAACCACCGATAACACGACTGCCCCATGAACTCTGTGCGCTCAAAGAAAGGATGTTGTTGGCTGCTACGCTGTTGGTCAACGCTGCAGCAGTTCCATCAAGCTGTGCGATAACACCAGCTCCGTATCTAACACCGTAAACGTTGCCCTTGGCATAACATTTGTCAATGGTGGAGAAAGTATAAGCACAGAGACCGGCAGTGAACAAGGTACCTGTCACTTTAGCTGTAGAGTAACTGTTCTCAATCCTATTGTTCGCATAGCCAACAAGACCTGCAGCATAGGAGTCGTCACCCGAAGCAGTAATCTCGCCAGTAGTGTAGCAGAGCGTAACGTCGGCATTGCTGTAACCGATAGCACCTCCTACAAAATCGTTGGCACCTGTGGCGGTGAGAGCATTCTCAGCATGACTCTTGGTCAGCGTGCTGTTGTTGGCACGACCGATGATACCGCCTACGAACGAGTCACTGCCCGTGGATGAAATCGTCGTGTAGGTATGAACTGCTGTGATGTTGTCATTCTCAGAGAGTCCGGCAAAACCACCGACGTAGGCATTTGATGAACTTGAGGCTACACTTCCTTCGTAAGAAACTGCATTGATGGTATTGTAGCCCGAATAACCGGTAACGCCTCCGACATGAGCAGTACCTTCTACATCACCTTTCACGGTGCAATTGAGCAGCTGACCATTGGCATTTCGACCGATGAGCACACCAGTGTAGTCACCTCCTTTTACCTTCTTGCCATTCGCAACTTCGACAGTGAGATTCTTGATAATACCAGCTGAGAAGTTGGAGAAGAGACCCGTATAGTCCTGTGTGGTGTTTATCCAGAGTCCCGTAATCTTGTGCCCGTCACCATTGATATAGGTGGCCTCGCCGGAATTGCGACCAATACTTACCCAACCTTCGGTCGGAGAGTTTTCGTTGATCCAAGCGGCAAGGTCAATATCGTTCATCACCTTGTAATATCCCTTGTTGCTTGCGCCCTGAAGGTCTTCGGCCGTATAGATGCGGTAAGGATCAGCCTCTGTGCCGCTGCCAGGATAGCCGACAGTGGTGGATGTGAGGTAAGACGGAGTCATATCATCTACATCGGCATAGAGCTGAACTGGAGCACCCGACTGCAAAGCATCGGTCGTAAACGACCAGGCATGGCCGTTGCAAATGGTGCTGACAGCCTCCCTATCCTTATAATAAAGATATACAGTTCCGCCGTTGAGTGACGAACCGCTAATCGTGGTGTTCTGGCTCACAAGCGTTGACTCAATGACAGGAGGAGCAGCCTGATACTTCTTGTAAGGGTAACACTCTGTCTCGAGTATATCCCAGTTGTTGTCGAAATCCCAGCCAAGAGCAACGTAATTTGCCTTCAGACGCAAGAGTGCAGGACCCATGACGTTGCCGTTCTGCAGATCATCGATGATGTCCTGCACAACGCCTTGGAGAATAACCTTGGTAGAAGTCAATGCTCGGTTTCCTTCGGCGGATGCCATGGCACCAATGGTAAGATAGTCGTTCTTAGTGCCGAAAATTCGACCAATGTTCTCAACGGTAGCCGATATAGTATTGTTGATTGCAACATTCGATTTCAACGTGAGCATTAACGTAAACTTTGAAGTGGAACATCCTTCACCATTGCCGATAATACCACCCACGTTGCTTTCGCCATAGACGGTCGCATTCGTGTAACAGTTTTGAATTCTTCCACACCACTTATAACCAGCTATGCCACCCACGTTGGTGGTTCCGTTGATGATGCCGGAATAGTAACTGTTGGTGTAAGCATAGGTCTTTATACGAATATTGGAATACATATCAATACCCCTATTACTAGTGTTATGTATCCCAGTATAATAGTCGCCAAACCAAAGATAATAATTTGAAGGACAATAAACATAGTTTGCTCCTCCTCTTTCCCAATCAGAGCATCCATATACTTTCTCATCCCATCCTGACAATCCACCAATGTGGGCTGAACCCGTAATGTTGCCGATAGCTGTACAATTGTTGATGGCAATCTCATCGGTCCCGGTATAGCAATCTATCGTGGGTCTCGGATATTTCTTTGAGTTGGTGGTATTGCTTTCGCTTGTATAAAGATATTCTGCATCAGAATTCGCGACAGTGGTTGCTCCAATCAATCCACCTACATAATTCACGCCATTGATATCTCCAAAGTGACTGCAACTTTCCATGCCCGCAATACATCCACCATTACTCATGCCGACAATACCACCGGTGTAATCACCCGTGTTCGTAATCTGGCACTTAGAATGGCAGTTTGTGAATGTTACAGAGGAAACCGGCTCAAGATTTCCGACAACGCCTCCGATATATGACGTGCCAGTAATATAGCCGTAATATTTGCAATTTGTCAGGGAACTTGTGCCATAACCAATATTTCCAACAATACCGCCTGTAAATTCGCCGCCGCTCACGTTTCCGTTGGCATCGCAGTTGGTTAGAGTTGTCGCCTGCATAGCGCCGGCAATAGCTCCGACCATTTGAATTGATCCATCAAGATTTCCATTCATTGTACAGTTGTTTACCATACTCTGAATGACTGAACCTGCAATGCCTCCGACTACTCCTGATCCTGTCACATTGCCCGTGTAAGAACAGTATGTTATTGTGGAATTTTCGCAGCGGCCAGCTATGGCTCCAACAGAACCGTCGGAAGCAACAAGCATAGACGAACCGGTTAACTCAGCGGAACAGTTGCTGACTGTGGAGTTAATGGCATTGCCAACGAGCACACCAACATATAGATTGCCCATGACATCTGTTCCTTGAACAGTAAGATCCTGAATGGTAGCTCCATCAATATATCCAAAGAGCCCAACATTATCGATGGCACTCTTGTTGATGCTCAAACCACTAATCATGTGATTATTGCCCAAAAACTTTCCTTTAAAGTGAGAAGTTTCGACACCGACGGGAGTCCAGCCTTCTGAGGGAAAGTTATCTGCAATGAAATTCGTGAGGTCGAGGTCTTTCATCAATTTGAATACCACGCCCTCTTGTCCGAGGAAGTTAGACATCTGATACAGCTGTGTCTCATTATAAATGAGATACGGATCATTCTCGGTTCCATTACCGGAACCAGAGTACTGTGCTGATGCCCAAACCGTGCTCAGCATACATACAAAAAACAAGAGACAACGCTTCATAATTGATTTAGATTAATTCCGAAAAAACTCCGAACTCGGTATTTCTGATCATAAAAGACGGGAGCTTTCTACTTTTTGCATACCCGATATCGTGTCTTCCACTTGCACAGATTGGAGATTAGCAAGGCCGTAGCGTCTTATGTTACAATCATATATTTCCAGCATGAGACATCCGAAAATGCCATGGATTGATGGGGCAAATATAAGAGATTATTTCGGATTCTGCAAATTTTTTTGGAAAAAAATGAAGAATAAAGGCATAAATTATGATTCAAATGCTGTTTCCATGGTATTTCATTTCATTTTGATAGACAATAGGATAGAAAAACAAGAACAAAAAAAATAAAGCAAGGTTCGCAAGGCATCAATACGAGCAAAAAGAGAAGATACAATCCATCCGTCCGCCGCGTATCCTATATACGCTGGGCTGACGGATGGATTGCATTGACACAACTCTCACATGTGCGAAAGTTGTGGATTCTTAGGGGGATTCTTCGGGATTTTAAGGGATAAGAAGGGACGCTTCTCTTGGACGTGACCGAAAGGGAACAATGTTTTTTGGGCCTCATTCTTTACAAGCGAAAGTAACGTCCCTAAATATCCCTTAATATCCTTCCTGTTGAGATAGTGAATTACTGATCCACGATGAGGTTGAGGATAGCGATGACATCACCGATGAGCACCTTGCCATCACCATTGACATCGGCGGCCTTTAACTGCAGGGTATCCGTTGAAACTCCGACGATATAGTTCAGGATAGCTGTGACGTCACCGATCATCACCCGGCCATCGCCATTGGCATCACCCGGCACGTAGGACTCCAGGAAAAGCGTGGATTTCACGTCACTCAGTTCCGGGTTCTTGTAGCCCGTCGCATCGCTGGACGAACATTCTGTCAGATAGATAGGATACGAGCCCTCCTCCATGTCCTCGGAGAAGGTGACGTTGACCGTAGCGACTACGCCATCGTTGCCCGTAAAGGTCTTGCCTTCGTAGTCCAGTGAGCAGGCGACGGAAATCTTGTTACCATCGATGCCCTGCGACGATATCTTGTCACTTTCGGTGGCACCCGACGGCAGGCGATCCGTGCTCAATTTCCAGCTGTTGACGGTGGTGCCTTCGGGCAGCTCCATCGTGAACTGGAAGCCACGCACGGCAAAGTCGCTCTTCAGCTTTACGGGGATGTCCATCGTGCCGCCGATGCGGCCATCGGTCTGATCCACGTAGATGACGTTGGAGAGGGCGGCGATTTCGGTGTCTGGTTCATATTCAATGATGTCTTGGAAATTATTCCAAAATCTTTCATTCTCGTATATGGCCTTACTGCCGATGGGAACATAAAGTTTACAAGATGCCTGATCAACTGGATAAAATGTAAGACCAGTAATGGAAAAAGGTGTAGGATTTGCAACTTTGATTGTTTCGATATTTGTGCAACCCTCTAAAGCCCAATCAGCTAAGAAGGTCAAAGTTTTAGGGAATGATATTGAAGTCAATCCTGTGCATTGATTGAAAGCAAATTCATAGATAGAAGTTACTCCATAGGGTATCGACATCGAGGTCAATCCAACACATTTATCAAAAGCCTGATAACCGATTATGGTCACACTATTTGGAATCGACACGGAGGTAAGACCTGTACAACCATTGAAAGCAGACAAACCAATTTTGGTCACGCCGTTCGGGATCGTTACAGAAGTTATGTTTGAGAGTTCAAAGAATGCATAATCGCCGATTTCGGTCACGTCGTCTGGGATAACCGTATTCTTACATGCTCCAACTATTTTATTGGAAGATGTTTTAATGATGGCGTTGCAATTATTACGGGAATCGTAGGTTGCATTGCCCGAGTTTACATTAATCGAGGATAGGTTTAGACAGCCACTGAATGCTCCATTTCCAAGTGTATTCACACTACTCGGTATCGATATAGAAGTCAGTCCTGATTCACAGAATGCGAAATGACTAATTTCGGTCACGGTGCTTGGGATCTTGATGGATTCCAGACCCGTGCAGCCGAAAAAAGCACGATGTTCGATTTTAGTAACACCATTGGGGATGACAGTATTCTGGCATCCTGCCATTAAGGTATTGGTTGCAGTTTCAATGATGGCATTACAATTATTACGCGAATCATATACTGGATTGTCCGCATCGACACTTATAGAAGTCAAGCCTGAGCAACCATAGAAAATTGAACCACCGATGTAAGTGACACTCTTTGGAATCTTCATCGAAGTCAGGCCTGTACAATTACTAAAGGAATAGGTGTCGATAGTATCTACACTATTTGGAATAATTAAAGAGGTTAGACCGGTGCAACCATAAAATGCGTCATCAATGTAAGTAACATTCTCTGGTATAGTGATAGATGTAAGACCAGTGCAGTTGGCAAAAGTACTGCGCAAGTGTGTAATAGTCTTCGGAATCTCAAAAGTTGTAAAACCTGTGCAACCACTAAATACTCCAAAACCGAATTCGTTCACACTGCTAGGGATTGTGATTGAAGTCAAACTGGTACAACCAGAAAAGCAATAGCTATCTAAAGTAGTCACACCATTTGGAATAGTAACGGAGGTTAGACCCGAACAATCGTAGAATGCTTTTTCACTAATTGTAGCCAATTGATTCGAAATCTTTACCGAGGTCAATCCCGTACAACCTTCAAAGACGTTTCGGCAGAGGCTAGTCACACTGTTAGGTATGGTCACTGAAGTCAAACCCGTGCAGCCAAAGAAAGCATAGTCGCCTAAGGACTTTACACTAATAGGAATTGTCACTGAAGTCAAGCCCGTGCAGTCTGAGAAAGCATATTCTCCAATGGATATCACACTATAAGTAATACCATCAAGAACAAAGCTTTTCGGAATGACTACCTTTCCAGAATAATTGATGCCTTGATGCGAATATGTGACTTCTGCTGTCCTGTCCGACGAATTCAATTCATAGTAGATGCCATCGACTTCATCTATAGCCCAGCTGACAAAAGGAAGGAAAGAAAAGACAAGGATCCCCAAGATAAGAATGGTTGATCGAGTGTGTGTAGCTTGTATAGTTTTCATAGTTATCCGAATTATTAAGTTAAAACTCAAACATAATTGCAGTCTCGTTGATTTGAGGCATAGTACGCATTAAATATATCACTTCCGATAGACAGCCCTACCGTCCACAATGCCAGCCTGGCCGGCTTGCACTTCCTCCTGGCGACGGCCCTGCAGGTCGTAAACGGGCACATTGCCTTGTTGTCTCGTTGACTCGTTGACTCGAAGACCTGTCGGTTCGCCTACGGTGAGCGTGAAGGTGGTGGAGGGCACGTCGTAGTCATTGCCCATCGGGTCGCACACGTCGATGCCGCGAAGCTCCACAAGATAGGTACCCTCGGGGATATTGGGCGAGGCAACGATGGTTACTGTGGCGAGTTCGCCCTGTGCCATCGTGAACTTCGCTCCTGCCCCGCAGTTCAAGACACTGGCTAAGGTGAGCTTGCTGCCTGCGAAACGCTGCATGGAGAGCAAGTCATTGGCCGAGGCTCCTACAGGCAGGCGCTCCTCACTGATGGCCCACTCCTGATAGGCGATGCCCGTGGGCAAGATCATCTGGAGCTGGAAGCCGCTGACTTCGATATTGTTGTCAAGCTGAATGGAGAGAACGGCGCTTTCGCCGGGAACAATCGTGGCATCCTCCACAAAGAGTTTGCCGCCAAATTCTGCTGCATTAGCACTGAACACCAGCACTCCTGAGAGAATAATTGATGAGAGCATGTTTTTTTTCATAAGATTTTGGTTTAAAATAAAGTTGGGTATAAAGGCAAAATATCTAAATCGCGGGACAAAGATAAGGGAATAATTCGTATTCTGCAAATATTTTTGGAAAAAAATGAAGAGAAAGGGGAAAAATTGATTCAAATGCTATTTAGATGGTATTCCTTTTCAATTAGAAATACAATATGTTATAATTCCGAAGGCATAAAAAAACGAGGCAAGAATGGATTTGCAGTGGAGACGTCGATTAAACTGAAAACAAAAGCGTACAATAACATTTTGAAACAAATAAGGTGAAAATGGCAGGAAACCTCGGCCCATTGCCTGGTCGGTTCTGCCATTTTCACCTAAAAAAGGGGTATTACATAGAAACGATAAATTGACTCAACTTTCGTTCTTGCGAAAGCGGTGGATTGATTTGTTACTGATCCACAATGATGTTCAGGACAGCCGTGACGTCGCCGATGCGCAGCAAGCCGTCACCATTCACATCCGCAGCCTTCTCATTGAAGTTCTCGGGAGTATTGCCGATAATGTAGCTGAGGATAGCGATGGCATCGCCGACGCGTACCTTGCCGTCGCCGTTCGCATCGCCGACGACGTAGTCCTCAAGGATGAGGGTGCCCGTGACGTCACTCAGGGCTTCGTCCGTGCCGACGGCATTGGTCACGTCACACTCGGTCAGACAGATGGGATAGGTACCCTCCTCCATCTCTTCGCCGAACGTGACGTTGATGGTGGCTATCTCGCCGTCATTGCCCGTGAAGGTGGCTTCGCCATAGTTCAGCGAGCAGGCCACGATGATCTTGTTGCCCTCAATCTTCTGCGTCGCCAACACGTCGCTCTGGGTGGCACCCGACGGCAGGCGGTCGCTGCTCAGTGCCCAGCTGTTGATGGTCGTTCCTTCGGGCAGCTTCAGCTTGAACTGGAAGCCACGGACGGCATAGCTGTTCCTCAGCTTCACCGGGATGTCCATCGTACCGCCGATACGGCCTTCAACCCGCTCTACATAGATAGCGTTGTCAGACACATCTTCGACAATGTTCAGGAAGTCCTTCCAGCCTTCGGCGCTCTGGTAGGTCTCCTTGTTGCCCTTGGGTACGCGAAGGAGGCACGTCAGTGTATCGACTCCACCGAATGTACTATAATGATCAGAAAAAGAAGCTCCTGTGCCAGATGCGTAATATACCTCACCGGGACTTGTTATTGCTGGCGGATTGCCACCTTTCATTTCAATGACTTCAATAGATGAAACATCAGGAAAGTAAATATACCCATCTAACAGACTCGGCATCATATAGTAATAAGAATTGGTGAACGCAAACTCTTCGATGCTCGTTACGCTTGCCGGGATGGTTACCGTCGTCTGCCCACTCAATGCGAAAGGTGCTATGGTGGTCACACCTTCGGGTATTGTCATATTGCGGCTCCCGACAATCAGGCGATTGGCAGCCGTCTCGATGATGGCATTGCAGTTGTCGCGCGAATCGAAATGAGGATTTTCAGGATCGACCGTGATGAAGTCGATCTTGTCGTAGGACAACGACTCGACAAAAGCATCCTCGTAGGAAGAGACGGAAGGATCGATAGACTCCACACTGGCTGGAATGTGAAGCGAAGCAATGTTGACACCCCAGAAGGCCGAGGGCGAAATGCCCAGTGTCCCTTCCTGCAGGATGACATCCTGCCCGTCTATCCCCTTTACGCCACAGACCACCTTGCCGGCATAGACCACGCCATCGGGCTGGCTGTTGTACCAGGGGGTTTCGACGAAAGCCAACTGGCCGATGGAAGTGACGCTGCTGGGCACATGGATCGTCGCGAGGGATTGCCACTCTTCAGTCAGATACCATCCATAGTATAATATAACACCTGAGAATGCATGTTCTCCAATGTGAGTCACACCTTCCTCGATGATCAATTCCTGGATGAAATTGGAAGACACGTTCTCGGGATAAAAATCATCAATGGCACCCGTGCCCGTAATCTTCATGGTGCCGTCGGAATAGATGGTATATTCGGTATCCTCGCCGCAGGAGCCGGTTTCCAAAACTACGATGTCATCCACGATGCTTGCGAAGTCCTTCCAGCCTTCGGCGCTCCTATAGGCCTCCTTGCTGGCAGCGGGCACGTGCAGGACAACTGAGCCGACATTCATGTTCTCGAAGGACGATTCAGAGGCTGCGGGCGGCTCCACGGCCCGGCAGTACACGTCCGTCATGCCCCTCAACTTGTTGAAGGCCAAGTCCTCGACCGACGTGATGGTGCTCGGAAGAATGATTTCCGACATTTCGTTGAATAATTCGAATGCCTTGTGGCCAATGCCCGTGACCGTATAGGTGGCACCATCGCAAGCGATAGTTTCCGGGATAGTCACATCAAACGGAACTGTGGAGTTCATATATTCTGTGTCTATCACCTTTGCGGTCAGATTCTCTGGCTCCAAACCGTAGAAGATATAGTTGGTGGAGAACATGAACCCTTTCAAACTTATCGAGTATTCTTTCCAGGATTCATCACCATATGTGCCACTGTCGTTCTGATAGGCAGCCAGGCTGGTGGATGGGACATAAATCGTGGCATTCTCTATGCGGATTGACATATGATAGAGCAGAGTTGGAGGCTCTGATACATCCAAGACGAATGTCCTGAGATTTGGCATATTGATCGAAAACCATCCAAAATAACCAAGGCTATAGCCGATGTACAGAAACGTCACATTCTCACACCCGTCAAAGGTGTAAGGCCTGATGCCTGGCAAATCAGTGAAGATATGCACGGAGGTCAGGCTGCGGCAATTGTAGAAAGCCCCCGCACTGATTTCAGTGATCTCATCCGTGAGAACCAGTTCCTCAAGCAGTTTACCATTCAAGTACAGCGGCATATTGTCGAATGGAGGATCCGGATAATAATCCATGTTGGTATTGCCAAACTCGATGCCGCACCATGCTGTCAGATCGTGGATGTTGATGCGCTCCAGCGAACTGCAGCCCCTGAAGGCCGAATTGCCGAGGACTGTGATGCTGGGCGGAATATCAACGGAGGTCAGACGATTGTATCCGAAGAAAGCGTAATGGCTGATGGTCGTAACCCCTTCTTCGATGATCAGCTTCTGGATGGATTTGGAATAATCCGCG
>JAEEGL010727191.1_pt1 | contig 14506 bp, 9 predicted proteins | sample 9134231 | NCBI WGS metagenome assembly JAEEGL01 (sample SAMN16246548, study PRJNA631951) | gut metagenome | biome: gut microbiome; feature: rumen; material: fiber-attached | host: Bos | place: Iran: Karaj | collected 2018-10
GATCGTTGGAATCTGATAAATTCTGTAATCTCATCATTAGTGAAGCTCGTCTCAAACGAATCCGCCGCGATATCGAGAATCTCCGGAAGCTTCAAAAGATATTCCTTTGATTCAGTCAGTTTTTTAATGATGCCAGATAAAACTTCTTGCTGATTCTCGCCACGGTGCTTGTCGCCACGATAGTATTTTTTACGTTCACGCGCAAAACGGAGTGCACATTCGCCATCTACCTTATTTTGGCCGTATGCATAATAACAATTCTTATATGTACCAGTTTCCGGGCTAGCCTTCAAAGTCATTTCTGTATCCGAGAAAATCTCAACACCATCAAGCTGATCCACCACCTTAATCACAGTTTGGAAGCTCACCTTTACCGTGCGATCGATTTTAATACCAAGGAAATCTTCAATCGTCGCTTTGCTCATATTCACACCATAGAGCCCAGCGTGTGTGAGTTTATCTTTTAGTCCGGTCGTACCATGAAGTTGCACATAAGTATCACGCGGAATCGTCGCAAGCAGTATTTTGCCCTTCGCTGGATTCACCACTGCGAGAATATTCACATCCGAACGTGCCGTGGCATCATCAATCCCAATCCTAGAATCACTACCAGAAATATAGATGATGAATGGTTCTTTCGTAACTTCCACCGGAGTCGTCTCAGCTTGCTCTTTGTCATAGGTAATCTTATAGTTAAAAGCTACCTTATATTTGTTCGTAGTGGTTTCCACGGCTTCGGTTAGCGCGTCGAAGCGTTCTGCCTCCATCACGCTAGCAGTTGAAAGATTCTTATCGAGAGTACTAAGGAGGATATTAGTATCATCATAATAATCAATAATGATATTACCGGCATTTCTACTTAATTCTTCGCTTGCTAACGTCGCCCGCGAATCCGTGCGTAAGAACCCGACACTCTTACCGACTAGGTCACTTGCCTCATCAACTTCACTTACTACCGGCACCACCACGCTATACCATTTCGATTCGGTAGTCTTAGTAGTAATGCGGCTAAAGAAATTATTGAAAGAGCCAGAATATCTCATCGCAAAGAGCGAGAGGCTAATCGTAACGATAGAAAGAATCGTCGCGAGCACCTTGGTAATAGTTTTCGGCGACTTTTTCGTAAAGACAAGTTTATAAGAACAAAAGGCCAGAATCACAAGAAGCACTGCACTAGCGGCAATAATAATGTAGGCCGGCAGAATCTGCATCTTGATCAAAGACGCAATCAGAAGCACCGAAGTGACCAGCTCGCCCAGCATCAAAATAGCAAAGACAAGTTTTGGTGGCTTGATGTTTTCTAAACGGTTTCTACTTCTTTTATTCTTTTTCGGCATCCCTTCTCCCAATGCCCACCACATATATATTATATATATTAAAATAACGATCTAAAGTAAGCGAATAGCTTTGGACGCTTGGTAGTAGTTTCACCAGCAGTTCTCACAACTTCTTCGGCCGGAGTGCTACCACTATTCAGTTTCTCGCGAAGCATAGTGGAAGAGACATTCTTAGTATATGGGAAGTAAACAAATTCCACACCATGTTTCTTCAGTTTCTTTTCAATCTCATCATACATAGATGAACCCTTCCAGTCATCACCATGGAATAATACATCAAAATGAATCTTTTCCCAGGCAGCAAACTTATCCATCGTTTCCTGTGGAACTACTTCGTCCACATACTTGATTGATTCAACGATAGCCTTACGATCTTCAAAAGAAATTACTGGAGTCTTGTGTTTATAGGTTTCAACACATTCATCAGTTGAAACACCAACAATAAGATAATCACACTGCTCTTTAGCGCGGCGCAGCAAATTAAGATGTCCTACATGGAACATATCATAGACACCAGTGGTATATCCGATTTTATACTTCTTTCCCATAATTTTCAATTATTATACTATACTTTATTATATTAGTCAATTATCGCTCTCTATAAATCTCTTTTAATGGCTTCCTAGAGCTTTTTGGAACAATCGTTTCATCTTTATAGTATCCAGCACCAATCACTATAGCAATTCTCTCACAATCCGGAATCCCCAAAATCTCTTTTTCCTCGTCTTCTTCCTTCATGCTAACACTATACTCAAGCATACAACTGCCAATCCCCAATGAATGCATCGCATTAACCAAATTCATTGCGAATAGCCCAGCATTAAAAAGCCCTTGCCCAAATTCCATTTTCCTCAAAGAAGAAGTATCATAAGTTAATAATACCAAGTTTGTATTATCTAAATTGAATCCCGTTAAACCATGAGAATACTTTATGATTTTATTTTTTACAGTATCATTCTTCACATAATATACTTTAACCATTTGCCTATTGCATGCAGTTGGAGTTTTTATCGCAATTTCCACTGCTTTCTTCATGTCAACAGAAGAGATCTTCTTATTATCAAAATCACGAACAGAATGGCGGCTCGAAACAAAACCGTCATAGTCAAAGCTTTTCTGTTGTTTCTTAACAACAGTAGTACCTGCTTTAATGCTTGTATTTTCTCCATCAATTAATTGCTTAGCCAATCGATATTCTTCCGAATCACTCCAGTCTTGCTTATTATAGAATTTGCAATAATCACCTAGCACACTAACTCCATTATTATATGCAAAATCTTTAGGCCAATTATTCTTCTTATAGAGCTTCATTTGGGCTCCTATGGTCTCGACCTTACTTTTCCCAAAACGCCTAGGATGCTGGTTCGTCATCCCTTTTTCAAGCGCATGCGCATTAAGCATTATGTTATACCCAACTTTCTCACAGGACATCGAAGAATTAACATTATACTTTTTATGATGTTTATAATTATCTACGCAGATCTTTTTTAGTTGCCAATCATTAATGATCACTTTTACCCATCTAAAACATTTCTTAAATCTATTCATTTTGTTCTCCTTTATCAGTTTTCTTATTGCGTTTCTTCGCCATTTGTAGAATATTCTTTGCGCTTTTTCTATTCTCCAAAACAACATATGTGCCAACGAAAATGATATTTAAAACATTCAAAACTGGATTATTTAGATAGTAAATTGTAGCCGATCCAATAAATATAATTGAGAATAATAGCATCTTTTTTACACTAACCTTACATTTCACATATTTTTGACAATCAATAGCACGATATATCGCCATAACCATACAAGAAATAAGAGTCGAAATCGCGGCAGCGTATAGTCCGATAATATTAATCAACGCAAGGTCAATGACAATATTAATAACAGCAGAAATAATAGTGGTATTTGCAATTTCCTTCGTTCTTTTCTTTGCAACATATACTGCACCAGTAAGACCCGTAAGGACACTCCAAACATTCGCATACAACAAAATAGGAATATAGTTATATGCAGCCCAATATTGTTCACCAATAATAATGTTGTAGAAGACCGGTATTGCAACCATAATTCCGATTGCTATACTAGCAAAAAACATCAGTAGTTCATTAATCATCTTTGTGAAAAACTGATCTCGATCTGGATCGTCAATATGGATTGAAGCGGATTCTTGCCAAGAAAGCGAAAAAATCGAAAACACAGAATTAATCACATTTGACAATTTACAAGATACCGTATAAATACCATTAAAACCAGCGTTAAGGAAAATACTAATAATTGTCCTGTCAGATGCATTGATGATCCACCAAGACAACGAATGCGGAATTAAAGGAACTGAAAACTTTAAGAATTCTTTAATTCTTCTCGAAGATATTGCACTGAGTGAAAAATTATTATACAACTTTGCACTAAAGAATACATAGAGAATACAGATTATATTGGCGATCGAAGCAGAGATAAGAATACTTTCGGCGCCTTGACTAAAGAAAAGAATTAAAATAATGTTTAAGATTAACGTTACCAAAGCGGTCAAAACACTAGCAATCGTATAGTGAATTATCTTTCCAATTCCACGAAGAATCTGAAGAGTAACGCCAGAAATAATTAGAACCACTAATTTAAGACATACCCATAAATAATGCGGAACATCCATGAAGAAAGACACAATCAACAGCACAATCAAAGCAAGGACAACAGACCATAATAACACAAATAGAATATTGCTGATTGTAGCTTTTGTTTCTTCTGGCTTTTTTCTGCAATCGACAAGGAACCTAAAAGTCGCGCTATCCATACGCAAACTTAAAACAGGAACTAACAAGGTAATATAGGTCTGTATAAGATCGACTGTGCCAAAATCATCAGTCGCTAATCTAGACGTGTAAAGTGGAAGCAAAAGAAGACTCATAAATTGCGTGGCAAATTTACCAAGCAACAGGATGAGTGTGTTCTTTACGAATTCCTTACCTTTGCTCATTGAAAAACACCTCTTCCCCATCCTCAAATTTTATGTATTCCGGCCCATGCGTAATTCTTTTTTCTTTTGGCGGCAATTGCATATAGTTCGGACCATAAATATTAGTAAGGACATAGTCGCAATTCCTTGGCGCAAAGTATTCTTTTCCTTCAAATTTAACTTTACTCAAAGGAAGGACTTCATCGATTAAATGCGTTTGACGCAAAACACCATATTGACTACCATAATTGATATAATACATGCAGTTCTTGTTGTTTTCCGACTCTACAATTTTATTCAATTTCTTCATAATACTTTTAACGCTACGATGCTTATATAAAAACAGAAAATTGTCTATTCTCTTACGCTCGACTCTCTTTGTCCTTTTACTTTTCCGCATGCAAATACGTTTCAAAAAAACAATTCTACGCCATTTGAGTTTTATGAAGGAATCCTTAAAATGATTCGTGTAATCAAGCGGAAAAATATCCACCCATATGCCCTGGCCACCATCATACGATTCGGACATCGTTTTCTCTCTCATAATGGTATTTTTCAATTTGACCTTCGAAAACATATAGCAGTATTCATCATTTGTTGAAATATCTTCGAGAATAAATCTATCACCTAATTCTTTTGGCGCAATTCTCAGAAACTTCTCATAGTCTTCGCGAGGCATCGAAATATCCAAATCATCATCCCAAGGGATAAAACCATTGTGTCTTATCGCACCGAGTAATGTACCGCCAATCAATAAATACCTCAGCCCATTTTTATCACATACTCTAGCAATCTCGTCTAGGATTTCTTGCTCAGATCTATGGATTTTATCCAAAGTTTTCTTATCATATCCTATCTTTCCCATGATATGTCCTCCTTAATTACTTTGGCAGGGCAACCACCAACTAATGTTCTCGACGGGACATCCTTTGTAACCACAGCACCGGCAGCAATAATACTACCATCGCCTATAGTGACACCGGGGAGGATGATAGCTCTCATCCCAATCCAAACATTTTTTCCAATCGTAATTGGCTCGCTCATCTTATAACCGCTCTGTTTTACTCTATGGTTATTACTATCACGAATGAATACTTCTTCCGAAATAATAGTATTGTCACCAATACTAATCTTAGTAAAAGCTTCAATTCTAGTATTACTATTAATAAGACAATTCTCGCCGATGACTAGTTCAGAGCCCTCGTTTACTGATGCCCTGCATCCAGATCTGAATACGACATTTTTACCACATTTGAACAATCCATTATTAGACACGAATAACGAGCCAACGGTTTTGTTTTTTATGATTCTTGAAAAATGCCACTCTTTATTAAACTGGAAACCTTTCTCAACATCAATAATTGCCTTCTTCGAGATGTCAATCATCGCCGGCTTAAAAATGATTAATCCTTTGTGCAGATAAAAAAGTTTAATCTTAAATGCAAGAGCCATCTTCTTTAAAATGTTCATTATCTGTTCCTCCCAGCTCTCTTTTGTATTCTTTTACTCTTAATCAAACAATACATAGATTCATAAAAATACGGATTACATAACAAGGTGATGCCATTTCTAGCAAATGCGAAAAAGTTTTTCTGCTTCTTGTAATCTTTCATCTTTTTTGTTGTCTTATAGTATTTTTCAATTACAAAGGTTTTATGTTTCCCTTTACTGCTGTCTAAATATTGAATGTAATCAGAATAGTTACTAACCATGCCTTTTTTATAATTGCGTCGTACATATGATAAACTAGTTTTTTGAATCGCTCTTTTAGTGCTCGATACACCAGAATCATTTAGCCTGTATCTTAAAAGAACATCGCCCAAATTATCAATCCTCTTTCCTTGTAAAGCTAAGCGCACCAAAAATTCATAGTCTTCACACGCAGGGAAATCAATATACTTATTATTTTTAAATAGTTCTACTTTCCCAAGCCAAGTAGGGTGTGCCATCGGGCTATTGTAACGAAGGTATTCTTTTATAGATTCTGGGCCCTTAGGGTAAATGGTCGGCGTGTCGGCGTTTTTACCATTCATGTCCATATTCACAATATCGCATCCAACCAAATCTAAATCATTTTTCAACAAAAAACCTAATTCTTTCTCTAGTCTTTTTGGATCGGCACAATCATCGGCGTCCATACGAGCAATATATTCTCCTTTCGCCAGATCAACTGCCTTATTTAAACTCGCCGTCAAGCCAACATTCTGCTTATTAATTATCTTTACGATACGCTTATCCTGCCTACTTATTCTATCGATGCAGTCTATTAATTCTTTTCTATTTGGAGCATCGATAACAACAATTAATTCAAAATCCTTTAGCGATTGTTGAAGAATGGATCGAACGGACTGCTCAATTAAAGAAATCGGCTCATTATATACTGACATAATTACGGAAATCATTTTAACTCTCCATCAATCTTAGCTAAACTGTTTTCTGGCAAATAATTCATAGCAATACTTAAAGCGAATATAATTGGCGGAAATTCATAATATACTGCACCCTTATATTCAAATATTAGAAATACAATCATCAATTGCATAATCATCAGTTTGCTCATTTTTCTCAAACTAAAAAGCGAATAGGCCGTGAATAAATATGAAAGAATAGATCCAAAAAGACCCCAAAACAGTATATTACGTAAATAACCAACATCCGTCTGCATATAATAATGGCCATCTTTTTTGTAATAACCATCGCCAAACATAATCGTACTCTCCGGTATCTCAATTTGGCTCATCTCTTGCAACCTATCAAAAGACGCATTATTTGCGTCGCCAGTCGATAAAAGGTTAATAATTGGCGTCGACATCCATCTATACCAGTCGCTAAATACTGGTACGTCTTTTAATGCATTAAGAGAAATAACAATAATAACTGGCAAGCTACAAAACAGAATAATCCTCTTGATATTCTTTCTATTCCAATATAATATGGCAGCTATAGTTACTATTGACGAAACTATCACGCCGCTTCTACCATAAAACATATTACCCAATATACATCCAAGGAATAGAACTAAAAATTGGATAGCACTAATAGGCTTTTCATTCGAACCATATCTCAAAAACAGTGTAAAAATAATGCTTATAGTACAATATAGTGTCAATCTAAAACCAGCAAAACCCTGCCACCCTAACCGGAAAGTATATCCATACGAATTTAACAAACTCTCAGACGATACTTCTTTCACAAATATTGAAAACCATGTCTCTTGTATAGATGGAATTAAAACAAACAACAGTGTGCAAATTACATATACAACATGCGTCAACGCAAAATAGTACATAAAATAATAAGCAGCCTTTTCCTCCTCTGTCTTCTTCAAAACGACACATAAAAGAAACATATAGATAATTGCTTTTCTGAAAAAATACGACGATACTATTAAGTGTGAATAATCGCCAGTTTCATGCAGAGCTATGGACAATAAACTAAGTAATAATAAGAAAACAGCAAATAATATAGTTTTGCTCTGCCTTAAACCAATTTTATTAAATACCGATCTATTAATCAGAATATAAAGGAAAGGAATGCCATAAGAAACAATAGTCAATAACAACGGAAAAGCTTTCAATGAAGGCGTGTACATGAAAAAGCAAAACAGAAACAGAATAAGCGGGCTCGTCTTTAGATATTTTCTTTCAATCCTATTTTTCATAACTCGACCTCTCAGGAAGCTTCTTATCTAAAATAGACGAAACACTCTTTTTTATTTCGCTAAAATCATTGACACCGACGTCGTCTGGCAAAATATCATTAATACAGGCAACCTTCACCTTCTTAGAATTCACAGCACGTTCAACCTGTTTAATACTATTTTTCGAATTAAACTTGATGTGTTTTCCAGTTTTTACCGAACGAGGTACGAAACGATTCTCGCATAGTTGCCATTGTATAAAAATGTATTGGTTAACGTCGCCGTTGTCTCTAAATCTATGTGAGCTTGTTTCACTTAAAATTTGTTCTTCCACATCCCAAACCTTACAAAAGGTTTCTTTCAAAAATGGAACACTAACATGATGAGCCTTATAACCGGTAAAATACGGATATATAATTTGAGACAAAGTGCGAATATTATAAGAGCCATATTTTACATTGATCCATTTAAACGGATGCTTATGGACTATTTCTTTCTTTTTAAAATGTCGATTAATTAATAAAATATCATTAAACATCATTTGTGCGAATTGCTGATCGCCTTCCATTCCAGTAGCAGCATTAATATCTGCAACTTCAACGGGCAGCCCATTTTTAAAGAAATAACTCGGTTTGACCTTGTTGACCAAGAATACATCGTCATTAAAATAGACGAAATGCTCAGACAAATTAGGAATGCGATGGATATTCACTTCAATAGCAGATGTATTGTATACCGGCAAGTTTTCTTTTTTCAAAATGTCTTTATGATCTATAATGGTCAGCTTTGGGTTATCTTCTTTTAACCATTCAGGCTTTTGATCATCCGTTACTAAATATACATGATTAACCCATGGTGCATATTTTTCAACCGCCCTGAACCAATACTTAAACGTGCCCCAATCTCTATATCTGGCAGCGCAGTCAGCAATATCAATATCCGCTTTGTATTTCTGTTTCTTTGCTAACCATTTCGGATCAGCACCATCCACCCATAAAACAACAAAGTCGATAGGATATGGCTCTTTTTTACTAGCAATCCTCGGGGAATGGAAATAAACCTTATCCATATAACTTTTAACACTAACCAATGAAAATACTCTATCGATAATAACTTGGAGCGTATTTAATTCCAGAATCCTTTTCCGAAAACCGTCAGAATCACCTTGGCTAACAGCCACTAATCCACACTTTTCGCAAACATCCCGATTCCCTCTACAATCTGTCGCTACAATCGGAATACCACGAAATGCCGCTTCAAGTAAATTGACCGGCAATCCTTCTTGGCGAGATGATGAAACAGCCACATCGGAAATCTGCAATAATTCCGGAATGTCGTTTCTAAATCCTAAGAAATGTATCTGGTTTTCCAAACCTAAATCTTTTGCAAGCTTCTGACATTTACCATTCAAACTATCTCTACCTGGCAACAGTAAATGCATGTTCTTCTTTTCATCGAACACTGGCTTTAATGTATTGATTAACCAAGTTTGATTCTTTCTTTTCGATAATTCTGCCGGGAAAATCAATACAAAATCATCTGCTTTTAGGCCAAGCGATTCGCGAAGTACAAGTTTTTCTTTCGCACTCATCTTTTTCTCAAACTTCTTTGGATCGACACCAACACCCGGCACATACTGAATGTCCTTGCAACGCTTTCCGAACTTCTTTTTAGCGCGCTCATAGTCTTCATTATTAATCGTAATCAGCGTATCTGTGTATTTAGCGAGATACCATTCTACTGGATAAAACATCAACCAAAAATGCAGTGGTGCACCTTTGTAAAAATGGAATCCGTGCGCTGTATAGATCACTCTCGTACCATTTTTGCGAGCCGATCTCGCAGCCATTCTTGCCACCACACCACCCATTGGCGTATGGCAATGAATAATGTCATATTTTTCTTCTTTGATTATTTTACGAAGCTTACGAATCGCTTTGAAGTTTGAAATTAATTTGAATGGACTACGCTTAATCGGCATTGAGATTTTCTTGTCACAGTATTTAATCAGTTTATCCGACTCAGTTGCAACTGACGTTTCCCAACCCTTTTCTTTAAACATTTTTAGAAATGGCAAATGAAAAAGCTCAATATGCGAATCCACCGTTGCTACAAATAAGACTTTTTTCATCCCCACTCCTTTAAGCACTTGCCCTATTTCTCTTTTTCAGATCCCGAATATCATCATGTATTCCGGCTTTGCCAGCATCGACTTCTTCACCGACAAAAACCTGCTTAAAAGTATAAACAATCACTTTAATATCCATCCACAACGAATAATTCTCTACGTACTCTAGATCGTAATCAATCTTCTCAAAAATCGTAAGGCCGTTCCTACCCTTCGCTGCGGCAAGACCGGTAATCCCTGGGCGCACCTTTGTACGTCCACGTTCCATCTCATTCATATTCTGCCAATATTGTGGAATCCATGGCCTCGGCCCGATAAAGCTCATCTGTCCAAGAAACACATTAATAAACTGCGGAAGCTCGTCAATCGAGGTTCTTCGAATCAGCTTCCCTACCTTCGTATACTGATCCTCGCATTTAGTATTCATCACATCATTATCTGCCACCATCGAACGAAACTTAAAGATATAAAATTCTTTTCCATCCTTACCGGTACGAAGTTGTCTAAATAGAATTGGCCCTTTTGAGTCACACTTAATCGCAATTGCCGTAATCACGAAAAGCGGCGATAGCATCACTAATACTACCGCCGAAATCGTGAGATCCATTGCACGCTTAAAGATGCCATAAACTACAAAATGCACTGCATGGAGTTTTTCTTGCAGTGGCGTCCTGACCGTACTGATTTTAAGCACCTGCTGTTCCGCCGTGCTCGCAACAATTTTCTTCTTTGGCATCCTTCTCCTATGATGCCCACCAATTGATATTAATATATCACAGAATTGCCAGATTGTCAATTAATATATATAATATGGTATCCAAATAACCCGCCCACACCTCCATTCCGCCTATGTTTATAATATATTATTGACACGCTTGCAAATAATCGATATAATGCAATCAATAAAATATAATCTTGGAGGTTAGTGGGCATCCTTCAGGCGGAGGAGTAATTTTGAAAACAATTAAAGAAATATTCAGGCGGGCAGTAAATTTATTACTGGTACCTTTGCTTGTTGTTGGCGGTTTTCCGCTCGGAATTAACAACGTAATTGCAGCCGAAGGAGACGAAGTCCCTTCTACGGAAGTGCCAGAAGATGCACCGGCCCACAGCAAAAAGCTGATCGACAACGGCGATGGCACTTACACGCTCAGTCTCAGTGTCACCGGCAAGGCCGACACTTCGGTTACTCACGATGTCACTAAATCCAATGTGATTCTATTGATTGATATATCTAATAGTATGACCGCTAGTACTCCAGGTTACACTTCTAGACTTGCAGCCGAAAAGGAAGCCCTTACCAAGACTGATGGTATTATTGATAAACTCCTCGCCAATAATACCAGTGATGTAACCGATGCCCTTGAATTATATGGCATTTCTTTTGGACAAAAAGGCGCAGTCGCTTGGGATTGGTCAACCGACGGAACCACCATTAAAAGCACAATTAATGGTTTAACTCCAGGTCAATCCGGTACCAACTGGGAAGAAGCACTCATCTTGGCCAAACAAGCTGCCGACGCCAAGCATGCTACCGAACCAGATGATAATACTTTCGTTATCCTCCTTACCGATGGCGAACCAACTACCCACCAAAATGATTATTCCGTCAGCACGAATTACACCCAAGAGTGGGGATATGCTAGCGACGATGCTCGCGCTATCGTTACTGCCGGATATGCTTTCTATGGTATTTTCACCTTCGGTTCTGGCAACAGTAGTAGATATCTCAGCAGCTTAGTCAACTACGCCTACACCGGCACCGGTAATTCTAGCTCCAGCCTCTCGTCACAATATGCCGGATACTTCTACGATGCCACCGACACCAGTGCACTCGTTGAAGCCCTTGAAACTATCGTAAATGATATCACCTCCAGTATTGGCTACACCAATATCGAAATTACCGATGGCCTTACCGATCTCACTTCGTCAGTTAAGGTTGATGGCAAAATTTCCAACCTCACCTACACCCGTAGCGGTGGTAATTACGGTGATGGAGAAATTTGGGCTGAAGCACCAGAAGCCACCACTACTAACGGCACCGTTGATTGGAATCTCCACAATACCGTTCTTGAGGATGGTGTAACCTACACTGTATCTTTCTTAGTCTGGCCATCACAGGAAGCATACGATCTCGTCGCCGAACTTAATAATGGTAAGGTTAGCTATGATAGTCTTTCCCCGTCGCAAAAATCATCTATTATTAATAATAATGGCGTTTATACACTTAAGACTAATACTGATTATCCAACTCTTACCTATTCGACTGTTACCACGACCTCTGATGGTACCGACACCACAGTTGTAGTTTCCGATCCAAAAACCTTCGCTATCACCAACCCAGAACCAGTTGGGCTTAAAGGCCAGAGTCTTACCCTTGAGAAAAAATGGGAAGATTCACTTGATCCATCCCAACGTGAAGAAGTTGGTGACACCGTAGTTCTTGATTTCTACAAAGATAATACTCCATACGAAACCGGCGTTAGCCTTACTAAACAGAACGGTTGGAAACTTCCTAATCGTATCTCCATCGCTCCTGGTATCATGCTAAGTAACGATTCCCCAAATTATAATGCCTTAAAGGGTGACCACACCGAATACGAATACGGAGGCAAAAAGTATATCATTCTTGAAACCGGCCACGATTATTATTTCCAAGAAGAGAATATTAACTACCACTTCGAACTTACCAATCATATCTATCATCCAATGATTATAGGTGATACCTTGATGAATGTATCCTTTACCCGTGATGGCTCTGGCAACATCACTGGCATTGAAGGATTTACAGTCTTAGATTCCGTTTCTGCCACCAACACTCTTAAAGGCGGTATTAACATCGTAAAGGAAGTTAAAGACAAAGAAGGTAACGTCATTGACACTGATGATTCATTTGAAGTCACCGCCTATCTCGTCGATGCCGAAGGTAACCCTTATAAGTATGATTACCGTATTTACTATGGTGAGAAAAACCCAGCCTACGAAGCCAACATTGTCTACAAAACCGACGAGAACGGCGATTATGTTTACGACGAAGAAGGCAACAAGATTGTCCTTTATAGCCGCACCGGCCACATCATTGGTACCGGTAGCTTTACCGAGCAAATCTACCTCGGCGATACCATCCGTATCGTTAATGTCGATTCCGGCGTACAATATCGCGTAGTAGAAACCGAGAAGAATGGCTATGATGAAAATCCAGTCATCACCTACAAGGAACGTTATGGCGGCACTAGTAGCCAGGAAAAAGATGCTACCTGCAAAAACAACTATTGCATCGTTTCCGGCAACACCGCTTCGTCTGTAAAAATCACTAATACATTTAAAGACGAAAAAACTAGTGTCGATTTCGAGAAAACCTGGTACGATGAAGAAGGCAACCCACTTAGCGGCAAAAACCTTCCTGGCAAAATTACCATTAATCTTGTCGAGCAAGCTGCCGATGGCACCGAAACTACCATCGATAGCACCGATATTTCCGCCGAAACCGACTGGAAAGGCTCCTTCGAGGGTTTACCAAAGTATGACAACGGCGAAACTATCATTTATACCGTTAAAGAAGGCGCTATCGAAGGCGCCACCCCAGGCGAACAAGAAGATACCTTCTTTGAATATGACACCGTCCTAGATAACGGCAAATACGCCGTTAAGGGTAAGTGGACCTGGAAGGTCGAAACACTTGAAGATATCATCATCAAGAACACCTGGAAACCAGCCACCGAACGCACTACCGGTACTACCAGCTTCAATGTTAAAAAAGTTGATAAGGCTACCGGTGCAGCCTTGCCTGGTGCCAGCTTCGAACTCAAACTTAAAGATGGTACTACTTACACTGCCACCACCAACGCCGATGGTGAAGCCACCTTTAGCGGTCTTGGCGCCGGTGAATATACATTGAAAGAAACCGCCGCCCCGGATGATTACAAATCAATCGCGGATCAGCCAACCATCAACATTACCAGCATCAGAAGACTTAACACTGTTGATATTACCAATCTCGAAAACCTCTACAAATACGTCTTTTCAATCAGCGCCAACAATGTAGGTGGCTATACTTACGATGCTGAGACCCGTACCTACACCGTTGAAAACGAAAGAATCCCATATAGTGATATTACTATTACTAAAGTTTGGGACGATTTAGACAACCACGATGGCGCCCGTCCAACCTCACTCACCATCAATCTACTTGCCGATGGCGAAAACAACGATTCAATCAGACTTACTGCCAATAATGCCGTCGAAGGTGATGATAATACTTGGACTTACACCTTTGAACACAAGCCAACCACCAAGGTTGATGGCTCCACCATTAGCTACACCATCTCGGAAGATGAAACTGTCCTTGGCGACTACGAAGCTAGCTACGACGCCGAAGCCGATCCACTCACCATTACTAATGCTTACACACCAAAGACCACTACAGTCAGCGGTAGCAAGACTTGGGTCTA
>JAEEGL012925695.1_pt1 | contig 14506 bp, 11 predicted proteins | sample 9134231 | NCBI WGS metagenome assembly JAEEGL01 (sample SAMN16246548, study PRJNA631951) | gut metagenome | biome: gut microbiome; feature: rumen; material: fiber-attached | host: Bos | place: Iran: Karaj | collected 2018-10
AATTCCGCGGATCCGGAAATCAATCCGGGAGGCCGGATTGGAAACGGGAATCAGGTCCGTTTTCAGCTCCATGGACCGGGTTTCCCCGCTTAAGGCCAGGTTTCCCTTCAGCTCCAGGATCTCCAGCAGGTCCGCATAGCCCTGCAGATGGTCCCGTTCCCGCCGGGGAAACGCTTCCGTCTCCAGGTGCAGGCGCAGGTCGTAATCCCAGGAATAAGCCCCGGCCCCATCCGCGGCCGCGGCTCCCGCCCCCAGGAGGATCACCCAGACCAGCATCTGCGCGATTATCCTTTTCATGGTTTCCATATCTCCCCTGATGCTTCTCATTCATGCCGGCGCATTTGCGCACCTTTTTATTCTAAGACACCCCGCCATCCTCTGTCAATTGACGAAGCCCGGCGCTTGTGATAATATACCCCCATGGGTTTCGGGCGAAACCCAACGAAACGTAGATCCTGAAAGGAGTGTTTTATGTTGAAAAAACTCATCAGTCTTCTGATGATCCTGGCGATGGTCCTGGCCTGCTCTGCTGCGGGCGCGGATCTCGCTTCTGCAAAGACTACCGAGCCCGCTGCTGACCGGGGCATTCAGTTCCAACCGGCCGGAGCCAACCCTTGGCCCGCCGACGGCACCAGCCCCACCACCGGCCGCGATTTCAGCTCGGTTGAAATGCAGGAAATGTACGAGGACGGCATCACCGGCATGTTCGTTACCGGCAAGTACTACCCCATCATGGTGCAGCACAGCGGTTACGGCAGCGGCGTGAACGAAGGCGCCCCCTTCTACGGTTCCTATGCGGATATCTTCTATGAAGTTCCGAAGGAGTCCAAGGGCTTCACCCGGATGTCCATGATCTTCAACGACTTTGTTCCGAAGTACGCCGGTGCTTCCCGCTCCATCCGCCTGATCCATCTCTGGGTCCGTCAGGAGTGGAATGCCCCCTTCTTCTTCGCCGGCATGCAGGAAACCAATCCCTCCGGCTCCAAGCTGGTCACCAGCGTGCGGGATCAGATTACCGCGCTGCACCTGCCGAGCTCCGTGGAAAGCAGCATCCCGTGGAACGAAAAAGTCATGTTTGACGCCCTGGCCGGCACGAAGCAGTGGCTGCGCTGGAAATACCGCCTGACCCCCCAGTATGTCAATGAAAACAACGTGCTGTGGAACCTGGCGGAAGAATACACCAACCTGCTGGGCGAGCGTTCCTTCGAAGATCATAACCATACCTTCAAATTCGGCGACCTGCCGGCGGCCGGCGACGATGCCAATAACGTCTATGTGCTGTGGCGGGACGATGTGGCCGCGGAACATGACGACGGCGGCGTTTACTACTTCAACAGCATGTATCAGTATGATGAGGACGAAAACGTCTATTACCGCTACATGATCGAAGACCTGGCCAATCCGGAAAACAACGCCCATCTGTTCGTCGAGCAGTGCCTGGCCAACGAAAACATCAAGTCCGTCTATGATGATCCCATCAAGGGCGGCAGCACCATGACCGCGGACCTCTATCCCGGTGAACCCATCACCTTCGCCAACGTCATCGTGCAGTATATCGATATGGACTGGGTGGGCAAGCTGTATGGCTATCCCCACCTGACCGGCACCGGCAATGCCGACTTCTTCATGGGCGGCAAGCATTACACCGGCGTCTGGAACCGGAACACCCTGGATGACCGCACCGTCTTCTACGGCGCAGACGGCCAGGAAATCTCCCTCCAGCCCGGCCGCACCATGATCGTGGTGATGGACTATGCGTCCTCGAACCGCGCTGTCAAATACGAATAATAACCCCGGCACATTCTTCGCCGCGTGTCATCCTGAGCGACAGCGAAGGATCCTCCCTCGGTGTCATCCTGAGTGCGGCGAAGGGATCCTCCCTCGGTGTCATCCTGAGCGCAGCGAAGGATCTTGAGAAAAGGCCCGGATTCACATCGAATCCGGGTCTTTTCTGTGTCTCCGTACAGCGCCCAGCACCGCGGCCAGCACCGCCGGCACGCTCAGGATCATGGAAAACGCGTATCGGTAATATCCGTTTACCGGGGACAGCAGGCAGGCTCCCAGCACCATCAGCAGCAGCAGGCAGCAGGGCAGGTATTTCCGGATTTTCCGGAAGCAGAGAGCCGCCGCGGTCATTCCCAGCGTCAGCCAGCTGTACAGGCCGATCCGTTGCAGGACCCGGATCCCCGGCACCATCATGGACACGTGCCAGGCCCCTTTTGCAATATAGTTTCCGCCCTCCCAGGAATACAGCCGCAGCTGTTCCTGCAGCTCCGGTTCAATATTGACGCCGAAAAAAACGTGGGACTTCACCGGGGAGCATTCCGTCAGGGAAAAATAAAGGTGCACGCTGTCCCACCAGCCCCGCAGGATCGTCCCGGGATGCTTCCGCAGCAGCCCCAGCCACATGCGGAGAAACTCTCCCCGGGTTTCCGCCGTAAAAACGGACCGGTCCTTCACCGGGTCGGCAATCATCGGGTTGTAAGCCCCCAGCAGGATCTCCCGGTCCACCGCCTTCGTGATGACGTTCCATTCCTCCTCCGTCACTTCCTCCGGATGGGCCATCGCGTAGCAGGCGGTGCTCTGCAGGGGAATGGACATTTCCTCCTTCATTTCCCCGGCCGGAATCCCTGCCGCCGCGGGAATCAACACGGCCGCGGAAACCACCGCCAGGGCCGAAACCATCGCCGGCAGAATGCCGGCTTTTTTCTTTGCCTTCAGCACCAGCACCGCGAAAACCGCCAGGGGAATCCATCCCCCGTGGTTCCGCAGCAGCCCCAGCACCGCCGGCAGGGCCGCCAGGATCCAGTAATTCCGGGGCCTGCTCCAGAAGGCTTCCCTTTCCGTGGCCGCCCGGATCAGCAGATACACCGCCGCCAGCAGTGCAACCCCGAAATTGGAATCCTTGCCCATCATCACCGCGTAAATCGGGAACACCGGCAGCAGCCCGTACAGCGGAATCAGGAAATAGGCTCCTTTTCCCGCTCCGGCCCGCTCCGCCAGGTACGGAATCAGGCGGCTCAGGATCCAGGCTTCCAGCACCATCTGCCCGCAGCAGTAGAGATAAACGCCCAGCGGCGGAATCCCCGCCAGGTCGCCGATCCGGTAAAACACGCCCATCAGCAGGTTCTGGAACCAGGGATTGTTGACGTTGCTCCGGTTCAGGTTCAGGAACCAGGCAATGGAGGTTCCCGCATCATACAGGATATTTCCCGGAAAGCACAGCACCGCCCAGGGAATCCACACAATCAGCAGGATCCCGAAAACCGCCCGGGGAGATTCCAGCCTCCGGAGCTTTTCCTTCACGGCCTCTTTACTCATACTTCTTTTTCCCCGAATAGATAATGTACATGGCATACGGGAAGGACAGCGCCGCGGCCAGCACCGTCACAATCAGCGTGGCCCAGGCCGCGCCGATGGAACCGTACCGCACCGTCAGCCATACGTCCAGCCCGATGTTTGCGGCCCCCGTGATGATGCTCACGAAAAGCGTGTATCCCGCCCGTTTCAGGCTCAGCAGAATGTTGGTGCTGGTGACCCGGAAAGCGGAAAGAATCACAAAGCTCACCGCCAGAATCCGCATGCACGGTACCGCGTCCAGGTAGTCGCTTCCCCAAAGCAGCGTAACCAGCTGCGGCGCCAGCAGGAAAACCGCCGCCCCCAGCACCAGGCTGACACCGCCAGTCAGCAGGTAAATCTCCCGGGTCTTGCTCCGGATCCATGCCCCGTCGCCCAGGTGCTGAACAAACAGCGGAACGTAATAAACCATCATGCACTGGGGAATAAAATTCATGTTTTCCGGCAGCTGTGTTCCGATCTTGTAGGAAGCCAGCACCGCGGCATCCGCCACCACCACGGTAATCACCCAGACGTCCAGCCGGTAAAGCAGCACATTCAGCGCGCTGGTAATGCCCGCTTTCACGGAATACCGCGTCAGCTCCTTCCGCCGGGAAGCCTCCGGTTTTCCCTTCCAGCCGATTTCGGCATATTTCCGGCAGAACCGTACCCCCAGCACATCCGCCAGCAGGTAAGCCAGGTACCGTCCGGCAATGGTTCCCGCAATTCCCGCGCAAAGCGCCCCGAGAATTGCCAGCACGGCATACAGCACCGAATGGATGTTCAGGTAAAGGGAGTAGGTTTTATTGTCCTTTTCCGCCCGCAGAATCACCGCGTAATAATCAAACAGGAAGGAAACAAAGGGCATGGCCGCCAGGGAAAGAATATAGCCCCGGGTTTCCTCAATCCCCACGTTTCCGAAGGCTCCGTACAGGACAATGGCCGCGGAAAGCAGCAGCTCCGTTCCCAGCCCGAATTTCAGGGACCAGGCGTAATAGGATTTCCGGTCCTCCCGGGGAATGTCCTTGGAGCAGAAATACAGGATGCCGCTGGTAATTCCCAGCCCGGAAAACAGGAACACAATAAAGAAGACATTGAAAGCGCCCGTAAATACCCCGTAGTCCGTCTTGGTCAGGATCCGGACAATCCCGATGTTGGACAGGAAAGCGATGATCTTGTTGATAAAGGTGGAGCCCAGGATATGGAAAAACCCGCCTCTGAACAAACCTTTCAGCTTTTCGCCCATAGATCCTTTCCTCTCCCGTTTCCGCGCCTTCCGCCGGATTTGTCAGCGCGCCGCCTTCAGCTCCTCTGCCGCGGTTTCCGCCCGGCAGGTCCAGAGATTCCTTGTTTTTGCCTCCGCGCAGTGCCTGCGTTTTTCCGCAATCTGCGCCGGGTTCCGCAGGATTTCCCTCAGCGTTTCCGCCAGGGTTTCCGCGTTGTAGGCAACCGCCCATCCGGTTCCGTTTTCCTCCGTAAACCGTCCGGCGGCGGTTCCTTCCGTGGCCAGCACCGGCAGCTCGTGGGCAAGATATTCATAGGTCTTGAAGGGTTTTGCCATATCCATGTAGGATCCCCGCCGGAACATCAGGGATCCCAGGTCCGCCTCCGCGTACAGGGGCTCCAGCTCCCCGCTGCTTTTGTGAACCACCCGGATCCGGTCGCAGAGCAGCGGCTCCAGCTTGTCCTTTTCCTTCTCCCATTCCGCCTGCCGGCAGCACAGAATCAGCCGGGTTCCCTCCACCGTTCCCACGGCCCGCAGCAGCTCCTCAATCTGATAGTTCCCGCCCAGTCCGCCCACGTAGAAAATCGTCAGCGGCCGGTTCGGGTCTCCCGGGGCCCGCCGGGCGGAAAGGTCCGGATGATCCGCCCCCGGCGGCAGCTCCCGGCAGATTTCCGCCAGCCGCGGCGATCCCAGCACCCGGGAAAAGGTTTCCTTGTCCGGCACAAAAAAACGATCCAGCAGCTTTTCGTACTGCCGCAGGTCGTACCGGTAGCAGGCCAGCGCGGCCGTCCGTTTCCAGGCCGGAAGCTCCGCGCCGTAGCCCTCGTATTTCCAGAACAGGTCGCTGTAAAACAGTCCCAGGGGAATTCCGTGCCCTTTCACAAAGCGGAAAAATCCGTAGTCCAGGAAAGGGTGCGTCGGCAGATGTCCCGGGTCCGTCAGCAGCGTCGGTTCCGTATTGCTTTCCGCGTAAAGAAAATCAAACTTTTCCCCGTCCCGGATGCGCTTCCGTACCTCCCGGATCATTATGCGCCGTTCGGAGGAAACCCCGGAGATCATCGTCACCTCATAGCCGTTTTCCCGGAAGGCCTCCGCCATTTTCCGCGGCCGCAGCATCCGGGCGCCCCATCCCTGTGCCTCCAGCCGGTAAGGAAGGTAAAGAATGCATTTCATGCCCTCCCGGCTCCCTTCTTCAATTGCTCCAGCAGCTTTTCAATCTTCCCGAAGCACCGGTTCAGTTCGTATTTCTCCAGGGCGTTCTCCCGGCCGGCCTGTCCCATTCTTCTGCGCCGTTCCGGATCCAGGTACAGCGTACGGATCGCCTCCGCCAGCGCCTGCGGATCCTGCCGCGGAACCGTCAGGCTGGAAACCCCGGGAACGGTGGTCTCCATCAGCCCCTCCACTTCGGTCACAATCACCGGCGTTCCGCAGGCCTGCGCCTCCACCGCCGCCACTCCGAAGGATTCATACCGGGCGGATGGAATCACCGCCGCGTCCATATCGGCCCAGGCCCGGGCCGCCTCCTCCCGGGAAATCCACCCGGGAAACTCCGTAATGTCCCCGATGCCTTCCTCCGCCGCCAGCGCGGCGAACACTCCGGCCTGGGGACCGTCCCCGCAGATCCGGACCCGCAGCCCCATTTCCGGATAGGACCTGCGCAGCAAAGCCGCCGACCGGATCAGCGTATCAATTCCGTACAGTGAGGAAAGGATCTTCACCGTTCCGATCACAAAGGTTCCGTCCTCGCCCCGGGTCCGCTGCGCCGGGGAAAACAGCCCCATGTCCACCCCGAAGGGCGTAATGTCAAAGGTCCGGTCCGTATACTTTGCCGCCTCCGCCGCCATGGCCCCGCTGGTGGAAAACAGCCTTCCGGCTTTCCGCAGGCTGTACTGCAGCAGCCTCCGGTGCAGCGGGCTCCGCCGGGGAAAGTCATAGATATCGGAACCCCATACCGACAGGGCGTATCCCCGCACCCCGCTGAGAGCCATGGCCGCGCCGTAGCTGGTGGCATAATGGGCGTTCACCGCGTCCGGCCGGATCTCCCGGATCAGCCTCCGGATCTTTCCCCCGGCCGTCAGGTACTTCAGTTTTCCCCGGTCGCTGCCGTCCGGATCCACCCCCAGGTCAATGCGGTGCACCACCGCGCCGGGCAGCGTTCCCTCCGTAAAGGAAATCACGTGTACCTCGTGTCCCCGGGCCAGGAACCATTCGCACCATTTCTGAATGTGCGCGCTGTTGGCCGGAGCCGCAAAACAGATCCTCATAATGAACCTCCGGCCGTCCGTCCCCGGCAGGCGGGATGAAAAGCCGTCCCTTCGTTATTTTACAGCAGGCTGCAAACCCGGTCCGCGTCCTCCTCTGTCAGGTAGGGATGCATCGGAAGGCTCAGCACCCGGCCCGTCATTGCCACGGTATTCGGATACCATTCATCCGGAAGCTGCATGCTCCGGAACGCCTCCTGCTGGTGCAGTCCCCGGGGATAGTAAACCATGGAGGGAATCCCCGCCGCCTTCAGCCGCTCCCGGGCATCGTCCCGGGCCTCCCGGTCCGGAAATACCACGGTGTACTGGGCCCAGCTGGACAGGAATCCGGGCAGCACCGTGGGGGTCTGCACCCGGTCCGCCAGCCGCTCCGTGTAGCGGGCGGCCGCCTGGTTTACCTTCTCCAGCTCATACGCCTCAAAAGCCCGCAGCTTCACCAGCAGCACCGCCGCCTGCAGCGTATCCAGCCGGCTGTTGATGCCGATCTCCCGGTTGTCATATTTGTCCGTCGGGCTCTTTCCCTGGGCCCGCAGGCTCCGCAGCCGCGCGTCCTCCTCGTCGCTGTCCGTAAAAATCGCGCCTCCGTCCCCGTAGCATCCCAGGGGTTTGGCCGGGAAAAAGGAGGTAATGCTCATGTCGCCGAAGGAGCAGGCCCTCCGGCCCCGGATGGCGCCCCCGAAGCCCTGGGCGCCGTCTTCCAGCACCTTCAGTCCGTATTTTTCCGCAATGGGCAGAATCCGGTCATAATCCGCCGGCTGCCCGAAAAGATCCACCGGAATCACCGCTTTCGGCTTCAGCTTGCCCTCTTTGAGAACGCGCTGGATCTGCCTTTCCAGGCTGTCCGGATCCATGTTGAAGGTTTGGGGGTCAATGTCCGTCAGCACCGGCACCGCCTTCAGCACCGCCGCGCATCCCGCCGAGGCGAAATAGGTGAAGTCCGAGGTGAACACCGCGTCCCCCGGGCCGGTCTCCCAGGCCATCAGCGCCAGCTGCAGCGCGTCGGTTCCGTTGCCGCAGCTGATGCAGTGCTTCCGTCCCGTGTAGGCCGCCAGCCGCTCCTCCAGCTCCGTCACCGGTTTTCCCAGGATGAAAGCGGAGCTTTCAATCACTTCCCGGATTCCGGCGTCAATCTCCGGCTTCAGCGCAGCGTACTGCGCCTTCAGATCCCTGAACTGCATCCCCCGTCGACCTCCCTGAGTCCTGTATCCGTTTCCGTGTATTTTCTTCCGCAGGCGCATGCCAGCGTTTTGTCCAGCACCTTTCCGCATTCGCAGACCCATCCCCGGTGCCGGGCAGGAATGCCGGTAATCAGCGCGTGGTCCGGCACGTCCGCAGTCACCACCGCGCCGGCGCCGATCAGCGCCCATTTCCCGATCCGGATGCCGCAGATCACCGTTGCGTTGGCCCCGATGGAAGCGCCTTCCTCCACCAGGGTTTTCCGGTATCCCGCGGAACCCTTCGGATATTTTGCCCGGGGCGTCAGGTCGTTGGTAAAAACGCAGGAAGGCCCGCAGAACACATAGTCCTTCAGCTCCACTCCCTCGTAGACCGAAACGTTGTTCTGCACCTTCACGCCGTTGCCGATCACCACGTTGTTCGCCACGTTCACGTTCTGGCCGAAGGAGCAGTTTTTCCCGATCCGGGCTCCCCGCTGAATGTGGCAGAACAGCCAGATCTTTGTTCCGTCGCCGATTTCCACGTCTTCGTCCACAACGCTGGTGGGATGTACAAATACGCTCACCCGTCAAACCTCCCGGAAAAATCCGTCGTTGCAACGTTCCCAAGCGGCAGCTTTACCGCCCGGTGCTCCTTCGCGCTCAGATAGATGGCCAGCACCAGCTCCAGCGCGCGTTTCCCCGCCTCCGCGTCCACCAGGGGCTTCCGTCCGGTCCGTATGGCGTCCACTACGTCCGCGTACAGCGGCGCGTGGCCGAACCCGTAAACGTTCGGGGGATTCTCGCTGAAGCGTTTCTTCACCTCTTCCGGATCGTCCAGGCCGTCGGCAAACCGCCATTCCTCAATCGTGTTGACGCTGGCTCCGGCGGCTTTGGCCATCCCCTTCTCCCCGAAAAGGTACAGGGTTTCCTCCAGATTTTTCCCGTAAACGTTGGTGGTTCCCTCAATCAGGCCGTAGCTGCCGTTGCGGAATTTCACCATGGCCATTCCCAGGTCCTCCGCCTCCAGGTAGGGGTGCAGCAGCCGGTCGGTATACGCCGTCACTTCCTCCACTTCGTCCCCCATCATCCAGCGCAGCAGGTCGATGTTGTGAATGCACTGGTTCATCAGGCATCCGCCGTCCTGCTCCCAGGTGCCCCGCCAGGGCGCCTGGTCGTAGTATCCCTTTCCCCGGTTCCACCGCACGTGGGCCGCCCCGTGGCTCAGTTTCCCGAAGCGTCCGGCTTCCAGGGCTTCCCGGATCAGCTGAACGGACCGGTTAAACCGGTTCTGATGGTTGGCGCACACCGTTACCCCGTATTTCCCTGCCGCTTCGATAATCGCGTCCGCGTCCGCCATGGAAAGGGCAATGGGCTTTTCAATAATCACATTGCAGCCCCGGGCAATGCAGTCCAGCGCAATCGCCGCGTGCTTCCCGGACTCCGTGGCAATGGCAACCAGCTCCGGTTTCTGTACGGAAATCATCTCCCGGTAATCCGTGTATACCGGCACCCCTTCCAGGGAAAACTGTTCCGCCAGGGCTTTCGCCGCCTCCGGCACAAGATCGCACAGGGCGGCGATCTCCAGTCCGTTTTGCTTCGCGGCCCCGATATGGTTCGGTGAAATCCGTCCGCATCCGATCAATGCATATCTCATCCTGCAGTATCCCCCATCGTTTCTTTCAGAAAGCGCTCCGCCAGCCGCCGGTAGGTGTATTCCCGCACCACGGCCTCCCGGCCCCGTTCTCCCATGGCGTGCCGTTCCTCCGGCGTCATGGCCTTCAGCTTCAGGATCGCGGAAATCACGTCCTCCCGGTTTTCCGGGCTGCACTGGAATCCGCAGTCGTACTGCCTCACCAGGGTATCCGGCGCGTCAAAAACGCAAAGCACCGGCACCCCGGCCATCATGGTATCGTACATCTTGTTCAGGCACAGGCCGAACCGGTACAGCGGGGACGGCATCCCGTTCATATAAACGCAGTCAAAGGACCGCAGCAGGTCCGGAACTGCCGCCTTGTTCACCCGGGGCAGGAAAAACGCGTTGGAAATCTTTTCGTCCTTTGCCCGGCGAACCAGCCGTTCCTTTTCAACGCCTTCCCCCACGAAGACGAAAATGATGTCCTTCCCTTCCGGCCGGTTCATCATTTCCTTCGCCGTGTCCGGGCTCAGATCCAGGGCGTTGGACAGGGAGTGGGCGCCGAAATACCCGACGATGAACTGCCCCCGGTGTTCCTCAAAGAAATCCCGGTGCTGCTGCGGAATGGATTCGTATCCGGTCCATTCCTCCTCCACCACGCCGTTCTGGATGTTAATCCATTTATCCTCCCGCAGCCCGTGCTCCTTCATGTATTCCAGCGTGTAGGGCATCAGGGAAACGCAGGCGTCGCAGTGCCGGTAGGCGGAATTTTCGCCGATCTGCATCAGCACCACAAAAGGATGCTTCCGGGACATGCCGCCCATTTCATACAGCGTGCTGGGCCAGAGGTCGTGCACCTCGTGCACGTATTTCGCGCCGGCTTTCCGGGCAATGCGTGCCGCCGGCCAGGTGTCCAGCGGATAGGTGGAGGAAGCGATCACCAGGTCCGGTTTCCATTTCCGGGCAATCCATCCCGCGCGGGTCATCAGCTTCCGTACGAACCTTTCCATGGTCAGGGCCCGCTTTGCGCCGTTCCCGCTGTACCTTCCGGTTTTCAGCCACACGTACTCGATGCCGTCAATCTCTTCCGTCTGAAAATCCTGCCGGACCTCAGGGTTGCTTTTGCGCAGGTGGGAATAGTCTCCGGCCACAATGGTCACCCGGTGTCCCATTCTCACCCATTCCCTGGAAAGATAGTAGGGACGGAATTCCATTCCCATCTCCCGGGAACCCGCGTAGTGCTCCAGATACAGAATGTTCATTCGGTTTCCTTTCCAAATACGGATCCGGCTGTCCGCAGCAGTGTCCGGAGTTCCTTTCCCACCGAGAAGGTCCGCAGGCTCTCCAGGTTCAGCTTCATTTTCTCCGGCAGGATTTCTTCCGTATACACCCGGTCAATTTCCCCGGGGCCGGACCGGGCCGCCGTTTCCAGCAGCCGCGCCTCATCCCGGTACCGGAGGCTGCATTCGGAGGTAATCCCCGCCGGCAGCAGCAGCGTCGCGTTCCACTCCGGCCGGTACGCCTCCGTATATTTCACCGCTTCCGGCCGCGTCCCCACGAAGCTCATGCTGCCCGCCAGCACGTCCAGCACCTGCGGAATCTCATCCAGCCGGGTTTTCCGCAGCTTCCGGCCGATCCGGGTAATCCGGGGATCCTCCCCGGCCGTCACCGCCGTGCCTTCCTTCGCCGCGCCGGGCGTCATGGTGCGAAACTTGTGAATCCTGAACCGTCGGCCGAAAGCGGTCACCCGCTCCTGCCGGAAAAAAACCGGTCCCGGGCTGTCCATCCGGATCAGCAGGGCAATCACCGCCCCCACCGGCAGCAGCACCGCCAGCAGCAGAAGCGCCAGGCAAATGTCCCCCGCCCGTTTCATCCGCAGCTGTCCGCGTTTTTTCCGCAGCGCCTCCCAGTAGGGACGCACCTCGGCGCAGCGCATGAATTCGGGCAGTTCTTCCCATTTTTTCAGCATGCTTTTGATTCCTCAGCCGGTTTGCGAACCTCGCCGATCACCTTCCGCAGCGTATCGCAGACCCGCTGTACGTCATCATCCGACAGCAGGGTGTGCAGCGGAAGGGTGAAAACGTTCCGGTAGTAGTCGTAGGCGTTCGGGAAGTCCCCGATCTCCCATCCCAGCTCCCGGTACGCCGTCATCATGGGCAGCGGTTTGTAGTGCACGTTGGTGCTGACCCCGGCCCGGGCCATTTCCGAAATCACCCGGTTCCGCATCTGTTCGTCCGCCTCCGGAATCCGAACCAGATACAGGTGGTTGGAGGAATCCATTCCGGGCAGGTGATGCGTAAGGTGCTTCAGGCCCAGTTCGTCGCACACGCTGTCGTAACGCCGAATCATTTCCGCCCGCCTGGCCAGCAGTCCCTGGTACCGGTCCAGCTGCCGCAGCCCAATGGCCGCCATGATATCCGTCATGTTGCATTTGTACCAGGGCCCGATCACGTCGTACTCCCACGCGCCGGCGCCGCTCCTGGCCTTGGCCAGGGCATCCTTGTTCTGCCCGTGCAGGGAAAGCAGCTGGAACATCCGGAAAATATCGTAATCGGTCACGCCCAGGTCATACACGGCCTGGGGCAGGCACCAGGTGCTGGCGCCGCCTTCCGCCGTGGTAAAGTTCTTCACCGCGTGAAAGGAGAAGGAGGTAAAATGTGCAATCCGGCCGCAGTACCGTTTTTCAGGCGGGTTCACGTCTCCGTCCCCGGCATGGGAAACCGTGCGGCTGGCCCCCAGGGAATGGGCGCTGTCCGCCACCACTGCCACGCAGCCGATTCCCTGCTGGATTTTCGCGGACAGGTCTCCCAGCGTCGTCCCGTCGGATGGCCGCGGGGTAAACAGGCTCCGTTTCCGTTCGACAATCTCGAACACCCGGTCGTAGTCCGCCACAATGCCTGCCAGGTCGGTCACAATAATCGCCCGGGTTTTCTCCGTAATCGCGCTTTCCAGCGCGTCGTAATCCATCTCCGGCATGCCGCTGCCGGCGTCCCCGTCCTTCCGGATATCCACAAACTTCACCTTTGCGCCGCAGTGCACCGCCGCGGAAGCGGAGGCCGTATAGGTGTAGGCGGAAACGATCACCTCGTCCCCTTCCCGGATTCCCAGCACCCGCAGGTTCAGTTCCTCCGCCGCGGTGGCGGAGCTCAGGCAGATCACCTTCCGTTTCCAGCGTTCCTTGTCCGTGTCAATATCCACATCCGTCCGGCCGGTCAGGAAAAAGGCCGCCAGCCGGCGCTCCAGGCGCTTCGTCCGGGGTCCGGTGGTAATCCAGCCGGAACGCATCGCTTCCACCACTTCGGCAATTTCCTTTTCGGAAATATCCGGCGGGCTGAAGGGAATCACCCGCTGGTGATCGGCCTCCTCGGAAACCACCTCCCGGGTCTCCCCCAGTTCCTCGTTTCCGCTCAGGTAGATGGAATAGCCCAGGTCCTGCAGCTCAATCTGCCTCTCCCGGCAGAATTTCTCAATCCGGTTTTTCATTTCGGACTGCAGCAGCGGATCCGCAATATAAATCCGCCGCACGGAATGCCGGTCCGTTGCGTGCTCCAGCATGTCCATCCCGCCGTAAACCGGCAGTCCGTCCATCATCCGCCCGATGTTTTTCCCCTTGATGTCAAGAATGCAGACCGGGCGGACGCCCTCGCTGCTCTCCAGGCTCCGCGTCACCCGCTGCGCCGCCTCGCCGGCGCCGATCACCAGGGCGTGTTCCCCCGTCTTCCGCCAGTTCCGGAACTTCCGCATTTCCAGTTCCCACAGCTTGTATCCGAACCGGGTTGCCGTTACAAAAACAAACTGCATAATGGCGCCTACCAGGTAGTAGGAGTTCGGCATGCGCCGGGGAAACACCAGGATCGTGGCACCCACCATGAAAACCGCCGTCACTACACTTGCGCCGATAATCCGGTTCATATCGTTGATGCCGGCGTATTTCCACATGCCGCTGTAAAGCCGGAACCGCCAGAAAACCAGCAGGCATACCAGGGTATAGACCGGCGCAAATTCCAGCACCCAGGTGGGATACTCCTGCACGGTCAGGTGCATCCGGTGATCCATATAAAAACGGAAAACAAGCGCAAGCAGATAGGATATGTTTACAGACAGGATATCCAGCAAGACAATCAGCCAGTCCCGGCCCTTGATCCTGTTCATGTCCTGACGTCCCCCGATTCGTCTGAAATCAGCCTTCCCGAATAATGCCTAAAGGCCTTAATATTATACGTTTTCTTTACCTTACTGTCAAACTTCACCGGCCTTCCGGGCGGCCCTCCCCGGGCCGCCCGGGGCCCTTCCCCGGCTTGTCTTTCCCTGCCGCTCATGGTAAAATCATCTGTCGGTATCATGCCGTAAGGAAGGAGCGCAGCCCTATGACATCCACGGAAACCGGGCATCCGGCTTTCAGTCTGAAAAAGATCCTGCTACTTTTCGTCTGCCTGTTGCTGGTCTTTACCGCCGCGGACGTGGTCCGCTGGCTCGCCTCCCCTTCCTCCGTCCATTATGTCCAGCCCGAACCGGTGCAGACCCTGCCCGGCGGTCCCATCCGGGATCCCCTGGCGCTGGGCGCCTTCGGCAGCGTGGTGGTGCGTTTTGAAAAGCCACTGGAAAAGGAAACCTATGCCGAGCTTTACTGGTATCGGGAGGACGGCCGCTATGAAACCTCGGAGCAGAACTGCTCCGCAGGCACCCGGGAAATCGTCTTTCCCCTGGGAACGGCCCGCTATTCCCAGCTCAGCCTCTATGTCAATCCAAACGCGCCGGTGGCTGAAATTTCCTTCAGTCCCCATGCGGCCAGCCGGGTTTTTACCGGTTATGGCTTCCATCCCCGCACCACCCTGCTGCCCGCCGCGCTTCTCACCCTGCTGGCCTTCCGCTTTCCCCCGCTCCGGCCCCGCAG